>ERZ1673736.2235-NODE-2235-length-22130-cov-47.341110_pt1 | contig 22130 bp, 15 predicted proteins | sample MGYA00580212_ERZ1673736 | MGnify/ENA primary metagenome ERZ1673736 (study PRJEB41218, sample SAMN15661752) | gut metagenome | host: Homo sapiens | place: Canada: London | collected 2015-08-20/2019-03-30 | study: EMG produced TPA metagenomics assembly of...
AGCGCCACCTTGCCAAGGTGGAGGTAGCGAGTTCGAGCCTCGTCGGCCGCTCCATAACGGAGCAGCAACAGTTGCTCCAATATGGCCCGGTAGCTCAGTTGGTTAGAGCACCAGCCTGTCACGCTGGGGGTCGTCGGTTCGAGCCCGATCCGGGTCGCCACCAAGAAAGCGCAAGCTTTCACCTACTTTGAAACTTGTTTTCAGGGCATCAGAAATGATGGGTGCAAGGTAAAATGCACCGAATATGCGGCCGTAGCTCATCTGGTAGAGCGCCACCTTGCCAAGGTGGAGGTAGCGAGTTCGAGCCTCGTCGGCCGCTCCAAGAGGAGTGGAAATTCACTCCTAAATATGGTGACGTGGCCAAGTGGTAAGGCAAGGGTCTGCAAAACCCTCATCCACCAGTTCAAATCTGGTCGTCACCTCCAAAAGATTCCCGGAAGCTTCGGCTTCCGGGATTTTTTTGTTTTGCGTTGTTCCCGGAATGATTATCGCCGGTTTAGCTGGATTTGCAAACGGGAAGGTGCTACAATGGCTATACTACTTTGCAAAGGAGCTGATGCCTGTGCCCGCCGAAAACCATACCACCCTCACCCCGGATACGCCGGTGCGCTACCTGAAGGGCGTTGGCCCCAAAACCGCTGAGCGGTTCGAGAAGCTGGGCATCGTGACGCTGGCCGACCTGCTGTGCCACTACCCGCGCAGATATATCGACTTCACCAAACCCTATTCCATCGCCGAAGCGCCCACCGATGTGGAGTGCGTCGTCAGGGCCGAGGTGTTCGCCAAACCCGGCGGGCGTATCCTGCCGGGCGGGCGGCGGATGGAGCGCATCACTGCCGGGGACGATGTGTCCAGTCTGGAGATCACATGGTTCAATAATCCGTATGCCGCCCAGAAGCTGCAGCTGGGGCAGGAATATTATTTTCAGGGCATCGTTACCGGCGGGATGCTGCGCCGCCAGATGGTCAACCCGCAGGTGCGCACCGCCGAGCAGATCAAGGCTTCTCCTTTTGAAGCGGTCTACCCCCAGACCGAGGGCCTGACCAGCAATGCCATCGCCAAGTGCGTGCGGCAGCTGCTGCCCCATGCAGAGCTTCTGCCCGACCCTCTTCCGCCGGAAATGCTGGCAAAATACCGTCTGCTCTCCAAGGCAGATGCCGTGCGGGCCATCCACTGCCCTGCCACCGAAGAGCAGGCCTATGCAGCCCGGCGGCGGCTGATCTATGAAGAACTTCTGGTTTTGCAGCTGGGCATTGGCCGGATGAAAAACCGGGGTGCCGCTGCCACCGGTGCGCCCATGCAGCTTGCCGACCCGTCCCTGTTCTGGGCCAGCCTGCCCTTTTCCCCCACCGGAGCCCAGCGCCGGGCCGTGAGCGAGATTCTGGCCGACATGGCGGGCGAGACTTCCATGAACCGCCTTTTGCAGGGCGATGTGGGCAGCGGCAAAACGCTGGTGGCGGCTGCCGCCATCTGGGCCTGCATCCGAGCGGGGTACCAGGCCGCGCTGCTGGCCCCGACAGAAATTCTGGCCACCCAGCACGCCGAAGGCCTGAACCGGATGCTTGCCCCTTTCGGGATGCGGGTGGCCCTGCTGACCGGCGGCATGAAGGCCGCTGCACGCCGCACCACCCTTGCCGCCATCCGGAACGACGAAGCCGACCTTGTGGTGGGCACCCACGCCATCCTCAGCGAGGGCGTAGAATTTGCCCGGCTGGGTCTTGCCGTGATCGACGAGCAGCACCGCTTTGGGGTACGGCAGCGCGGAATGCTGGCCGAAAAGGCCGCGAATCCGCACCTGCTGGTGATGAGCGCAACGCCCATTCCCCGCACGCTGGGCCTGCTCATCTACGGCGATTTGGACGTCTCCATTCTGGACGAGCTGCCGCCGGGCCGCACACCGGTCAAGACCCGCTGCATCACCGGCAAAAAGCGGCGCGACCTCTACCATTTTCTCGATCAGGAGATCGGGCGCGGGCGGCAGGTGTATCTGGTCTGCCCCGCCATCGAGGACACACCGGATGGCGGGCTGAACGCCGTTAAGAGCTACTACGAGGACATTGCCAAAGCCCTGCTGCCGGAGCGCCGGGTAGGCCTGATGCACGGCAAGCTCAAACCCAAGGAGAAAGCTGCCGTGATGGAGGACTTCAAAGCCGGACGGCTGGACGCACTGGTGTCCACCACCGTCATTGAGGTGGGTGTGGATGTGCCCAATGCCAGCGTAATGGTGATCGAAAACGCAGAGCGCTACGGTCTGAGCGCCCTGCACCAGCTGCGCGGCCGCGTGGGACGCGGTGCAGCGGAGAGCTGGTGCTTTCTTGTCAGCGACAACCAAAGCGAAAACGTACAAAAGCGGCTGAAATTTTTGTGCAGCACCACGGACGGCTTTGCGGTGGCGCAGTACGATCTGGAGACCCGCGGCCCCGGCGACTTTTTCGGCAGCCGCCAGCACGGCCTGCCCACCCTGCAGATCGCCGACCTGATGAACGACACCCGCACCCTGCACGCTGCACAGGCGGAAGCCGTTGCCATGCTGGCCGACGACCCGCTGCTGGAAGCGCCGGAGCACGCACTGCTGGAACAGCAGGTGCAGCAGATGTTCGAGAAAGCCGGAGCCATGAACTGAGCCGGAGGTTTTTTGCGCACAAGCAACAGCAAATGCAAAAGCCGCTGCACGGCTGGTGCAGCGGCCCCTGTTATCGAACGGAACGCTTTGCGTGCCGTTCGCCCATGCTTATCACATCACAGAACACGCAGCGGCTTTTGGTGGAAAGCTGGGTATCCTTATGGTAGCAGCCAAAAAACCACTTGTCGTAGGTCAGCTTCAACAAAATTTTATCCAGAAAGCTGTGCAGCTGGTTGGTCTCGCCGCTGGCAAGGGCGGTAAAATCCAAAAATCTGCTTGGCGCATCGTGGGTCAGCACATAATCCACTTTGTAATCGCACGCTGCAAGGTTCTCCTCACAAAAGGCGTATTCCTCCTCCGAAGGCATTTCTTCCCTCCACCAGTTCACGCCGGGTTCCCGATCCTCCACATCCTGGCTTTCCGCACCGCCAAAGCACAGGTATTTTTTGTTCTCCAATTCCAGCACACTGCCGCGGCACACATGGTACACATTGCCACCCAGTGCCTGCACCTTCCCGCCAAAGCGTTCCTCGGTGGGATACTGCTTCAAAAGGTCGTAGTTTTCGTGGCTGCCATCCAGAAACAGCAGGGTATACGGGCGCTTGCGCAGCCAATCCAGCTTTTTCTGTTCCTCTTTGCTGTCGTCCCACACAAAGCCAAAGTCGCCCAGTACCACCACGGTATCCCGTTTGCCCAGCCAGCGCAGCTTGCCGTGCTTGAAGCGGTCGATGTCGCCGTGGGTGTCCCCTGTCAGATATACCATTCCTGTCCTCCCTGACCGGATGTGAAATCGGCACAATAAGCCTTGTCACACCCCGCCAAACCTGTTATTATAAAGAATACAGCCTTCCGCTGTGATCTCGTTCTTACCCGGCGCACTGCACCTGTGCCGTGCTGCCTGTTGTTTTATATTATCGCTTTTTAAAGGAATTGTCCACATGAAACGTATTTTTGCGCTGGTTTTGTCGTTCGCTGTCCTGTTCAGCTGCCTTGTGCTGCCCGCCGGGGCTATGTTCGACCCCACCCCGGTCTATCAGGTGCAGGCACAGAGTGCCTATATCGTCAACACCGATACCAATATCATCGTCTATGATAAGGACAGCACAAAGCAGGTATCCGCCGGTGGTCTGACAAAGTACATGACCATTGCCCTGCTGCTGACCAACTATGCCGACCATCTGGACGACACCTTCCAGATGCCCTTTGCCATCTCGGATTACGTTTATAACACCAACAACGCCGATATGCGCTCCAACGAGACCTTTACCTACCGCGAAGCCATGTACGCCATGCTGACCCGCAACGCCAACGAAGCCGCCATGGGCCTTGCCTATGCCCTTTCCGGCGGCGACCTCGCGGGCTGGGTGAGCCAGATGAACACCCTGTCCCAGCGCATCGGCACCACCGGCAGCACCTGGACGGATGCCTGCGGCATCGACAGCGGCAACGTGACCTGTGCCGTGGATATGTACCTGATCCTGCGCTATCTGATGAGCTTTGATGCCTTTGTGGAGGTTTCCGGTGCGCCCAGCTTTACCATGCCCGCCAAAGAAAAACACCGTTCTTCGTCTGTTCTGGTCAGCCAGAATGCCGCGCTGAGCAAATCCAGCGGCGGCAAATACTACCGCAGCGCCATGCAGGGCGGCATGTGCGATGTGACCGCATTCAAAAGCGACAGTGGCAATCAGAGCTATGTTTCATGGGCCAATAAGGATGGTGCCACCTATATTTTCTGCGTGATGCAAAGCCCGGACACCTGCGACGATTTCGGCTACGCCAACCGTCGCCCGGCCCTGTGCGAGACCGTGAAGCTGATGGACTGGGTGTTCGACAGCTTTTCCATTCAGGCCGCGCTGGACACCGACCTTACGCTGGCCGAGATCCCGGTGAAGTATTCCTCCGATACCAGCTCCCTGCAGCTGTATCCCGCCGACAGCATGATGACCCTGCTGCCTTCCACCGGCGACGGCAGCGTGACCCAGAAATATTTCCACCTGCCGGATTCCGTGTGTGCCCCTGTCCAGCAGGGCGATGTGGTGGGTACCGTGGAGCTGAAGCTTGCCGGTGAGACCATTGGCGTGGTGGACCTGATCGCCGGGCAGGATGTCAGCCGCAACCCGCTGCTGTTCACTGTGGCGCGTTTTCAGGAATTCTTAGGCAGTCTGTATCTCAAAGTTGTAATAACACTGAGTATTATTTCCATCATCATCTACTTTGCGTGGGTCCTTTTGAACAACTGGAACCGCCGCAAGCCCACCAGAAAGATCCGCCGCCGCTGAGCTTTGCACCGTTCAGCCGCATTTTGTGGAAAAGTGATGCAAAAAGCCCCGTCAGCCTTTTCAGGATGACGGGGCTTTTGGTTGCGCCAGCAGGAGTCGAACCTACGATGGGGGAGTCAAAGTCCCCTGCCTTACCGCTTGGCGATGGCGCATCGTGCAAGATATTATACCATATTCTTTGTTTTTCCACAAGGGGAAGGTTCCACTTTTCCGCTTTTGCGGCGGCTCTGTGCCGCCTTTTGCAGCCTGCAATTTGTGAAAAACCAATTTTTTTCATCATAACAACAAAACACGCCCATTTTGTTGCACTTTTGTTACACTATATGTGGTAAATATAGGATTGAATAAACCTCCTCTTCCCGGCTTTTTCGTCTACTGCCTCATGGCGGGGACATCGAGGTCTGTTCTGGTGTTTCCGTTCCCGGCATGCACCACATCCCAATTCGTCAGGAAAGCGAGGAGTCATATGAAAAAGATCTTGAAAATGCTGGTCCTCGGTCTGCTCAGCGCTGCACTGCTCTGCTGTGCACTGCCCTCTGCCTTTGCCGCAGAAGACAAGGATTCGCAGGTCTACACCATTGGTCTGGATGCCATGGGCGGCAGCAGCTCCGCTGTGGCAGTCACCACCAATCTGAGCGGCAAACTCAGTGCCCTGCCCGCGCAGCCTACGCTGGAAGGCTACACCTTTGACGGCTGGTATACCGAGCCGGTGGGCGGCACAAAAATCAGCACCTCTACGGTGTTTACCGGTGATACCACTGTGTACGCACACTGGACCGTGAAAAATGTCACCACTTCCACCAGCACATCCACGCCCGCTCAGCCGGAACAGACCGCGCAGGAATACGATGACGGCCCGATTCTGAGCGTTCTGACGGTAGCCGGTGCTCTGATCACCACGCTGGCCGTGGCTGCCTTTATTTAAGTCTTTTCACACACTGTATCAATTTTATCAATAGAAAGGAAAATCTCCATGTCTACTATGAAACTGCCCGCAAACTATGCCTCCATCAGCGAAGAGGAAATGGTCTATCTGGACGGTGGTGCCCGCGACGCTTACAACAGCTTCCTGAATGTCGGTAAGGTGTTCAACGCCATTGCCCGCATCTTCTCCGGTGCAAGCTCCATCATCAACAATGTCAACGTGATCTACCAGTCCTTCCTGACTCTGGGCGATCTGCTGAAGAGCTTCTGATCCGGCTTCTATTTTCATCTGTTTTTCAAGAACTGTCTCCGTTGTGGGGACAGTTCTTTTTGTTTTTAACGCATTTTAATCGTTTACATCAAAAGAAACAATTTTTCTTTGGCTTTGGCAAAAAAATGCACGGAAAAGGCATTCTTGTTACGCTTTTGTTACGCATACTGTGCTAACATATAAGGTGGAAGGTCATTCATCAAACTGGCGCTTTCACGCCGAAAACTGATATATCAAATGTGGTTTTGTGGTGCGAAAATTTTCGTATTTGTCGAAAGTTTTCGTTCGCCCAATCCGACCACTTTTTGCGGGAGAAATCGATCATTATGCCAGACCGTGAACTGCGGCACATGCGCCGCACCGAATTAGTCGAGATCATTCTGGCGCTCAAGCAGAGCGAGGACCGGCTCCGGGCAGAAAACGCTGCCCTGTCTGCCCAGCTGCAGGAACGGCAGATCCATATTGAAAACGCAGGTTCCATTGCGCAGGCTGCACTGGAGCTGAACAAGGTGTTTGAAGCGGCGCAGGCTGCGGCTGATGAATACGTTGCATCGGTGCTCGCAGCAAACAAAAACACCGATGCCGCTGCCAGCGCTCTGCGCGCTCAGGCGGAAGCCGAAGCCCAGCAGATCCTTGCACAGGCACAGACCGAGGCTGCGAACCTGAAGGCCCGTACCCAGCAGCAGTGCGACGCGGAAACGGAAGCCGCCGCACGCAAGCGCGCCCAGACCGAAGCGGACTGCAAGGCAATGCTTGCCCGGACGCAGCAGGAGATCCAGCAGCGCCGGGCCGCTTTTGACCGCCGGGCCAGCGAACTGCTGGACGGCTATCACAGCACGGAATTCCTGCCGGAGGAGCGTGCCAAATGAAAGAGCAAAAGATCAGGTTCACGCCCATTCCATCCACAGCAGAGGTGGAAGCAGAGCGCGAACGTCTGGCCTACCGCAGCCGTTATATGCGGGTGCTGCGCAGCACGGTCTACACGCTGCTGGTGGTCGCGGCCGTTGCCGTGCTGCTGGCCACCCTGTTTCTGCCGGTGCTGCAGGTCTCCGGCGACAGCATGAACCCCACTCTGCAGGACCGGGACATCATTCTGCTGGTCAAGGGCAGCGACATGAAGACCGGCGACCTTTGCGGATTTTACTGGCAGAACAAACTTCTGCTCAAGCGCATCATCGGCCTGCCCGGTGATGTGATCGAACTGGACGAGGACGGTGTGGTCACTGTGAACGGCCAGACGCTGGATGAGCCCTATGTAGATGAACTGGCTCTGGGCGAATGCGACATCAAATTTCCCTATCAGGTGCCGGAAAACCGGTATTTCGTACTGGGTGACCATCGGGCCACCTCCATTGACAGCCGCAGCAGTGTGATCGGCTGTGTGGAAAAAAGTCAAATCGTAGGCAAGGTTTTTTTGCGGGTATGGCCCTTGTCCAGCTTCTCGTTGATCCACTAAGGAGGTTTAGGAATCATGCGGGATATTGTGAAAGAATATCAGAAAAAGTTCCGTCGGAACCACCAGCGCGCCAGACGCTATACTGCGCTGCTGCTGGCACTGGCGCTTACCACCAGCCTGTTCGTGAACTGGCAGCTGCACGGCGTGGGCATTGCCAAAACGGCCGATTATCTGTGCGGCGAGTTGGAGCACGAGCACACCGCTGCCTGCTATGAAAAGCAGCTGGTGTGCGGCTATGAGGAAGGCGAACCGGAGGACTGGAACGCCACCATGACGGACGACGGCACGTCTTTTGATGATACATTCGGCATGGATGCGGATGATCCCGGCATTGCAGCCCATTCCGCAGAGCCGGAGTACATCTTTGTGCCCCATGAGCACACCGACGACTGCTACCAGGAAGTGCGGGAGCTGACCTGCCTGGAAGAAGAGCACGAGCACACCGACGACTGCTTTGACCCCGAGGACGGCAGCCTGATCTGTGATCTGTTCGAGCACACCCACGACGACAGCTGCTACACCACCACCTATGAGCTGGTGTGCGGTCTGGAAGAGGGCGAGCTTGTAGAAGAAGTGAACCCCGATTATGACCCGGTGGCCCTGTTTGAGGAGCCGGTGGCCGCAAAGCCCGTGGTGGTCGATCCTGTGACCGAGACCCCGGTGCACCACCACACCGATGCCTGCTACGAGGAAGTGCTGGTCTGCGGCCTGCCGGAGCATCACCACACGGTGAACTGCCTGTCCGACCCGCTGGACGGCACGCAGGACGAGGACGACTGGCTGGACAAGACTGGCACGGCCCTGACCGGCATGTGGAACGAAGACCTGCTCACCGTGGCACAGGGTCAACTGGGCTATGAGCAGAGCGAGAAAAACTTTAAGCTTGACACCGATGACGGCGAGACCCTGCGCTACTACACCCGCTACGGCCAGTGGTACGGCAACCCCTACGGCGAGTGGGACGTGATGTTCCTGTCCTACTGCCTGAACTATGCAAATATCCCGCAGAGCGCGATCCCGCAGCGCGCCAGTACGCTGGCCCTGCGCAGCGAGCTGCGTTCCACCGGTTATCTGCTGGACCCGGACAGCGACATTGCGGCCTATGAAATGGACGCAGACATGTCTGTTACTGGCCTGCAGCCCGGTGATATCGTGTTCTATAACGCCACCACGACCGAGACGGTCGCTGTGGCAGACGAGCCGCAGATCGAGGACCTTTCCCCGGATGCTGACACCGAGCTGCTGCAGGCTTTGAGCTCCCCGGCAGCGGCCGAGCCGCAGACCGAAGAGCGCACTGTCTCGTATGAGACCGTTGGCATCGTTTCGGACGTGGATCAGGACGCAGACACGCTGACGGTCATCTCCGGCAACGTGGACGGCAAGGTGTCCGAGGTGTCCCTTGCGCTGTCCCAGCTCACCGGCGTGATCCCCGTGGCATCTGTGCAGGCCGAGGAGAGCGCGGATGCTGCAGTGCAGTCCGGCGATATCACCGGCTATGTTTACGACTTTGCAATCCGCAAGAAGGATGGCAACAGCTGGATACCGGCAACGGACTTTACCACTTCGGACTCTGTGCAGGCAGAGTTTAAGTTCAAAGAAATCCCGGTCACTGCACTTGAAAAGGGTTCGGACGGCAGCTATTTTGCCTATATCCCGCTGCCGGAGGGGATCGACTGCTCCGTGCTGGATGGCGGCAATATCGAGGATAGCAGTTACACGGGCGGCATTTCCGGCCAGTATTCCTTTAAAGAGGTGGATGGCCGCTGGGTCGTTGTCCTGAATTATGATAAGGCCTACATCGAACAGCACGAACTGGAGAATACCAAAATCAAGGGCGATGTCTCCTTCGAGTTCCAGTGGGACGAATCTTCCGTGACGGAGGAAGGCGAAAAGAAGATCATTACCGTCAACGGCAAGAATATTGAGATCACGATCAAAAAGGACGAAGAGCCGCAGCCTTCTGAGAACAAGTTCTCGCTGAATAAGAAAGCTGGAAAGCTTACCTACGACGAGGAAAAGAAGAAAGCCACCATTGATTATACGGTCACGCTGGATGTCAAGCAGGACATGACTGGCGCACTGACGATGGAAGACGTGCTCACCAGTAATGGGTTCGATTATGTGGATAGTTTCCTCCAGATCGTTCCCAGCGCGGTTGGCATCAGCTGGACCGATTCGACCAATGGCAAGACGCTCACGATCGGTGAAGAGGGCAAGACGATCCAGGCTGGCAAATATACCATCACCTATCGCGTCGAAAAGGAAAACTTTGGCGTATCTGCGGACGAGATCGGCGACGTGCAGAACAAGATCAGCATGCGCAAGGATGACGAGAGCCATTCCAGCGACGAGAAGACGTCTACCTCGACAAAGCTGATTGAAAAATCCGGCAAGGCCAGTACCGACAAAAATGGTGATACCATTATTACATGGACGGTCAAGCTGAACAGCGGCGACGCCAAGCGCTATCTGCAGAAGGCAAAGTTCACTGATACGATCGAAGGCGGTCAGGAGTATGTGGATGGCAGTTTCACGGTCAAAGAAAATGGCGGCACGATAAAGGGTGCAGCTCCGGCGATCAACGGAGCGACCCTCAGCTATGATCTGGCTGACGGATACAACAGCTATACCATCACCTACAAGACCAAAGTCACTGCAGACATCCCGCTGGAGGGCCTCACGGTGTCCAACACAGGCATTATCGATGGTGATAATCTCCATGGCGAGGATACCGGCAGCGTGGATCTGAAGGATGAAGTCCTGAAGAAGGAAGCTGACGGCGATCCCACGGTCGCCGGAAACAAGGCCACCCTTAACTGGAAGTCCACGATCAATGTGGATAACCTGAACGGTTATGTTTACTACGACTATAGTGATACGGTCTATCTTGATAGTCAGCATGTCAACCTGCAAAGCATTGATCTGAACGATATTCAGGTTCTGGATAAAAATCAGGTCGATGTGACGAATCAGGTGACCATCAGCACATACAGCGAGATAACTAGCGGCGCGGAATGCGGCCTGTTCAAGATCAATTTCGGCAGTGCGGACATTCATGGACCGGTGACGATCAAGTACAAAACCACAGTCGATACAAGCCGGCTGGGCGAGTATGCCAATATCACAAATAAGTGCTACATCGTGAAGGATGGCCACCGGCAGGATGCCAGTGCCTCGCAGCACATCCACAACGTGGAAGACCTGTGGAAAACGCTGATCAAGTACGGCGCCAACTGGAATATGACCGGCAAAGATAACATTACGATCGGCGTCGGCGATGAGATTCCGTGGACTGTTGAGCTGAACAATGAGGGATCGATCAAGGGCTCTAAGGGCAAGTGGACTGTGCAGGACAAGCTCCCGGCAGGGCTGCTGCTGGACCGCGCAAGCGTAACGCTGGGCTTCAACGGTCGTTATCCGACACCTGAGGAAGGTACAGATTATACCATCTCCGTCTTCGAGGACGCAGATGGCCGGACGGTCCTGCAGATCGTTTTTGAAGAAAGCGCCTATCAGAACACCGATGGAACCGCTGCAAAAATCATACTGACCTACAAAACCACCCTCGACCCGAATAGCGATTTCTGCAAGAACGATCAGCCCACGAAGGATTTTGTCAATGACGTTTCCTTCTCCCATGATGGAACAACGCAGGAGACGGACTTCACCCAGACGGTCACCCGCAATGTGGTTGGCAAACATGGCCAGTTCGACAGCAGCACCAACCTGCTGAGCTATACCATCGAGGTCAACCCGGACGGCTCGAAGCTTTCCCCGGATGACTCTGATCTGGAGCTTGAGGATAAATTGTCCGTTCCCAAAGACCTGCGGAGAGGCTATGTCTCTCTGGAAGACATTACCGTATTTGAAGCCGAGCGGCAGGAGGACGGCTCGCTGGTGGCAACAAATCCGATCGGTGATGGCTTGCAGCGTGTGGATAGTCAGAGCGCAATCGACACCTCTCATTATTACACAAAGCTTGATAGCAACGGTGATATCAAATTCTGGACCAAGGTACCGGACCGCACGCCGCGTGTGTTGGTAGTCACGTATCTCGTCAGGGATACTCTGAATGATGTGAAGGTGGATGGTACGTTCACCTTTACCAATAAGGTGCGGCTCGGCGGTAAATGGAAGACGGAGGATAAGGGCAGCAGTGCCAGCTTCTCTTCCGGTTCCACCAGCGGTCTGGACTACAATGCCGACCGCCTGACCGTGATGAAGTACTCCGGCAACCAGGGCAATCCTCTGGCCGGTGCAGCATTTACGCTGAGAATGTATGACCCCAGTTCTGGTTGGAAGGAAGTCAGCAGCTTTACGACCGATGCAACCGGCAGCAAGACGCTGGGCGGCCTGATCCGCAACAGGCTCTACGAGCTGACCGAAACCGATGCCCCCGCTGGTTATCTGCTGCCGGACCCGAACACGCCGTACTACTTCTACATCACGACAGACCTGAACGCGAACCCCATCCCGGCGGCTGCGGACGTTGACAAGAATCTTGTCAACGTCTACACCGTGGAAGAGGGCGTCTACCGCAACTTCACCTTCTACCGCAACAATGCCCGCAACCCGGACTATGTGAAGGAAGGCGACCTGGTGGTCAAGAAGGCGTGGAAAAACTACGACGGCAGTGAACTTACGGACGAGTCCAAGATGCAGGATGTTTTGGTCACGCTGACGAAGCACACGTCTTCTGTTGGATACCGCGTAAGAATTGCTAATACAAACTATGTATTTCTTGTAAAGCCACACTCCAATTTTGATATTTTCACAAATAGTTGGGATCGCGATGTCACCATTAAATTAGAGGATGGAACGGTAATTCCCCAAACTACTCAAGCCGATGGTACAAAGCATTACATTGTTCCTATCACCTCTAATTGTACGATTACTGCATCTGAGACATGGATGTTTGACCCGACATATGGTGGTTATGTTAACTATGAATCGCCGTCTCCGGATGATGTTACTGAAACTGTTGACACCGAAATCGGCAAAGTTGTGCTGAACAATTCCAACGGCTGGTCTTACCGCTGGGAAAACCTCGAAACGGGCGACGGCATCACTTATACTATAAAAGAGACGTCCGTAGAAGGTTACACCACATCTTATAGGCTGAACGGTAGTGATCTAACGGAAGACAACGCCTTTGCGCTGGGCAAGAACACTGGCAGCAACGGCAAAGGCGACACCATCGTCATTACCAATACCGCCGAAGAATCCGGCGGCTACGTTCTCCCCTCTACCGGCGGGGCCGGTACCAAACTGTATACAGCAGGCGGCGGCGCGCTGATGCTTGCCGCTCTGGTGTGCGGGGTTTGCAGAAAGCGCAGACGCGAAAGGAGGGCACGTTAAAAAGCCTGCATCCTTCCTGATACGGCGGCAAAATTGATTCTGCGCCGGAAGCAGACCCTGAAAATAGGAATCAGAAAAACTTGAAAGGAGATTTTCGCAAATCATGATGAAGAAAGCAATCAAAAAGCTGCTGGCCGCACTGCTGGCAGTTGCCATGCTGTGTGCCATGGCAGTCCCTGCGTTTGCGGTAAGCAATACTCATACTCTGACCATTAACGGTACGACCTCTGGCCACACCTATGAAGCTTATCAGGTGTTTGCCGGTAAGCTGGCCGAGAATGGTGTTCTGAGTGACATCACCTTTGGCACCGGTGTCGATGGCGCAGCTCTGCTGGCTGATACCAGCCTGCCTTCCGAACTGCGTGGCAAAGGATCCGCTGCAGAGCTGGCCAGTGCTCTGGTCGGCAAAGAGAACGATTCTGACCTTCTCAACGAATTTGCCAAAGTCATCAGCACGCATTTAGCCACTGTGACTGGCATTTCCGCTGGCAACGGTACTACTTATACCATCAGCGGCCTTGCAGACGGTTACTATTTTATCAAGGATGCCACCACTGTTAATCTGCCCAATGGTGCAACTTACAGCCGTTATATGCTGAACATCGTAGCCGATGCATCCATTGCTGCTAAGGATACTTCTGTTACTCTGACCAAGGAGATCAAGCACAATGAGTCCGATACGTGGGGTACCGTTGGCGACAACCAAATCGGTGATACAGTCTACTTCCGTACTATCTCCACCGTACCCAACACCAAGGGCTACAGCTCCTATACCTACGAGATCCACGACAAGATGGACTCTCAGATCACTTCCAATGTAGTCAGCGGCAATACGAATAACGTTGTTGCTATCCACATCGGTACCGCTGAAGGCACTGAATTGCCTTCTAACTACTACACTGTTACTGCTACCGGAAACGATTTCACGATCACTGTTGATGTGAAGGCCGCACAGGAAGCAAATCTTGTGAGCGCCGGTGATGAACTGTACACCACGTTCTCTGGTGTTTTGAATGAAAATGCCCTTGTTGCTCCTACTGGCCATCAGGATAACAAAGCATGGCTGAAATACAGCAATAACCCCAATGATACCTCTTCTACCGGTGAGACCCCCGAAAGCGTTGTTCACGACTGGACTTTCCAGATCAATGTGACCAAGGTTGATGGCACGACTAAGGCTGCTCTGAAGGGTGCACAGTTTGTCCTCTCCAAGAACGGCAATCTGAAGGTTGCAGACATGCTTGGCGAAAACGATACCCTTACCAATACCACTGATCTGATCAAACTGGTCAAATCGGGCGATACTTACACCATTGCACGCACTTCTACTGATACGACCTTTGTGATGACCACCCCTGAAAATGGTGCCATTTCCATCAAGGGTCTGGATGACGCAACGGAATATTATCTGTATGAGATCGTAGCTCCTTCTTGCTATAACAGTCTCACCGCTCCGATCAAGGTCTTTGTTACAACGCGTGCTGATGCGGATTATAGCGAAGCGGGCCATACACTTTCTGAAGTAAAGGTAACCGTGAACGGCAGTGTGTCCGATACCAGCTTTAACGTTGAGAACAACCTCGGCACTACTCTGCCCTCCACTGGCGGCATCGGCACCACGATCTTCTACGTCGTGGGCGGCGGCCTGATGGTTGCGGCCATCGTTCTGCTGGTCACCAAGAAGCGCATGGAGAACAAGTAAGCTCCATTTCCCCCAAGAACCCGGAGCAAAGGGGCCGCAAGGCCCCCGCTCCTATCCTTATAACATTAGGGAGTAGCCCATGAAAAAGAACAAAAGCACCATCATCCTGATCCTCGTCTTTTTCGTGGGTCTATCCGTGATGTTATACCCCACCCTCAGCGATTACGTCAACCAGCTGCATCAGTCCCGTGCTGTGGCCACCTATGCCGAGGACGTGGACAAGCTGACCGACGCTGATTACTCCGCCTATTTCGAGGCGGCAGATGCATTCAATGCGCAGATCGCCGCAGACCCGGATGCGTTGTATTTCCCGCAGCGCTTTCCCACCTACGAAAGCACGCTGGATGTGACCGGCACCGGCATTATGGGCTACATCACCATTGAAAAGATCGGTGTGGAGCTGCCCATCTACCACGGCACCAGCGACGGCGTGCTGCAGGTGGCGGCCGGCCATCTGGAAGGCACCAGTCTGCCGGTGGGCGGCCAGAGCACCCACGCGGTCATTTCGGCCCACCGCGGCCTGCCCAGCGCCAAGCTGTTCACCAACCTCGACCGGCTGGAAGTGGGCGATACCTTTACCATCACGATCCTGGACCGCGTGCTCACCTACGAGGTGGACCAGATCTCCATCGTCCTGCCCACCGAGACCGATAACCTCAAGGTGGTGGACGGCAAGGATTACGTCACCCTGATGACCTGCACCCCCTACGGCATCAACACGCACCGCCTGCTGGTGCGCGGACGCCGCATCACCACGCCGGACAAGCTCAAGCACATCCGTGTAACAGCTGATGCCATCAAGATCGAACCGATCATCACAGCCCCCATCATGGCACTGCCCCTGCTGCTGGTGCTGCTGCTCTGGCTGCTGTTCTCCAACCGCAAACGCAAATCTACAAGAGGTGAAAAACATGAAACGCACTGATCTCAAAAAGCACGCTGCGGCCTTGCTTTTGGTGCTGTGCCTTCTGGTAACAAGTGCGCTGCCTGCCCTTGCCACCAGCGCAAACATCAAGCTGGTGGACAGCAGCGGCAATCCCACTACCGGCACCATCCGCGTTACGCTGTACGACAGCGCCAACGATAAGGCGCTGAGCGGCGGCAAGCTCACTTTGTACCGTGTGGCCGAGGTAAAGCGCCAAAACGGCAACCTGAGCTACGAATACTGCGGCGATTTCTACGGCTGCGGCATTGCGCTGGGTGATTTGACCGACAGCACCCTTGCGGCCCAGCTGCAGGAGTATCTGCCCCAAAGCGCCGAGGGCACTACGAAGACCATTGATGCGGACGGTAACGTGACCTTCCGTGATCTGGAGCTGGGCCTGTATCTGATCGTGCAGACCGAGGCTTCCAAGGGCTATGAGCCGATCAATCCGTTCCTTGTCTCTCTGCCCATGGCGGAGGATGGCAAGTGGAATTATGCGGTGGATGCCAGCCCCAAGGTGGGTGCTTACACCCCCACCAAGCCGGACACGCCGCCTACGCCCCCTACCCCGCCTACGCCGCCGGATACGCCCGATCATCCTGATACGCCTACCCCGCCGGACAGCCCGGATACCCCGGTCTCTCCCGGTAATCCGGATCATCCGGTAGCACCCGGTAATCCAGACAGCCCCGTTCTGCCGGGCCACCCGGATAGCCCGGTAATGAGCGGTCTGCCGCAGACCGGTCAGCTGAACTGGCCCGTGCCGGTGCTGGCTGTCAGCGGTGTGGTGCTGTTTGCATTCGGCTGGGCGTTGGATCGCAAATACCGCACAGTATAATTCCCTTCTGATACAACAAAGAGGACCCGATGCAGATGCATCGGGTCCTCTTTTTCGGTTTCTTTTATGCAGTCAGGGTTTACTGCTGCTGTGCCTGCTCGGCGCGCTTGGCTTCCAGCGCCAGAATGGCATCGCGGCGGCTCAGGTTGATGCGGCCCTGCTGGTCGATGTCGGTCACCTTGACCACGATGGCGTCACCCACGGCCACCACATCCTCCACGCGCTCCACACGCTTGGTGTCCAGCTTGGAGATGTGCACCAAACCTTCCTTGCCCGGTGCAATCTCAACGAAGGCACCAAAGTTCATCAGGCGGGTCACTTTGCCCTTGTAGATGGCACCGATCTCGGGGTCCTCCACAATGGTCTTGATGGTAAAGATGGCGCGCTTTGCGTCCTCCTGATCCACAGCAGAGACGAACACATGGCCGTCCTCCTGCACGTCGATCTTGCAGTTGCAGGTAGCGCAGATGTCCTGAATGACCTTTCCGCCCTTACCGATCACGTCCTTGATCTTATCGGTGGGGATCATCATGCTGAACATCTTGGGTGCGTAGCGGCTCAGCTCATGGCGGGGCTCTGCGATCACCGGCTTAATGATCTCGTCCAGAATATACAGGCGGCCCTTGCGGCACTTCTCAAAGGCCTCAGCAATGATGTCGTAGGTCAGGCCATCGATCTTGATGTCCATCTGGATGGCGGTGATGCCCTTGCGGGTGCCGCCCACCTTGAAGTCCATATCGCCGTGGAAGTCCTCCACGCCCTGAATGTCCAGCATGGTCATCCAGCGGTCGCCCTCGGTGATCAGACCACAGGAAATGCCAGCAACGGGTGCCTTGATGGGCACGCCTGCGTCCATCAGGGCCAGCGTAGAGCCGCAGATGGATGCCTGAGAGGTGGAGCCATTGGAAGAGAGCACCTCAGACACGCAGCGGATGGTGTAGGGGAACTCTTCCAGAGAGGGCAGCACGGGCACCAGAGCACGCTCTGCCAGTGCGCCATGGCCGATCTCGCGGCGGCCGGGGCTGCGCGGTGCGCGGGCCTCGCCCACAGAGTACGGCGGGAAGTTGTAGTGATGGATATAGCGCTTGGTCTGCTCATCGGTCAGGTCGTCCATGAGCTGGTTGTCCTTGGTGCCGCCCAGAGTGCAGGTGGTCAGCACCTGCGTCTGGCCGCGGGTGAACATGCCGGAGCCGTGCACGCGGGGCAGGATGCCCACTTCGGCAGCCAGCGGGCGGATCTCGTTGATGCCGCGGCCGTCCACGCGCTTGCCCTCGTCCAGCAGCCAGCGGCGCACCACGAACTTCTGCATCTTGTAGCTGACCAGATCAAGGTCTGCAGCGGTCAGGTCGGGGTACTCCTCGGCGATCTTGTCCATGATGGGCAGCAGAGCGGCATCGCGCACATTCTTGTCGTCGGTGTCCATAGCAGCCTTGAAGTCGTCCAGATACTTGTTCTGGATGGCGTGGAACACGTCCATATCCAGACCCACCACCTGAAAATCGATCTTCGGCTTACCGCGCTCGGCCACGATGCGGTTGATGAACTCAATGGTCTTTTTGATCTCCACGTGAGCGGCCTTGATGGCGTTCAGCATGGTGTCCTCGTCCACCTCGTTGGCACCGGCCTCGATCATGACGATCTTATCCATGGTGGCGGCAACGGTCAGGGCAAGGTCGCTCACCTTGCGCTGTTCCTGCGTGGGGTTCAGCACGATCTCGCCGTCCACCAGACCCACCTGCACGCCGCCGATGGGGCCGTTCCACGGGATGTCGGACACGGCAGTGACCAGAGAAGCACCGATCATACCGGCGATCTCAGGGCTGCAGTCGGGGTCCAGACTCATGACGGTCATGGTGATGCACACGTCGTTGCGCATTTCCTTGGGGAACAGCGGGCGCATGGGGCGGTCCACCACGCGGCTGGTCAGGATGGCGCGCTCACCGGGGCGGCCCTCACGGCGCATAAAGCTGCCGGGGATGCGGCCTGCGGCGTAGAGCTTTTCCTCATACTCCACGTTCAGGGGGAAGAAATCCACGCCCTCGCGGGGCTTGGGGCTCATGACCACATTGCACAGAACGCAGGTCTCACCGTAGCGGATCAGTGCACTGGCGTTGGACAGACCGCACATTTTGCCCATTTCTACCTTGAACGGGCGGCCTGCCAGCATGGTCTCGTAGACCTTGTAGTTTTCAAAGGTCTCTCTGCGGGAACCAAATTCAATTGCCATTGTTTTTGCCTCCTTGTTTTTTCGGATTTTTTCTATCCAAAAAGGCCGTGGCGCGCGCATCATAGCAATAAATCCAGCGTCCGTACCCGGGGCACAGGCGTTCGATTTACTGCTGCAATACGCTGCCGCCGCCATTTTGTACATAAAAGCAAAAGGCAGGCACCTTTGCGGTACCTGCCCTCTGTTTAAATTACTTACGCAGACCCAGAGTTGCGATCAGAGCACGGTAACGCTCGATGTCCTTCTTCTGGAGATAAGCCAGCAGATTGCGGCGGCGGCCAACCATCTTCATCAGGCCGCGGCGGCTGTGGTGATCGTTCGGGTTCTTCTTCAGGTGCTCGTTCAGCTCGTTGATGTGAGCGGTCAGCAGAGCGACCTGCACTTCGGGAGAGCCAGTGTCCTTCTCGGTCAGAGCGACTTTGGCCATAACTTCCTGCTTGTTCATAGTTACATACCTCTTTATAAAATTTTATGTGCCAATGGAACAGCGGCGGGAAACGGCATTCCCAAAAAGCGGGCATACTCCCAACCCCGTACCACGGTAACAGATACAGTATACCAGAACCCTGTGCAAAATGCAAGGATATTTTTTGCATCCTGCCTTTATTTTTTTACGTACTGGTGCCAGTACAGCTGTACCTCCGGCAGCTTCTTTTTGCGCAGCAGAACTGCAGTGGGGATCAGATACAGCAGCACCGAAAGCAGCATGGATGCATCGTAGCCGCTCACCGCATCGGCCACGGTAGTGGTGCCGTACAGCCCACCGATGAGCATGGACGAAATATCCATGGCACCATGCAGGAATACCGTCACCCACAAATTGCCGGTGCGGAAGTAGATCGCCGCAAAAAGAGTGCCCAGCGATGCTGCAAACACGCACTGCATCAGCACACCGAAGGGTGCCGAACTGAGGATATTGGTCAGGTGCGCCGCACCAAACAGCACACCGGACAAAAGGCAGGCCTTCCACACACCGGCGCGACTGGTGCCAAAGTGCTCCAGCAGGGTCTGGGCAATGACACCGCGGAAGATGAATTCCTCGGCCACACCCACCATGGCCATGCTGACAAGGAAGGTGCAGATGCGTGCCGCAGGCTGCAGCACGCCGTTCTCCGGCCGGCCCAGCACCAGCGAACCAAAGGCATTGTAGCCAATGAACACCAGCGGGTACATGCCCACCAGCAGGCCATTGAAAAAGCCGCTGCCGCGGCGGCGCAGCAGCCCAGCACGGTCTGTCCGTACCAGAAACAGCACTGCCACCATGGCCCCCACCAGCTCCTGCAGAGTGCTGTAGAGGTATGTATCAATGGACGCAAAATCCGCCCGAAAAAGAACCAATGCAATGGTAAAGACAAGATCTGTTACGAACAGGCTTGCCAGAAAGACCACTTCTGCCAGAACGCAGAATAAGATTGGGTGCGCTTTGCGCAGTCGTTTGAGCATGGGATACCCTCCTGAATCGTTGATGGTACTATTCTAGCACACTTTACCTTAAAACGATATAGCACGCGCAAAAAAGGCAGTTTTTCCTTCTGCTGTGCCGCAAAGCGCTCACTTTTTCAAAACAAAGATCTGTTCAAACTCCTGCGTTGCCAGCAGCGAAACATCCTCATAGCCGCCCTGTCGGGCAACGTTCCACGCAGTTTCCATATTCTGGGCCGTGATCTGCTCCACCTGTTCTGCCGTCACGAACTGCCACAGCCCCCGGCCTCCAATGAACAGCACCAGCGTATCATTTTCGCCGGTGTTATACTGCACCAGCAGCTCACTGGAATCGTCCGGCACCACACAGACCTCCTGAAATTTGAGAAGCTCCTGCACGCCGGAAGTGAAACTGCCAAGGTCCCCGGTAATATCCACGCAGGCGGCCTGACTGTATTGTTCCAGTTCTTTGTCTATCTTATAAGTACCGCTGTACATGCGCTCCGGCTCGATCACAAATGCAAGCACGACCATTGCAAGGCACACGATCTGCAGAATGCGCTTTCTGGTGCCTGCACGCAGCGTATCCAGAATGGAGAAAAGGCCGCAGCCACAAAACAGCGCTTCCAGCGGTTGCAGATGGTACACATACCGCAGCGACTTATACGGCGAGATCACCGCGATAACCAGAAATGCAGCAAGCGCCGGGACCGTGATCAGCTTGACACCCCCGGGGATCAGCGTTGTGCCGCGCAACTTGCCCGGCAGCCAGCGCTGCCCCAGCTTCGTCAGGGTCAGCACGGCCATAATGCCTGCGCCTACAGCAAAACCGACGATGCTCCAGCCGATCAGCTCCAGCGGGCCTTTGGGGTACTGCGCCAGATCCAGCAGATTGTTTGCTGTTGACTCCAGCGAAACCGTATCCTGCGAGTGCAGCTGTGCATACCAGCACGGAAAGGTGAGCAGCATTCCGCCAACGCCCGCAAGTGCCGGAAGTGAAAATGCAGCAGCATTTTTCCATTCGCGCCGGAACATCAGGTAAAGGTCATATGCTGCGCACAGCAGGAAGGCATAGACCACAAAGAAATACTGGGTCATCATGCCAAGATAGATGGTTACACCGATCAGAAGATATTTGGGCACAGACGGCCTGCGAAGAGACTTTGCCACCAGCAGCGCAAGCAGGATCGTCAGCAAGGTCATGAGCATATACATGCGCACCATCGTCACATTCGAGATCATTTCACGGTTGAACGCATACAATGCACAGACGAACAATGCTTTTTTCCAGTCTGCAAACAGCTCCATGCCCAGCGTATACAGCGCTGCCAGCGTGCCGCCCAGCAGCACAAAATTCATCCCCAGACCCGTCCATTTTGTAAAGCTGCCCGGAAATAATGAGCACACCGTGTGCAGCAAAAAGTAGAACAGCGGCGGATGAACGTCCTGTGTCTGGTTATAGTAGACCGACGCATAGTCGAACCGTGTGCTTCCCTGCGGGGCAACATAATTCAGAAACTCGCTCTGCGTGAACACTGCCTCCGGCAGCTTGCCGTTTGCCACCTGTTCTCCACCATGGAGCCAGCTTAAAAACGGAACATAACTGCTGTTTGCAAGGCCGTAGGAGTAGATCTCATCCAGAAAGAACCCCTCTTTCCGCACAGCCCACCAGCCGCAAAGGCAGATCAGAACGATCACAAAAAGCGCGACCGCCCGTTTTGTCTTTTTTATTTCCTGCATAGTTTCTGTTTTTCCTCGCTTTTTTTGTCCGTTCTGCAGCCAAATATGGCTTTGCTTTTCCAGTATATCATATTTAGAACACAAGTCAAAACTTTTCGGGTTGCAGATCCCGCTGCTCCTAGCAGCATGCACCCTGTTAGACATTCCTAGCCGGTGGGACCCACGGGCTAAACAAAGCCATACTATGGCTTTGTTTGCGGTGCTTCGCACCGCCGCCCTGTTCAAATCCCGCGCGGAAACAAAAAAGAACCAGTACACGAATGTGTTAGCAGCATGCACCTTGTTAGACATTCCTAGCCGGTGGAACCCGCGGGCTAAACAAAGCCATACTATGGCTTTGTTTGCGGTGCTTCGCACCGCCGCCC
>ERZ1673736.2276-NODE-2276-length-21703-cov-5.630774_pt1 | contig 21703 bp, 21 predicted proteins | sample MGYA00580212_ERZ1673736 | MGnify/ENA primary metagenome ERZ1673736 (study PRJEB41218, sample SAMN15661752) | gut metagenome | host: Homo sapiens | place: Canada: London | collected 2015-08-20/2019-03-30 | study: EMG produced TPA metagenomics assembly of...
AGCACCTGTCACAATATGGCTTCGTCCTTGCCGTACACACATCTCTTCCATGATAGACCAGCCGGTGGCAGAAATCACTGCCCTCCTCCGGCGGAATGATTTTCCACAACTCCATCTCCACCTTCTTCGGATCTTTAATCCCATCCACAAGCCCTATACGGTTTACCAGTCTGATACAATGTGTATCTGTTACGATTGCAGGCTTCCCGAACACATCCCCCATAATCAGGTTCGCACTCTTTCTCCCCACGCCCGGAAGTTTCAAAAGAGCCTGAAAATCCTCCGGTATCTTTCCTCCATACTCATCCCGCAGCATTTTCATACAGCCGTTTATATCCCTTGCCTTGCTCTTTCCCAGACCGCAGGGACGCACAATTGCTTCGATATCGTCCACATCAGCCTCCGCCAGGGCTTCCACGCTGGGGTACTTCTCATAGAGCCCTTCCACCACCACATTCACTCTGGCATCGGTACACTGAGCCGCCAGCCGGACACTAACCAGAAGCTTCCACGCCTGATCATAATCCAGCGTGCATCCCGCATCCGGATACTCTTTTTTGAGTCTCGCAATCACTTCAAGCGCAAGCTCCTGCTTCTCTCTTACCTCTGCTTCCATTTTTCTCCTCCTGCTCTACTCATTTGGCTTATAATAGAATTTTCCATCCAGTTTCTCTGTCTTCAATACATTTACAAAAGCATGTTCATCTGCTTCTTTGACCGCGCGGATTACCATTTTGCTCTCCGCACCGGACACTACCGAATACACAACCTTTTTTTCCTTTCCCTCGTAGGAGCCTTCTCCTTCCATAATTGTCGCCCCATGATTACTGGTTCTGGCAATCGCCCTGTAAACATCTTTTGCATTGTCCGTGACAACAAACAACGTCACCTGCTGGTACTTCCTGTAAAGCACGTGCAGCACCTGTGTAGAAGTATACTGGAAAATAATGGAATAAAGCGCCTTGTCCCAGCCAAACAGGATACCCGCCGCAGCCAGAATGACTACGTTCAGCCCCAATACCATGTTCCAGGAGTCTATCCCCTTCTTGTCAGACAGAAAGATTGCGATAAAATCCGTTCCCCCTGTAGTCGCATTTACCATAAGACAGAGACTGATTACAGCGCCATTAATCAGGCCGCCGAAAATGCTGATCAGCAGGGTATCATACGTAATCACATACCCGGGAATGAAGTCTGTCAGCACACTGGTCAATACAATCATCAGACAGGAATACATGGTGAATTTCTTCCCGATAAACCGAAAACCTATGTACACCGGAAATGCATTCAGCGCTACATTAATCAGCGTATAGGGAAGTTCTACATGAAAAAACATCTCCGCCACACGCTGGATTAACAGCGTAATGCCAGTCGCCCCTCCCGGATAAAGTCCTCCGGTCCTGACAAAGGATTTGATATTCAGCGCCATAATAACGGATGCCAGACAGACTACGATGATTCTTTTTACATCTTCTTTTGGATTAAACTTCATGACTTACCACCTTTTAAAATTTTTTTCTATCCCCGTCAGATATTATAACACCATTTGACAATTATTGCTCTTGTTTTTCTCAATATTTCCATGTACCAGAAAAAATCCCTGTCCTTATCGGAAAACCTCCGGCAAAGACAGGGACTTCATTCATTTCTATTGTTTTGAGTTTCCTTTTTATAACAAAATGTATTTGAGGATAAACAATATGGCAAGCACATACATCAAAAGACTGATTTTCTTTTCTTTCGCCTTACCAGTCAGAAGATTCAGCACAACATATGAGATAACTCCCATGGAAATTCCTTCAGAAATACTGTAGAAGAACGGCATCGCTCCAATACAGATATAACAGGGAATCGCCTCTGACAACTCGTTGAAGTCAATATTCACCACATTTGTCAACATATAGAATCCAACTACCACCAATGCGGGTGCCGTTGCAAAGGACGGAATTGCAAGGAAAATCGGCGACAGGAACAAAGACAGCCCGAACAGGATTGCTGTAGTCACTGCCGTAAGCCCGGTTCTTCCGCCTTCTGACACACCGGATGCACTTTCAACAAAAGTGGTTGTTGTGGACGTCCCCAATATTGCTCCTGCTGTCGTTGCAACTGCATCCGCCATCAGAGCTCCTTTGATATGCGGAAGCTTCCCATCCTTGTCCAGCATCCCTGCCTTAGCAGACACACCGATCAATGTTCCAATAGTATCAAACATATCTACGAACAGAAACGCAAAAAGAATGACTACAAAATTCAAGGAGAAGATTCCTGAAAAATCAAGCTTCCCAAACACCGGCGCTATACTTGGGATCGACAGGCCGCTGCTGAAATCCGGAAGCAGCCCGTAAAAACCCAGCTCTGGATTTGGAACATATAATCCCGCAAACTGACAGATAATACCAAGAAGCCAGGTAATTAAGATTCCCCACAGAATGTTTCCTTTCACATTTTTAATCACCAGGATTCCCGTAATAAGAATACCGATGATCGCAAGAAGTACTGTAATTCCTACATCGTTAAAGGTTGCCGCAGTACCGTTCACTTCATTGTACGCATCAACAGAAAATAACTGAAGCAAGGTAGAGCCTCCGATAACAATATTCGCATTCTGCAGACCGATAAATGCAATGAACAGACCGATTCCAACGCTGACCGCCGCCTTAAGATTCTGCGGGATTGCATTGAAAATCGCCTCACGGACATTCGTTAATGACAGAATGATAAAGATAATACCCTCTGCAAACACTGCCGTCAACGCATACTGCCAGCTGTAACCCATGCCAAGGACTACCGTATAGGCAAAATATGCATTCAGCCCCATGCCCGGCGCCAGAGCAAATGGATAATTTGCAAATACTGCCATCAAAAGCGTACCAATCAAAGAAGCAACCGCCGTAGCTGTAAATACTGCCCCCTGATCCATCCCTGCTGCGGAAAGGATGCTGGGATTAACCGCCAGAATATAGGCCATCGTCATAAAGGTGGTTATACCGGCAATAATTTCCGTCTTAACATCCGTGCCATTTTCACTGAGCTTAAAAAATTTTTCTAACATTTCTTTCCCCCTTCTTTTCTCTAATTTTTAGTATTGACAAAAATACTATTTCAGCATAACACAATTGCAAAATTATTTCAATTTTTTCCCAATCCATGTTAAAATAGATGTCAAATAATTTGAGGACAGGAGTGTATTAATTATGGAGCCAACCGTCAGCATTATTGTGCCGGTATACAATGCCGAGGGCACACTTACCCGCTGCATCGACAGCATTTTGAACCAAGAATATAACGACTTTGAACTTTTACTGATTGATGACGGCAGCCAGGACTCTTCCGGCGCCATCTGCGACAGCTATGCCTCTGCAGATTCCCGTGTCCGCGTCGTCCATAAGGTAAATTCGGGCGTTTCTGATTCCAGAAATCTTGCTCTTGACATGGCACGCGGCACATACCTTCAATTTCTGGACAGCGATGACTGGATTACCCCAAACGCCACCCGGCTCTTGGTAGAAACTGCCGAGCACTATCACTGTGACATGGTAATTTCTGATTTCTACCGGGTTGTTGGAAAACGGGTATCCCATAAGGGCAATATAGAGGAAGACTGCGTACTGACCCGAGAAGAATTTGCTGCACATATGCTTGAAAATCCGGCAGATTTCTACTACGGCGTACTCTGGAACAAACTGTTCCGCCGCAGTATCGTTGAAAGCCATCATCTCCGCATGGACACTCATATCAGCTGGTGTGAGGATTTTATGTTTAATCTGGAATATATCCGTTATGCAGACGTCTTCTTCGCCCTTCAGGTGCCAATTTATTATTATGTAAAAACCAAAGGTTCTCTTGCCAGTCAGGGAATGAACATTTCCAAGACTATCAAGATGAAACTCATGGTCTTTGAATATTATCATAATTTTTATAAGCATGTCCTGGACGAAGCAGATTATGAGAAGAACCGGCTGCAGGTCTACCGTTTTCTGGTGGATGCTGCAAATGATGGCATCGTACCGCCCACCATCCTGCCCGGTTCCAAGAAATTGGGAGAAGAAAGAAGCCAGGTCTCAGCAGATGTCCTGGCCGCCGAGGGCTTCCTCATGGATGACTACCGGAGCCGGAAGCTTATGGATTACTATCTGGAACCCATTGCCCTGAAAAATGACCTGACGCTGGATGAAGTCCGTCTTCTGATGTACTTAACCCAGCCTCACCACAGCAGCAGCCGGAAAGAACTTGCAGACTTTGCGAATTTATCTCTGCGAAGCCTGTCCGTACTGCTCCAGAAGCTTTCCTCCAAAAATTATCTAAAGGTGGAAAATAAACGAAGCTCCAAACAGCTTCAGATTGTGTTCCTCCCCCTTGCCACACCGGTTCTGGCCGAGATTTCCACCGCCCAAGGAAATTATGACCGCGCACGTTTTGCCGGATTTACAGAGGATGATTTGATTCAATATGCATATTTTACAGAAAAAATCAAGCACAATATGCAGAAAATCCTTTAAAGGATCCAATTTTTCCGGGCATTCTGCTTATGCTATCCCCTCAACCAGGACAGAAAACATAAGCAAGAAAATCCCCAAAACCATCATGCCAATCCCGACGGCAATCAGCAAAATCAAAGTCTGTTTCTTTTCTCTCGGGAATACACCGTTCTCATATCCGGGCTGTCCCTTATGGAGCAGATAATTTCCCAGATAAATAAGAAGCGGCGCTGCCCCTCCGTACATAACATAAAGTGCAACGGAACCAAGGGGCAGCTCTGTCATCTGGGCAGAAGTCCCCGCCGCCTGAATCAGGTCTGTCCCGGTCATCTTCAGCAGAGCATTTAAAACAGCCAGTAACAGAATGGGAAAGGCATTATTTATCAGATGAAACAGCATATTATAGAACATATTCTCCGTCTCAAACAGCAGATACCCCATCGCAATCCCCAAAAGCATTGTCGGCACCATACGCCAGATACTGCCGTGAAAAGCTCCGAAAATAACCGATACAATGATAATTGCCGCCCATCTGTTCTTCATACTCCGAAAACAGCTAAGAAGCGCTCCGCGGAAAGCCATCTCCTCACAAATTGCCGGGGTAAGCGAAATAACCAGTAAGGACAGAAGCACCGGAGCGCTCACCATAACATCCTGAATTCCCTGTCCTGCCCCCATCACTTCCTGTGGGAAAAAGTATGCAATCACCATGGTAATCAGCAATGCGCCCCAGTATGCCCCTATCCAGAGCACCACCGTTCCGGCTATTTTCACTGCTTCCGGCTTCTTGAACGGGAAAATGCTCCGCAGCCTGCCCCGGAAAATCAGAAAAACTCCCACCGCTATCACCACCAGCAGCGCTTCACTAACTACCGTACCCAAAAGCCCCATCCAGGCTCCCAGGAAATCGCTCAGCCAGAAAATATCTATGGCATACAAAACAACCAGTAATACTGCAATTCCATATGGTTTTAATTTCTTTCTATTCATAAGCCGTCTCCTTTTCGTAAAATGGGCATGCATGCCGGATACACTGTTCATTCTCTCCGCAGAAACTGCACACAGTCTTCCGGGGCATCTCCAGCCTGATTCCAAATTCTTCATCAATCCCCTCAGATGCCGCCTGTACCGCCAGGAAGGAATCTCTCTTGCAGCATCTCGGTCCGCCACAGGAACCAATCTTCTGCAATGCTCTTGCCGTCATAAGATTTGCCTGTCCCCAGGATTTTCCGCTTAAAGGCGTCGCTTTCTTCATAATGCTGAACGCAATCCCCGTACTGACCGCCGCCCCGCAGCATCCCCAGAATCCGCAGATGCCGCCCGGTACTTCTCTGCCTCTGCGTACCATCTCTTCCATCGCCCACGGATAATCTATCTGGCCGCCGCAATTATGGTATACAGTCAAAAGAACGGCTCCCACCAGCACGTGATGCTCCGGTCCATGCATATAGATATAAGGATTATCCATGATTTCCTGCATCAAACAGATGGGGTTCCTGCTGCCTGATTTCCTGCAGACTTCCTCTATCACTTCAATCCCACGCTTGCTGTGACAAACATCACACACATAATGTCCGTCCTCACAGCTTACATTATTCTCAAACTTCTTATGACAAATGCTGCACTCCATTTCTCTGGCATTCTCATAGTATAATAATGGCTTCCCACACACCAGACATGCGCCTCTTTTTCCTGACATATGTATCCCTTTCTCCTTCATAATTATACAAAAATATTCAGAATTTCTTCAGAAATTACCACCCTTTATCTTTAATTGTTTTTTGTACACTATTCCTATACAAAAACGATGCACTTACATAAAGGGGGATTCATTATGAGAGCTGCGACAGCCAAACTTGAAAACTTTGTCTTATCTGTCAGCCCAATCGCAGAAATCGGCTACCAGCGGACTTACTCTGCTTCTTCACTGATTCTGTTGTTTTTTATTTTTTCTGGAATGGGATGGATATGGGAAGTGATTTTACATATCATTGAAGATGGAATGATTATTAACCGCGGTGTCCTCGCCGGCCCATGGCTTCCAATCTACGGAGCCGGTGGAATCCTGATTCTGCTCCTCCTGAAAAAATGGCGCAGACAGCCTTTTCATCTGTTCGGCATGATTATGTTATTATGCGGAACAATTGAGTATTTCACCAGCGTGATGTTAGAAATGCTGTTCGGCGTCAGATGGTGGGATTACAGCGACATGCTGTTCCAGCTCCGGGGACGGGTATGCCTGGAAGGGCTTACTATCTTCGGCTTCGGCGGACTCTTCATCGTCTATGCCGCTGCCCCGTTTCTGGACAACCGGATACAGAAACTGTCCACCCAAAAACGCAGAATCCTCTGTATGCTTTTGCTTCTTCTCTTTACGGGAGATCTGCTGTATTCCTTCCTGAACCCCAACATGGGATTCGGGATAACCACATAGACAGCTACTGTGAAACGACGATCTGCCCCAGTATCTGTCCGATTGGCGCAGCAATGCTAAGCTCAGCCCCCACTTCCTTTGCTGTCGCGCTTTTATTAATCACCACCAGATGTTTTCCTCTGAAATAATCAATAAATCCGGCCGCCGGATACACCACCAGAGATGTTCCGCCGATAATCAGCATATCTGCCTGACTGATTGCCCGGATGCTTTTCTGTATGATTCCAGAATCCAGCCCTTCTTCATAAAGAACCACATCCGGCTTAATCAGACCGCCGCACTGGCACCGAGGTACCCCCTCTGCATGTTTCACGTATGCCGCATCGTAGAACCTGCCGCATTTTTGACAGTAATTGCGGTGGATGCTTCCATGGAGTTCCAGTACATTCCTGCTGCCTGCCGCCTGATGAAGGCCGTCAATATTCTGAGTAACGACTGCTGTCAGCTTTCCTTTTGCTTCCAGTTCCGCCAGTTTCCTGTGCGCCGGATTCGGCTGTGCCGAAAGAAACATCATCTTCTCTTTATAAAATTCATAAAATGCTTCCGTATGATGCACGAAGAAACTATGGCTTACGATCTGCTCCGGCGAATACTTGTAGCTCTGCCGGTACAGCCCGTCGGCGCTTCGGAAATCCGGAATATTACTTTCCGTGGATACTCCCGCCCCGCCAAAAAATACAATATTGCTGCTGTCGTCAATCATTTCCTGCAGTTTCTTCACTTCATTCTCATACATTACGCTTCCTCCTCCGGCATACTCTTCGATTCTCCCTGCTTACTATAGCCATGGAAGAATTCTGTCAGTCCATCCAATGTCTTCATAAGAACCGGAATCTCATCCTCTGTCAGTTTATCTAAGATTGCCTGCGTCATCTGATGATGATAATCCGCATGATGGTGGTAGGCATGGATTCCTTTGTCCGTCAGCTTAATAATCACGACTCTCCGATCCTCGTCACTTCTGTACCGCTCTACATACTTCTTCCTGACAAGATTGTTAATCGCCGTGGTAAGTGTACCTACGGTAATATTCAGCTTCTTTGCAACGGAAGACATATTATTCCCCTCTCCCAGACCGATTGCTTCCATAATATGCATATCAGTGTTGGTAATATCCTTAAATTCTTCTGTAATAATCGCTTTTCCTTCCAACTCCCAGATTTCATTAATCAGGTGAACCAGAATATCATTGATTGTCTTATACGCATCCATTGCATTTCCCTCTTCCAGTAAACTTTCCTTTTCTTATTATACCCACTGTCGGCACAAAGAATCAATCCTTTCTTTTTAGATTTCTTACATTGATTCTTTACATCATCCTGAACCTTTTGTAACGCCTCTCTGCCAGTTCATCCGGCGTAATCGTTCCATACTTATGCAGGAATTTCAGGATCTCGCCGTCCAGGATTTCCGTTACCTGCACCATCGAATCCTTCGTCAGATGTTCCGGCTCCGGAATGATCCGTTCTACCATCTTTCTTTCATACAAATCTGCTGCCGTCAGCTTCATTACCTCCGCCGCTTCTTTCGCCTTCGTGCTGTCTTTCCACAGAATACTTGCAAATCCTTCCGGTGATAAAATGGAATAAACCGCATTCTCCAGCATCCACACTTCATCCGAAGTTGCCATGGCAAGGGCGCCGCCGCTTCCGCCTTCTCCAATAACAATGGACAGCGTCGGGACTTTCAGTGCTGACATTTCATAAATATTTCTTGCGATTGCCTCTCCCTGTCCTCTTTCTTCTGCCTCAATCCCACAGAAGGCTCCCGGTGTATCTACCAGACAGATTACCGGCCTGCCGAACTTCTCCGCCTGCTTCATCAGGCGCAGCGCTTTCCGGTATCCATCCGGCGAAGGCATACCGAAATTGCGTTCAATATTTTCCTTCGTATCTCTTCCCTTTGCCTGTGCAATCACAGTAACCGGAATCCCATGGAAGCTTGCAATTCCTCCTACGACTGCCCGGTCATCCGCAAAGCAGCGGTCTCCATGTAATTCCATAAAGTCTTCAAAAAGTTCCTCTATATAATCCGTCCCTACCGGACGGTTTTTCTCTCTGGAACAAAGGACCCTGTCCCATGCAGTTTTTTCCGGCTCCGATTCCCGCTCTTTCGCAAACTGTTCCCCAGCCTGCGCAGGAGTCCCTGCCGGACACTCTCGCGCCGTCTGCTTCTTATGCTGCTTTATCAACTGTGAAAGCTCCTCACGCATCTCTTCCCGCCCGATGATTCTATCAATAAAACCATGCTCCAGCAAGAATTCAGAACTCTGGAACCCTTTGGGCAGTTTCTGTCCGATGGTCTGTTCAATCACCCGTGGACCGGCGAACCCAATCAATGCCCCTGGCTCTGCCAGAATGATGTCTCCAAGCATTGCAAAGCTGGCGGTCACCCCTCCGGTGGTAGGGTCTGTAAGCACAGAAATATAAAGAAGTCCGGCATCACTATGCCGCTTCAATGCGGCAGAAGTCTTCGCCATCTGCATAAGGGATGTGATTCCTTCCTGCATTCTGGCTCCGCCGGAACAGGCAAAGAGTATGACTGGGAGCTGCTCCTTCGTCGCACGCTCTACCGCCCTCGTAATCTTCTCTCCTACGGCCCAGCCCATGCTCGCCATCAGAAAACGTCCGTCACAGACGCCCAACACTACATCATTTCCTTCAATCTTTCCGCGCCCGGTCACAACTGCTTCCCGAAGTCCGGTCTTTTCCTGCACATTCTGCAGTTTCTCTTCATACCCTTTATAATCCATGGGATTTTGCCCCTTCAGGTTTTCATCCCACTCTTCAAATGTTCCCGCGTCTACAATCATCTGTATCCTGCGCCGGGCATGGACACGGAAATAGCCGCCGCATTTTGGACAAATATAGTAACCCTGCTTTACATCCTCGGCAATAATCGCAGCACCGCATTTATTACATCGGCGAAGCAGCCCTTCCGGCACCTGGGGTCTTGCCCCTTTCAGGGCACTGCCGCTGCGCCGCATACGGGACTGCTTCGTTTTCTTAAACATATTTTCAATCTTCATAACCAATCACTTTATTCTCAATAAACTCCACATCAATATTCCCTGACAAATAATCGGGATGATTAAAAATCTCATACTGATAATCTACATTCGTATCAATTCCTTCTATAATTACCTCACCCAGCGCACTCTGCATTTTGCGGATAGCTTCCTCCCGGTTCTGCGCCCAGACAATCAGCTTCGCAATCATAGAATCGTAATAAGGCGGAATCGTGCATCCACTGTAAACAGCAGAATCTACGCGGATTCCTTTACCGCCCGGCAGATACAGATCTGTAATCAGACCGGGAGACGGACGAAATCCCTCCGCCGGGTTTTCCGCATTAATCCGGCATTCAATTGCATGTCCTTTCAACTGCACATCCTCCTGCCGGTAAGAAAGAGGAAGTCCTGATGCAATCCGGATCTGCTCTTTCACCAAGTCAATCCCGGTTACCCACTCGGTCACCGGATGCTCCACCTGAATCCTGGTGTTCATTTCCATGAAATAGAACTTCTGGTTTTTCTCCAGCAGAAATTCGATCGTCCCGGCATTCACATATCCAGCCGCCTTCGCCGCTTTCACTGCTGCCTCGCCCATTTTCTTCCGAAGTTCTTCCGAAATCGCAGCGCAGGGCGATTCTTCTATCATCTTCTGATGATTTCTCTGGATAGAGCAATCCCGCTCTCCCAGATGAATTACATGCCCCATCTCATCTGCCAGAATCTGAAATTCAATATGTCTCGGATGCCGTACAAAATGCTCGATATACATCGTGTCATCACCAAACGCCATCTGCGCTTCCTTCTGTGCCGTCCGAAAACTCTCCGCAAATTCCTCCGGCGTATCAGCTACACGCATCCCTTTACCTCCGCCGCCCAGCGCCGCCTTGATAATGACGGGATACCCAATCTTCTCCGCTTCCCTGCTGCCGGTTTCCACATCATAAATAGGTTCCGTGCTTCCCGGAATCACGGGAACTCCTGCTGCAATCATGGTGTTCCTTGCCTCCTGCTTGTTGCCAAGCTTTGCAATAACCTCTGACCCCGGTCCGATAAAGGTAATATGACACTGCTCACACAGCTCGGCAAACCGGCTGTTCTCCGACAGGAATCCGAATCCCGGATGGATAGCGTCAGCTCCCGACACAATGGTGGCACTGATAATTCTTTCCATGTTGAGATAACTTTCCTTTGAAGGCGCCGGCCCGATACAGACCGCCTCGTCGGCGAGCTGGGTATGCAGCGCCTCTTTATCTGCCTCCGAATACACAGCTACCGTCTCAATTCCCATTTCCCTGCACGCACGGATAATGCGCACGGCAATCTCTCCCCGGTTTGCAATCAATATTTTCCTAATCATTTTTCCCTGCCTGTCCAACCATAAAGGTTAATTCTGCACTGACAACAATCTTTCCATCCACGCTGGCTTCCGCCCTGCCGACTCCCATCGGTCCTTTTCTTTTTATAATCCGCGTCTCCAGCCTGACTTTATCTCCCGGAACAATCTTTCCTTTGAATTTACAGTTATTAATTGCACCGAAATACGCCGTCTTCCCCTGATTTTCTTCCATACTCAGGATTGCCACCGCACCCACCTGTGCAAGCGCTTCCACCGTCAGGACGCCCGGCATCACCGGCTCCTGCGGAAAATGCCCCCGGAAAAAATCTTCCCGGTATGTAACACATTTATATCCCACTGCATACTCTCCCGGCTCATAATCTTCAATAAAGTCCACCAGAAGAAATGGATGACGGTGTGGGATAATTTCTTTTATCTGATTAATATCCAAATGCTTCACTTTACATCCTCCCCGCTTAAACGATAAGGAACAGAGGCTGTCCATACTCTACAGCCTGCCCGTTTTCTACATAAACCTTTGCAACAGTTCCGTCATAATCACTTTCAATCTCATTCATCAGTTTCATCGCTTCAACGATTGCCAGCGTCTGCCCTTTTTTCACCTGACTGCCTACCACTGCGAAGGGTTCTGCATCCTCTGAGGGCGCAGCATAGAAGGTTCCTACCAAAGGGGATTTCACAATCTGCCCCTCTTCATCCATCGTTTCTTCTATGTTTTCTTTTTCTACTATAGTATCCAAAACACTTTCCACTGCCCGGCTCTTTCCACACTGTTTCGCCAACTTGACTTTCACGCCGCCTTCTTCATACCGCAGCTCTGTCAGCGTGGAATCGGACATCGTCTTCATTAATGTCAGCAGATTTTCAAATTCCATCTCTCCAACCTCTTTTATTCCATATATTTCTTAATCAAAAGCGTAGCATTGTGCCCGCCGAACCCCAGAGAATTACTCATGGCATACGAAATCTCCTTTTCGACCGGCGCGCCAATGGCATAATTCAAGTCACATTCCGCGTCCGTCTCTTTCGTACCAACCGTCTGGTGTATAAATCCCTCTTCCAGGGATTTCACACAAGTGATAAATTCCACTCCTCCTGCTGCCCCCAGAAGATGCCCGATCATAGATTTGGTGGAATTGATGATTACGTTCTTCGCCGCCTCACCAAAAGCCGCCTTAATTGCTCTTGTCTCAAAAAGGTCATTGTGATGGGTGCTGGTTCCGTGTGCATTGATATATTCTACATCTCCCGGCTCCACTCCCGCTTCTTCCATGGCAAGCTCCATGGCTTTCGCCGCGCCGCTTCCATCCTCTGCCGGAGAGGTAATATGATATGCATCTCCGGTAGAACCATATCCTGCCACTTCTGCATAAATTCTCGCTCCCCGTGCTTTTGCGTGCTCCAGCTCTTCCAGAATTACCACCCCGGCGCCTTCTCCGATTACGAAACCATTTCTCTCCTTATCAAATGGAATGGAAGCACGCATGGGGTCTTCTGTCTGGGACAGCGCCGTCAGCGCCGTAAATCCTGCCACGCCGGTAGGACAGATGCAGCTCTCAGTTCCGCCTGCAGCCATAATTTCCGCATCGCCATACTGGATGGCACGGAAGGCATCTCCGATACAATTGGTACCGGAAGCGCACGCCGTCACCACGTTGGTACATTTTCCACGGAATCCAAGCTGGATAGACACATTTCCCGCTGCCATATTGGAAATCATCAAAGGCACCATCAAAGGATTCACCTTATTGGGTCCCTTCTCCAGAATCCTTGCATAACTCTTCTCCACTTCCTGCAGGCTTCCGATGCCTGAGCCGATAATTACCCCAGCACGGAAGGCATCCTCTTTCTCTATGTCAAGTCCTGCGTCCGCATACGCTTCCTTCGCTGCTGCAACCGCATACTGAGAAAACGGTTCCATCCGTTTTGCCGCCTTGAAATCCATAAATTCCTTCGCCACAAAGCCTTTTACTTCCGCCGCATTTTTTACCTTATAATCTGTCGTATCGAACTTTGTAATCGGTCCGATACCGACCTTTCCCTCTTTCACGCCGCTCCAGAAATCCGCCACATTATTGCCAATAGGCGTCACAGCGCCCAAACCGGTTACCACTACTCTCCGCTTCCTCATATTGCCATTCCTCCATCTACCTGAATTACCTGTCCGGTGATATATCCGGCATCCTCTGATACCAGAAAAGCTGCCGTCTTCGCCACATCTTCCGGCTTTCCGAACTTTCCGAGGGGAATCTGTGCTGCTGCCGCTTCCTTCACTGCATCAGAAAGATTTTCCGTCATCTCCGTATCAATAAATCCCGGCGCAATCGCATTTACCGTAATCCCTCTGGACGCCAGCTCTTTCGCCGCCGACTTGGTAAGGCCGATAATGCCGGCCTTAGAAGCCGCATAATTGACTTGTCCTGCGTTCCCGGCAATTCCAACTACCGAAGACATATTGACAATCCGTCCGCCTCTTTGCTTCAACATCTGTCTGGATGCAAAACGAATCGTATGGAACGCGCCTTTCAGGTTCACATCCAATACACGGTCAAAATCTTCCTCCGACATTTTCATCAGAAGTCCGTCCCGTGTAATTCCTGCATTATTAATCAAAATATCAATCCTGCCATATTTCTGAATCACCCCTTGCATGAAAGCTTCGCATGCGCCGTAATCAGACACATCACACTGCCAGACGTCCGCTTTGCCGCCCTGTGCCGTTATTTCCTGTTTCACTTCCATTGCCCGGCTCTCAGAACCGCTATAATTAACCACCACCAGCGCGCCTCTTGCCGCAAGCTCTATGGCAATCGCCCTGCCAATGCCCCGGGACGCTCCAGTCACCACGGCAATCTTTCCATCTAACATGGCTCTTTCCTCCTACTCAAAACAGCTTCCATATCTTCCCATGTACTGATATGGCACATCTCCACATCCCGGTTAATCTTACGCATAAATCCGCTCAGCGTCCTGCCCGGGCCGATTTCTACAAACGTATCCACCCCATTTGCTATCATATATTCCATACTCTGCTGCCAGCGTACGGAAGCACTTACCTGCTCCTTCAGCAATTTCCGGGTACATGCAATATCTTCCACAGCCTCCGCCGTTACATTAGTTACGTAAGGGATCTGAAGCGGAGTAAATGGTACCGTATCCAACACCTTTCCCAGCTCTTCTCCCGCTTCTCTCAGCATAGGAGAATGGAACGGGCCGCTGACATTCAAAAGGACGGTGCGCTTTGCCCCGGCTTCCTTCAGCCGCTCGCCCGCTTCCTTTACCGCTTCTGTCTCTCCGGTAATAACAATCTGCCCGGGGCAGTTATAATTTGCCACCGAGACCTGTTCCATCCTTCCAATTACCTGTTCGATTTCTTCTCCGCTCATGCCAAGGACCGCCATCATAGCGCCCTTGCCTGCCGGAACTGCATTCTGCATCAGAATTCCTCTTGCCCGTACCGTTTTCACCGCATCCATGGCGCTCATTCCGCCTGCTGCCGCAATGGCGCAATACTCTCCCAGGCTAAGTCCTGCGGTAATATCCGGCTTCAGCCCTTCTGCCTCGATCACTTTCGTCATAGCAAGGCAGGTTGTCACCATTGCCGCCTGGGTATATTCCGTAATATCCAGCTTCTCATTTTCTTCAAAGCACAGCGCCTTCATGTCCAGCCTAAGCAGCCGGGACGCTCCGTCAAAGACTTCCCTTGCCAGTTCACTGTGTTCATAAAAATCCGCTCCCATCCCTGCCGTCTGGGCTCCCTGGCCCGGATAAATAAATGCCGTCTTACTCATACAAACCGACTCCTTTTATTAATGTGTCTGTCTCCCGCACAAGCTTCTCAATCAATTCTTTACAGGACAGCTTCTCCTTTACCATGGCAGCGCTCTGACCCGCCATGACACTGCCGTTCTTTACATCGCCTTCAACTACAGCCTTGCGCAGGCCGCCAAGGGTAAGCTGCTCCAGCTCTTCAAAACCCGCTCCCTTATTCTCAAGCTCCAGATATTTCTTCGTCATCTCATTGCGCAGCGCACGCACCGGATGTCCGGTGGTTCTTCCCGTCACACGGGAATCAATATCCTTCGCCTTGATAATCCGGTCCTTATAATTTTCATGTACGATGGACTCTTTTGTAACTACAAAATGAGTTCCCAGCTGGACGCCCCTTGCCCCCAGCATAAATGCAGCCGCTACTCCTCTGCCGTCTGCAATCCCTCCTGCCGCAATGACCGGGATGCTAACTGCATCTGCCACCTGGGGAACCAGTACCATAGTCGTGTTCTCGCCGATATGGCCGCCCGCCTCCGTGCCTTCTGCCACCAGGGCATCTGCACCGCAGCGCTCCATCCGCTTTGCAAGGGCAACCGACGCTACCACGGGGATGACCTTCACCCCTGCTTCCTTCCACATTTTCATATACTTCTCCGGACTTCCGGCGCCTGTAGTCACAACCTTCACGCCTTCTTCCACAACTACCTTTGCCACATCATCTGCATAAGGGCTCATCAGCATAATGTTCACTCCAAAAGGCTTATCCGTTAGTTTCTTTGCCTCCTGAATCTGCTCTCTCACCCACTGCGCCGGGGCGCTGGCCGCCCCAATCAGCCCCAGTCCTCCGGCATTTGATACTGCGGCCGCAAGATGATACTCTGCAACCCATGCCATGCCGCCCTGGATGATTGGATATTCAATTCCCAACAGCTTTGTTATCTCTGTCTTCATAACGAATCCTCACCTACACTTCTCTTATTTATGCTCTTCAATATATTTCTCTACATCGCCCACCGTTGCAATCTTCTCCAAATCTTCTGTCGGAATTTCCACATCAAATTCTTCTTCCAACGCCATTACCAGTTCAAATAAATCCAGAGAATCTGCATCCAGGTCTTCCTTAAATGCTGTGTCTGCCGTAATACCTGCCGCGTCTGCTCCCAAAGCTTCTGCCGTTATTTCAATAATTCTTTCCTCCATGATATTTCTCCTATTCTATCTATTCTTTTGCATCAGACACCCAGTCTGTAATGCACGCTCCCCAGGAAAGTCCCGCGCCAAATCCTGCCATCAGAATCTTTTGCCCGTTTTTTAAGCTTCCTTTCCTCTTCAGCTCATCCAGCAAAATCGGAATACTGGCTGAAGACGTATTCCCATATTCCTGCAGATTCATGGGGAATCTGTCTATCTCTATCTTCAGCCTTTTCGCCACTGCTTCTACAATTCTTCGATTTGCCTGATGCAGGATGAAATAATCAATTTCCTCTATCTCCATTTCATTCTTGCGCAGGATTTCCCCGATGACTTCCGTAACTCTTTTTACTGCAAATTGAAATACTGCCCTGCCGTCCATCTTCATATAAGTATCTTTCTCGGGGATTTTCTTCCAGTCCTTCACAAACCGGCTCTTGCAGGTCAGGGCTTCGCCCTTCCCACCGTCAGAATGGGCTGCTATCTTATAACTACTGCCTTCCACAGCTCTCACGACCGCAGCTCCGGCTCCGTCGCCAAATAAAATACAGGTTCCCCTGTCCTGCCAGTCTGTAAGATTGGAAAGACTCTCGCTTCCGATAAGCAAAACCGTCCGGCACATTCCACTTGCAATATATGCCTGCGCTGTCTGATAAGCAAATACGAAACCGCTGCATGCCGCATTCAAGTCAAAGCCCACCGCATTCTCTGCACCGAGAAGCCGCTGTACCTCACATGCCGCACAGGGCAAGACCACATCCGACGATATGGTAGAAACAAGAATCATATCCACCTCGTCCGCCCCGATCCGGGCATCCTCCAGCGCTCTTTTCCCTGCTTCTGCCGCCATAGATACCGTAGTCTCCTTTTCAATAATATGGCGGCGCACCACCCCCGTCCGTTCCCGGATCCACTCATCACTGGTATCCACCAGCTTCGCAATGTCATGATTGTCCAATGTATGAACCGGCACGCACGAACCAGTTCCACATATTACACCTGTCATTTCTTCTTCTCCATTTCCCTTTATTTATTTTGTATATAAAATATTTTGTAATTAGAATTATTTGATTTTCAAAGTATATATCATGATCAGGTCTCTGTCAAGAAAAAAGATTGCGCCTAGCGCAATCTTTTTTTTCACACCCTCTATGCTTTTATCATTCTCTCCGCAACTTCTTGCCCGGCAGGGCTTCCTGCCACGCCACCAACACCTGTCTCGCGAAGGCTTACATCCATCTTCTCCCCGACTTCCCGCATTGCGTCAATGACCTGGTCCACCGGAATCCGGCTGCTAATACCTGCCAGCGCCATATCGGCCGCCGCAAGGGCATTGACTGCCCCGCCTACATTCCTTTTCACACAGGGAACCTCAACCAGCCCCGCTACCGGATCGCACACCAGACCCATCAGGTTCTTAAGAGCCATCGCCGCCGCATGTCCCATCTGCGGAATGCTGCTGCCTTTCAGGTAACAGATTGCCGCCGCCGTCATAGCAGAACCGGAACCAATCTCCGCCTGGCATCCTCCCGCCGCGCCTGCCAGAAATGCACGGTTCGCAATCACCTGCCCTACTCCGGCAGCCACATACATTGCTTCAATCATTCTCTCCTCCGGCACCTCATGCTCCCGGTAATAAGTCACCAGCACCGCAGGCATTACTCCGCACGCACCTGCCGTTGGTGCCGCTACAATCCGCTTCATACAGGCATTATTGCACCCCATCTTCAATGCTACCGTCATGACCTTAGACACGAAATCTCCGCACAAGGTATCTCCTGCCTGCTGATACGCTTCCATCAGTCCGCCTTCTCTGCCTACCAGCCCGCTTCTTGATACCAGTTCCGGCTCATATGCATCCACCGCATCCCGCATCGCATACCACATTTTCTGCATCATCTTCCAGGATGCTTCTTCTGTAATCCCCTGTTCATCACAATCTTCAAGCTGAATCGCCTTCCAAAAATCAATGCCATCCTTTTCACACTTTTTCTCTACCGCCTCTATTGATCGATATGACATACGCTTTCATTTCCTCCTGTAATCTTTTCTCAAGAACACTTTCTTACACCATGCCCGACACATTCAGGAAGGTCACTTTCTTAATTCCTTCCATCCCCCGCAGCCAGTCAAGCGCCTGCTCTGATATAATCTGATCCGTCTCCACTACCATCACCGCAAAACCGCCCCTCTTATCACGGAACAACTGCATGGTTGCAATATTAATCTTCTTTCTGCTAAGAACATTCGCCACATCCGCCACACATCCCGGCTGATCCACATTATGAACAATCAGAGTATTGATTTCCGCACTGAAATTCACCGCCATGTCATCCAGCATACTCACCCTGATCCTTCCGCCTCCAACGGAATATGCCTGAATCTTAAGCGGCGCCGCCCCGTCTGCCTCCAGCATCATCAGCGCTGTATTGGGATGCGCGCCCCGAATCTCCTTCTTCCCCATTGTAAATTCCATCCCGGCTTCCTTCGCAACTTCATAACTGTCCGGAATTCTCATATCGTCCGGTTTCATCCCCAGGAGCCCGGCCACAATCGCCTTGTCTGTTCCATGCCCTTCCCCCGTTGCCGCAAAAGAACCTGACAAATAGATTTCCGCCTTTTTCGGCTGTTTTCCCAAAAGCTGCCTGGCAACCAGACCAATCTTTACAGCCCCTGCCGTATGTGAGCTGGATGGTCCCACCATAATTGGCCCTAAAATGTCAAAAATACTTCCCATATGACGTCCCTCTTACCTTTCGTACATTTAATACTAGCTTCATTATACTGGGGATTCGCAGGCATTACAAATATTTTTTCACAAATTCAAAAAAAGTATTTGCCTTATTGGAAAAACTGTGATAGAATAGCTTTTGTCAGCGGAGATGGCGGAATGGCAGACGCGCTAGATTCAGGTTCTAGTGGTGGCAACACTGTGAGGGTTCAAGTCCCTTTCTCCGCATGGTTGATAAGGTAAAGGAATCCTTGATTTTCAAGGGTTCTTTTTCTTTTATCTCATCTTTAAGTACCATCACAGGTGATTACAATTCTTATGCAACCTGTTTGCTTGACCGCCTGAGTTTGCTTTTCTGTAAAAAATTAAGCACCTGGATATTTATTCTCCAAATGCTTTGTATTTGTTACTTATTTATTTTTCTTTACACCATTGTTTATATTCGTCCGATCTTTGAACAAATCCGCTAAATTCCGGTACTGTAAAATCCAATTCTGAGTGCCTAACCGGGTATATAATACCCTTATTTATTAACTGCGCTCTAGTTGGAGAAATAGTTTTTACTTTCTTTTTTAATTGCCCTGCTATATTTGAAATCGTACACGGCAGTTCATCGCATTTTACCATTGCGAATATAAATTTTTTATCTCCATCTGAACATCTCTCATATCTAACTTTAAAAAATCCAGTATCAAGAGTATTAAAGAACATTTCTATAATATTTTTGATGTCATCAATCTCTATTATATTTTTATTAGTTTCTTTATACACGATTTGGCATAATTGTTGAATAAAAAATGGATAACCTTTTGTTATATTTATGATTTCAGTTATTGCTTCATCTGTGTATGATATTCCAAATTTTTTTGCAGGTTCTTCAATAGCTTTTCGAGACTGTTCTCCTGTCAATGAACCAATTTCTTTATATAAGAAAAGTCTTTCTGAATATGATTTTTCATCTGATAACATTTTGTATATCTTAGGTAAACCAGCACCTATAATCATTACTGGATATCCTAATTGATTCGTGCGATGTAATGCGGCAATCAAGGAACCTAATTCTGTTGCTTTCATATACTGGATTTCATCAATAAAAAAGCATATAGGTATCTCTGATTTATAAGCTGTTTCTCCAATTGTCGTGAACACTTCTGTTAAACTTTGTGTTAGATTCGTAGATTTATACAATTCCCTTTCTTGCAAAGATAGCGAAAAAGTATTATCATTTGGATCAAAAGACACTACTAAAGCTTTTATTGCATCTAATGGTTTCTGTATTAAATTCTTAAATTTTTCTTTTGCACTTACCTTTCTTAAAAAAGCTTGTGAACAAGTTGCAATTTGTGAAATGAAATCATTCCGTTCTTCTACTTCTATGTGTTTACAAAATATATCCTTATCCTCTGCTATCTTCTGTAATTTATTGATAAGAACCGTTTTGCCTACGCCTCTTAATCCACTAAAAATAACAGATTGTGTTGGAACATTCATTGTTAGTGCAATGAACATTTGCTCAATATTATCTATATCCTCGTCACGGCCAGCAAGATATGTCGGCATTAATCCCGCTCCCGGTCGGTATGGATTCACTTTGAACATGTAATACCACCTCCAACTATATTATTGCATGAGCTTACGTTATTGTCAATCATTTTACGTTCATTTCCGTCAATTTTCGTTATAAAATCCACTAGACTTATATAGATTTAAAAAGGGGCTGCCTATTTCCCGACAGCGCCCTCGTGAATCTAACAAAACATTTCTATTTTATTTTTCAAATTTTTCCATGAATCTCTGAATAATGATTGCGCACTCTGCACGGCTTGTGCTTCCCTGCGGATCCAGGCGGTAGGATCCATTGTCATTCTTCTTACCGGAGATAATCTCATTCTCAACCGCCCACTTCATGGCTTCTTCTGCAAATTCACTTACCGTACCGGCATCTGTAAATCTGCTGATTTCTGCAGTCTTTGACGTATCGTATCCCTTGTAATCGGCATAGCGGTACATCATAACTACCATCTGCTCACGGGTAATCGGATCGTTTGTTCCAAAATAACCGGAGTCTGTATAACCTGTAACAACCTTTGCCTCAGCCGCCCATAAAACTGCATCTGAATAAAATTGCTCATCCGGTACATCCGGGAATCTGTTCGTATACGTTACCTTCGGCGTTCCTTCAATTCTGTGAAGAATGGTTGCAAACTGCGCACGTACCAGCGTTGTGTATGGATCGAAATGGGTGCCATCTATACCTGTCATAGTTCCTGCATAATAGTTGTAAGCCACTTCCTTGTAGAACCAATCGGTATCTGCAACATCTATGTAGGGCAGTTTTCCAACAGGCACAAGCGCTTCCATTGCCTCTGTCAGCTCCTTTGCCGCCCGATCCACATCTTCCTGCTTCGGCTCTTTTTCTTCATTCACAGATTTCGCATCTTGCAGAGCCTCCTGGAATACCTGCCAGGAAGCTTCTGTATAGTCAGATTCCTTCAGCTTCTCTGCTTCCTGAATCACTGCTTCCAGCTTCGTCTTGTCAACGGTAATAACCGGGTCATCCGGCGGTGTCACCGGCTTTTCTTTCAGCCCATTCTGTGCCTCTTCCAATGCAGTCTTTGCACTGTCTACCTCTTCCTGCGTTGCATCTTCTTTATCCATGATTACCTGCGCCTTATTTAAAGCCTCCTGGAATGCTTCCCAGGAATCAGCAGTATAATCATCCGCCTCT
>ERZ1673736.2291-NODE-2291-length-21600-cov-4.802971_pt1 | contig 21600 bp, 16 predicted proteins | sample MGYA00580212_ERZ1673736 | MGnify/ENA primary metagenome ERZ1673736 (study PRJEB41218, sample SAMN15661752) | gut metagenome | host: Homo sapiens | place: Canada: London | collected 2015-08-20/2019-03-30 | study: EMG produced TPA metagenomics assembly of...
TAGTTATTCTTGCAATACCTTTCCTGCCAATCCGTTCCTTGCCCGTTACATCTTTCCTTTCATGGTACAACTTTCAATGGGGAACACAGGCAGAAAATGCAGTTACAGATATGTCCGGCACAACTCTCGCTGCTTCAGATTCTGCTTTCAGCAAAGTGAATGACTTTGCAGTTTCTGTCAGCAGCCAAACTCCATCCTATGTAAATACGTTTCTTTTGGTTATTTGGGGAATTGGAATATTTGCAATGATATTACTGATTTGTCGCTCATTGAAACGACTGCGTACCATAGAACAATCTGCACTGCCACTGCAAAACAAACAAGTAAAAGTAATCTTTCAAAACTGTATTGCTGAATCCGGAATTAAGAAGGAAATTCCTGTGTACAGTACTGCTTTTTTGAAATCTCCGGTAACTGTCGGTTTTATCAAACCCCGTATTTACATTCCGATCCATCTGATTTCCGACTTGCACCCGGCAGATATGCGTTTTATGATTTTACATGAGCTGCAGCACTATCGATATAAAGATGCCCTGATCGGACATATTATGAATCTGATTGGTATTTTGTATTGGTTTCATCCTCTGATCTGGTATTCCTTAAAGGAAATGCGCTGCGACAGAGAAATTGCCTGTGACTGTTCTGTACTGCAACTACTAAACGAAACTGATTATGAGGCATACGGAAATACATTGATTAATTTTGCAGAAAAAATATCTCTGTCGCCATTTCCATTTGCCACCGGAATCAGCGGCAGTATGAAACAAATGAAAAAGAGAATTTTAAGCATTGCAAATTTCAAAAAGCAACCCCTGACCCAAAAAATACAGGGAATCATCGCATTTGTCTTTGTTGCCTGCCTATTGTTAGGGTGTGCGCCGGTTCTTTCTATTCATGCCTCCGGCTATGACCAATACAATTTCAATGAAGATGAGAAAAATATCACTTATATTGACCTGACACGAAATTTTGACGGGTACGAGGGCTGTTTTGTCCTATACGATTCCAATGCAGGCTCATGGAACATATACAATAGGGATTCAGCACAAAAACGTATAGCGCCAAATTCCACTTACAAAATTTATGATGCTCTGCTAGGTTTAGAAAATGACATCATCACACCGCAACATTCTAACATGGTATGGAACGGAGAAGATTATCCTTTTGATGCCTGGGAAGCGGATCAAAATTTAAATTCTGCTATGCAAAATTCCGTAAACTGGTACTTTCAATCCATTGATTCACAAATAGGACTTGATTCTGTAAAAAAATATCTGCATGAAATAGGATACGGAAATCAAACAGCAAGCACCGATACGGATTTATACTGGACAGACGATTCTCTGAAAATATCTGCGCTGGAACAGATTGAAATGTTAGAGGAATTTCATGATAACGAATTTGATTTTTCTCCTGAAAATATAGCGGCTGTAAAAAATTCCATTCTCCTGATTTCTAACAGCGAAGGTTCATTTTACGGGAAAACAGGAACCGGACGTGTCGATGGTCAGGACGTGAACGGATGGTTTATCGGTTTTCTTGAAAAATCCGGAAATGTCTATTATTTTGCCACAAATATTCAAGGTGAATCTGAGACAACCGGAAGCAAGGCGGCAGAGATCACTACATCCATTCTCTCTGATCTGCAAATATGGAACTAATCTGCTATCTCCTTAACATTCTTTGATCATATATTCTACAGGGGAGACTGTTATATGCTTATCAGTCTCCCCTGTAACTTCGTCTCTAACCATTCCTGCGCCTGCTTTTTGCAAGGCATTGTGTTCCCATATTGTTTCACATATTCCATGCATTTTTTAGCCGACTCCTGCTCTCCCAATTTATCATAGCAGCCCCCTAATAAATAATTTCGAATCATTTCATTATAAAGAAATTTCTCTTTATCTCTACTTAAAAGTTCTTCTGCCTTTAGATACTGTTTCTCTAAAATAAGCTTTTCTGCAATAAACATTCTGTTTTTCCAAAAAACCTTATGCATTGCAAACATCGCTTATTGACGCACCGTCATTACGCAATTCAAAATCTGCCTGAACTATTTTTCTATTATTTCCCACAAGAACCAACCTTCCGCTTACCGATCCAAATGGCCAGTCTGGCTCTCCGATTTGCTGAAGCGTCAACTCATAGTTTTGATTAGGAGAAACCGAAACATCACAGTCAATTTTCTTACAATTTGTTACATAAAAAAGGCTCAAATAAAACACAGCAGCCAGTATGACAATTATGCCCACAAAATATATTATAATTTTAATTCCTTTTTTCATTTGGTTACCTCATACAACTACTTTACCTGAATACGGTATTGGTAATCCGGTATGTTTTGTATTCCATCATCAAGTATTTCATTTCTCAAATATTGAAAAGTTCCATCGTCTTTAAATTGTACAGTAAGTTCATGTGTGATAACTGCGTCATTGCAAATAACCATATCGCATACTGCTTCTACCGTTAATGTCATCGTTCCGTCATCATTTTCCCGTATCCCCGTCACTTCTGGCATAGAAATTCCAAAATATGTAGGCGTATAATTCGCATCTGTTTCATTTACTGTTTCAGATAAACTATTTTGGGGTTGTTCCGCTATTTTAACCACTTTATATCTTCCAAATCACGATACCTCCTTATCTTACTCCTGCTTTCCTCCGTAATATATCTCCCATTCTTCATCTGTCAGACGGGGCATATACCAGACCGGCTCTTGCTTTTCTCCTGTCTCAATCACTTGATTTGATACATATTGATACCGTCCATCTTCTAACGGACGTACAACTAATTCACTAAAAAAAGCCTGATCCTGCTTTTCTCTTTCCCAAACTGCCTTTATTGTCAATTTTACTGTCCCATCTCTTTGTTCTTCATAAGCAATCACTTCTGGATATGGCTCATATGGAAATTCGGCATCATATAGACCTCTCGCCCGATAGCGATATGTCTGTCGCTCTGTATTATAGACGGTATGATTTTCGATTTCCTGACTCTCTATTTGAAAATACATCTGGATTACCTCTTCAAAATCTGATTTCGGTATCTCATACTCCGTTCCATTATAATTATTTTCATAAGAAACATAACTGCCAGTTTCCAAATAATACAAGATTTCATACATATCATAAAAATCTAAATCCGCATAATTCTGTTCATTCCAATCTGTAATCAACATATTGTTGCATTCGTACCCAATCGGCATCACATATTTCCGATTCAATTCCCTGCAAGTTTTATCAAGGGGCATGACACGAAATCCTTTTTGTCCCGGAGCACCGTCATAGCCGAACGGATGATATTCTTCAATAAAAAGGTAACCTCCATCTGTGTATTTCCATGTGTATGCAGAAAATTCATGATAGTAAGTCACTTCGGGGAACCCTTCTTCCCACCGAACTGTAACTAGCGTTACTTTTATTTCTCCTTTAGCTGCGTTCAGATAATAATGTACAAATCCATCTAATGATAACAATGAGACAATATCTATCTCCGCATTTTCTCCATTCCGAGCACTTTCACAAAATTTTATTACTCTCTCGTAATGAACCATATCAATCTGATTTTCTCCGTCTACTGCTACATATCCCGCACTTCCCAGACAATTTATAATTTCTTCCTCTATTTCCAGTATATCCAAAGCATTTTCTTCTACTGCTCTTTCATAAATATCTCTGTAAATTTCCGCCACTTTTATGGAATTATCGCAAACACTCGACTGGCTTTCACTCATATCCTGCTTCTCTGTGTTATCTTGCATTTCATTTGCAGCTTCTTTTCTACAACCAGTACATATGCATAATACAACAAAAATAAATCCCAAAATCTTTTTGGTTTTCATACCAATCTCCTTTCTTACGATTGTAATATTTAAAATTAAATTTTTTAGGTTCCATTTGATATAACAGGTTTATTAAATATTACATCTGTAATATTTAAAAGTCAAGTATATATTGCTATCTCTTTCCCTCTTATACTCGCTCCATAACTACTAAATACAATTCCAGGCGGATTAGGGACTTTCACCCGTCAGAACGTGCGCCACCGGGCACACCAAAAAAAGACGCATGAAATGGTAACATCTCACACGCCTTAATACTTCCTCATCTCTCCTCATTTAAAATTGTCAGCACTCCATTTGGAGTTACATTACCCACTCCTGATTCTGTGTCTGAAGTCTTACCATCCGGGCGTAAAAACCATCCTTTTTAAGAAGCATATCGGGATGCCCTTGTTCTGCCACCCTTCCGTCTGCAAGCACCACAATCTTATCCGCTCCGGCTACGGTACGCATACGATGTGCAATAATCATCACTGTCTTGTTTTCAATCAGCCTTGACAAAGATTCCTGAATCAGTGTTTCGTTCTCTACGTCAAGAGAAGCGGTTGCTTCATCCATAAGAATAATCGGTGCATTTTTCAGAAATGCTCTTGCAATGGAAATACGCTGGCGTTCTCCTCCTGAAAGTTCACAGCCATTTTCTCCAATCATGCTGCGATAGCCGTCCGGCAGCTTTGCAGCAAATTCATCTACATTTGCAAGTCTTGCCGCCGCAAGGACTTCCTCATCTGTTGCATCTTTCCGGCCCAGGCGGATATTTTCCATAATGGTGTTATTAAACAGAGTAACATCCTGAAACACAATGGAATACAGCGACATCAGTGTTTCCGGATCAATCTCCGAGATATCCATGCCTCCCACACTGATTTTTCCTTTCTGTATATCCCAAAATCTTGCAGCAAGACGTGACACCGTTGTTTTCCCGCCGCCGGATGGACCCACTAAAGCGGTAACCTCTCCTTGTTTTGCAGTAAAAGATACATCCTTTAATACCGTTTCCCCACTATTATAAGAAAACCCCACATTTTCAAAGGTAATATCGTATCCCTGGTTTGTCAATCTGTCCGTTCCTCCTTGCTCAGGATAACTTAAGATTTCATCCATCCGTCTGCACTGGATATTCAACATCATCATAACTGCCACCAGATTATCCAAAGCAGCAATCAGCGGGTCATAGACACGAGAAACCAATATCAAAAATGCAAAGAATGTAAGCAGGGTAATCTGTCCGGAAGCCAGTAGCATTCCTCCGGCCAAGACTGTAGTAGCAATTCCTATCTTTAATACCATTCTGGCTGAAGTGTTGTATACTGCATGCGTAAGCTCACTGAATACGGTCTGTTTTTCAACCAGCTTTATTTTTTCATCCAACCCTTTCAAATATTCCTGCTCCGCATTATTGGCCTTTAAGTCCTTCATAGCTTCCAGGCACTCTTGTATTCCATCAGAGCAGGAGACCTGAGATGCATTCACTTTTCGCTCCGATTTCCTCATTGAACCCGATGCAAGAATCAGAATGCCAAAAGAAACCGGCAATACCCACAAAGAAGCAAGAGCCATTTTCCAATTAAAAATAAAGATACCAACCGCAATCAACAGTGTCGATACAACGGAGCCAATCAGCTCCGGGACCCAATGTGACAAGCCGCTTTCCAGAGAAGCGCAGTCGCCCATAATAACATTCGTTAAGTCCGCCAAATCCTTCTTTCCGAAAAAAGCCAGAGGGATTTTTCTTAATTTTTCCGCGAGGGCAAGCCTGCGTACTCCGCTTTCTACATAGGTAGCAAAAAAAGTCGCATTATATTGAAGATAATAGGTGAAACATATAATTCCAAGCGCAAGGATGATACCTCCTATGTAAAATGCAATTTTCCCATTCGGTATTCCTCCATCCAACAGGTCACTGACAAGGTTGTACAAAAGAATTACCGGAATCATCATAGAAATATTATGCAGAATACATGCAAGAAACGCCTTAACCATGTCCTTTGCCCCTTTCTCGGACAGGGCAAAGGTGTGTTTTAATTCTCAATCATTCACAACACCCACTTTCCATTTTGCAGCCTTGTTGTACTGCTTCCACATTTCAGCATACAGACCATCTTTTTCTTTTAATTGTTCATGCGTTCCGCTGTCTGCAATTTTTCCATCTTTTATTACAACAATCCTGTCCATACCCGTTACGGTAGACAGCCTGTGTGCAATCATCAGTACCGTTTTCCCCTTCGCAAGCATACGGAACGCCGCCTGTACCTTCGCTTCATTATCAGGGTCTGCAAATGCCGTGGCTTCGTCCAATATAAGAATAGGCGTATTTTTCAGCATAACACGGGCAATAGCAATTCTCTGCTGCTCTCCTCCTGACAGGTATATCCCCTTTGCACCCACAACTGTATCCACGCCTTCCGGCAGTTTATCCAGTATGTCGCCGCACTGTGCGTCGCGAAGCGCTTCCAAAACTTCTTCCCGGGAAGCATCCGGCCTCGCTATCCGCACGTTTTCAAGAATGGATGTTTTCAAAAGCTTTGAATCCTGAAACACAAAGGAAACCATATTCATCAGTTCTTCCTTCGGGATATCCCTTACATCTACGCCTCCGATTTTTACAGAGCCGCTATTTACATCCCAGAACCTTGCCACAACACTCGCAAGCGTCGTTTTCCCGCCGCCGGAAGGTCCCACGAAGGCAACATGTTCGCCTGCATGAATTTTAATGGAAACCTGATCCAATGCATTCTTATCCCCTTCCTTATAGCAGAAGGAAACCCGGTCAAGCTCAACAGAATTATTTTCCGGATGCCTGGGATTTTTCGTTTCCGGCAGCGGCTTTCTTTCTAAAATACTATCAATTCGTGACATAGCATCTGCCACAATCAACTTATTCTCACTTGCATACATGATTTTTGTAAGGGTTAGTGTAATAATCGGCGTAATGATAATGTAATACATCAGATTCAGAAGGAACTCATTTGTCACACCGTCCGATGTCATCACCAGCGCCGCCGCAATCAGTACCGCGAAAACACCATTTACAAGAGTTGTATAGACCATCATCGGCAGACGCAGATCCTTTGTGTATGCAATCACCCATTTTTCATAATTATCTATAGACTCTTTAAATCGTTTAAAAGAAAATACGGATTGCCCAAATGTCTTAACAACGGATATTCCTCTTACATATTCCACTGCCTCATTGGACATCTGTGCCAGTGCGTCATTATATTCCTTCATCTTCTCTGCCATGCGCTTTCCTGTCATCACACTCATAATTATAAATGCCGCTGCAATGGGCAAAAGACTTAAAAGTCCCAGCCGCCAATCAAAAACCATAAGCAAAATCAACAGCCCCACAGGCGTTGCAAGAGCATTTGCTTTATCCGGAAGCTGATGGGCAAGATAGGTCTCTGTCGCCGCGCTGGATTCATATACGATTTTTCTGATTTTGCCACTTCCAACGCTGTCCATAAATCCTACCGGTAATGTTACAATATGATGCATCGCTTTCATCCGAATATTTGCCTGTACGCGGAACGCCGCCAAATGCGAACACAGCAGGGCCATCACATAAATAAGAATTGCTGCAACCGCAGATAATACTGCCATCCAGCCATTATATGCCAAATTCTGTGCTTCTGCATAATTCGGGGCAACTTCCAGAACTTCCTTTATAACTTTCCAGATGTACACAAAAGGAAGCAATGCCACAAACGCACTAAAAGCACTCAACACCCAGGAAGCTATCGTTAAATATTTATAGTTTCCGGCATAACCTAAAAGTTTCTTCAGATTAGACTCTTTTTTCAAAGATAAAACCTCCTCTTTTTATAATATATAATAAGGGAACGCTGCAGTCGTTCCATTATTCTCTCCAAACTTTTATTAGCCTTAACTAACTTGCGGGGAAAAGAATAGAATCCACATTTTACAAGGATTCTATTTTTCTGTAGCATAATGCTACTGTCCCATAATTTTATACCATCCCGCACAATAAAAATCCCACATCTCGGACAGATAAATTTCTGCCCGTTCTATCGGCATCTCATGGATAATCAACTCAAAATACGTGTTAAACATCCCGGTAATCAAAATATGTTCCAGCATTGGATCAATATGCGGCGAAGGTTTTCCGATACTATCAAGGATTTTTTGAAAATCATGCGTCGCTTCTGTCTCAATCTCCACCATCTCGTCCAGCAGCCCGGCAAAACGAGTACCTTCCGAGCAGCAAAGCAGAAGTTTAAATTCCGTCAGATTGTCATACGCATACAAGAGCATATTCCGTACACACTGAAAAGAAAAGGTACCCAGATTCTCCATTTGTTTTTGCGGAGACATCTCGCGGAATTCCCGTATCGTCTTTTTATATTCATTCAAAAAAGTATGATACTGCTCTCCTACCAATGACTCGAATAACTCTTCCTTACTGCTATAATAGCCATAAAAGGCTCCCGTAGTCACACCCGCCATCTTGACAATGTTCCGCAGGGAGGCGGTCCTGAAACCCTTTTCAAGAAATTCCTGCATAGCCGCTGAATGGATGGAATCCAAAGTTGTCTGTTCTGCTTCGCTCATAAATACTTTCTCCACAATTTTATAACAGTGTTATATATCACTGTTATATTTTATAATGCTTTTAAAGATATGTCAATAGAAAAGTAAAACTATTGCATAGCCTCATACACCACGCTGGATGTTCGTGCTATGAACTGCTGCGCCTGGTATGTGTCCGAAAGATTCTCTGACATCACACATAATACATACGTACCACCGGCACTGTATACGATTGCTGCATCATTTTCCACATTAGAAAGCTCGCCCGTCTTATTGCCCACCGTTACGCCTGTCGGCAGTCCTGCCGGAATTTTGCTTCTTCTCTGCTGTTGATTCATATAACCAAGCACACTGGAAGAGCCCTGCAGCTGGCCCGCACTCGCCATTTTCAGATAGTTACAGCAATCGCGTACCGACGTGTAGTTATCATCCACATCATTTGGCTGCAGCATCAACCGCCCCATGTGTGTGTCAGAAAACCCATGATTCGCGCAATATTGATTCACACGAGCCATTCCGGTCTGTGCATCTCCGTCTCCCAATCTGGTTACCAGAGTATTACATGCCGTATTATCACTGACCGTTATCATAATACTAATCAGAGATTCCGTCTCGCCGCTATAGGACTCATATGCACTGACTAAGCCGTAATTCTCATACACGCATCCTGCCACATACAGCTTAATCAGGCTGGCCGCCTGCATCGCGCCTCCGTTAACCATTGCCATATCGTTTTCATTCACCCTGCCGGTACAGACTGCAACCTTGCCGCCTGCGCCGTATTCTGTATAAACCAGGTTCTCCAACCGGGCTTGTATCTCACTTATCCCGGTCTGTCCTGCAGACTGCGGGGTGGTTGTCTGTTCCGGTGTATTCTCTGAAGGCTGATTGTTTTCCGAAGAGGGCTGTTCTGTCTGCTCAGATTCCTGTGGCTGTGCCTTCTCAATCTTAATCCCGGGCACTTCCTTCCCGGCTTCCGCCTCAGACATTTCCGAATCGTCTACGACTTCCCCTTCAACTACTTCTCCCTCTTTATTAGCAGATGAAGTCCCCTGCCGCACTTTCCAAATTACTGCCCCTGCAGATACTGCCAGAACAGCAGCCAGCACTATAATCAGGATTTTTTTTAATCTGCTCTTCATACTCTATCTCCTCAGGTAGTTGCTATTCACATACCCGTACTGGTTCAGCGCCGGTACATACACATACCAGTATGTTCCCGTAGACGAATCCACAACATCTACTTCCTGTCCATTTGCAATCTTGCCAATCTCATTGGTAACATCATAGGCCATCGCATTGCGTAGCGCCAGATACCCGCTGGACACACTGGCATAATATACATTGCTACCGGAAGATACCTGCGGACTGCTTGTGGCAGACGAAGTCAAATAGCTGCTGTTTGTATAGCCGTAAGCCCCCAGACTTGGACTATATACATACCAATACTGCTCATTCGTCCGGATTGCCTGTACATAATCTCCATTATACATCTTTCCGATTTCGTTTGACACATCATAGGCTTTCGCATTGCGCAGCGCCAGATATCCGCTCGCTACATTTACATAGTAGATTCCCTGATAAGTGGAAGGCGGACTGCCCGCACCTAAGATATCTCCGGCAGGCTGTGTCTGTGCCTGCGCAGGCTGCGTATCCTCCTGTTTTGCTTCCGTCTCTTCTTCCTTCGCCTTCTCCTCAGGCTCTTCTTCGCTCAGTTTACTTCGCTCTACATATCCATAAGCTCTTTTTTCTGAATTATAAATATAGGCATAGGTATCATTCGGCTTCGCAAGCACAGTCACTTCGTCTCCCCGCTCAGCCATTCCAATCGCCGCGCCATCCGCATCCGGCGTATTTAATATAGACAGTCTGTTTCCTTCTTCTACCTGGACATATCTCGTAACCGGATCGGTTACCGCATCCTCTTTATTGGTTAAATAATGATAGTCAATATAACCGATGATTTCTTCTGCTTCTATATATACCTTCCAGTAATTTCCCTCGCTCTTTTCCATCAAAGCTACTTTTTCGCCATTGTCAAGCTTCGCTACGACTTTACTGTCTTTATCTTCTGTTTCGCGAACCTTCATAACTTCCTTGCAGCCTGTTACATAATAATCGCCAATAGTCTCTATTTTTTCTTCATCATCATGAAAAGCGATGCCCCATATAAGGAAAAATGCAGCGGCAAGAATCGCCAGCCCTCCTGCTATAGCCAGTATCAGGAATTTTTTTCTGCCCGTATTGTTATTCTTCTGGTTCCTGCTGTCATCTTCCGGAATATTCGATGCAAACCTCTGATCTGTATACCAATCCTGCCCTGTATAACCGCCGGGACCTGTGTATCCTTTCTGCTCCGTATAACCACCGGGACCTGTGTATCCTCTCTGCTCCGTATAACTGCCGGAGCCTGTGTATCCTCCCTGCTCCGTATAGCCACCGGGACCTGTAGTTCTCCCTTGTTCCGTATAAACTGTCCGGTCAGCATATACCGTATAGTCTTCATCTGCTTCCGCTTCCTGCATCTCTCTCATTCCATTTTGGACAAGATTCAAAAGCTCTTCCATACTCCTGCAGCGGTTTTCTGCATGCAGGGCAAGCCCATACATAAGCGCATCTTCCAACGACTTCGTAATCCTCACTCCAAATGTGGAAGGACGTCTGATGTCATCATGGGACATCCGTTCCAATGCATCCGCAGGGGTCACTCCGGTAATACACTTATACATAGTTGCGCATAACCCGTACACATCCGTCCACGGTCCCTGCTCACTATTTCTTGTATATTGTTCCACCGGAGCATAGCCTCTCTTAATCGTACTTGTAAGCTCCCGGTCTCTTTCCATATAATGCCGCGCCGCCCCGAAATCCATCAACTTCAGCACGCCTGTATTCAGATACATAATATTATCCGGGCTGATATCACGGTGGATTACGCCTAATTTATGGATTTTGGCAAGCGCTCCCATAATCGGGATCATCAATTCAAATACCTTCTCTGCGCTCATAGCACCGAATTCCTTTATGTGGGAAGCCAGCGTCCTTCCCTCCAGATATTCCATTATAATATATGCAGTATCATTTTCCTCAAAAAAATCTTTCACATCCACAATTCCCGGTTCTTCTGAGAACTGTGCTATATTTCTCGCCTCATCCAGGAATCTGTCTATCCCTTTCCTTACCATATCTCTCTGTTCTTCCGTCGCAATGGTTAGATGAGAAGACGTCTCACTATTCCTATTAATATGGCCAAGTGGATAAAATTCTTTAATTGCCACTTTTTTATCAAGCACAAGATCCCTTCCTATGTAAGTAATTCCGAATCCGCCCTCGCCTATGGCCGTCCCGACCAGATATTTCTCTTTCAGGATAGTCCCCGGCTTCAGTTGATGGGGCGCCGTCTCCCGAATATTCAGATTCACACAATCCGCACAAAATGTTCCGGATGTAACCTCTCTCATACAATTCAAACAATATTTTTTCATCCTTGCTATCTCCCTTATCCGTGTACTCTATTCCTGTATTTCTGAATATAGTAATCTGCTTTTCCTTTTCCTCCTTCGTAAGGCGGATTAATCTCCAGCATAATGTCCTGCAGCCGGCTTACTCCGAAGAAATGTTTTGCCTCTTCTACGTCTCCGTAAAATGCCATATGACCGCTCTGGTCATTGGTACTCTTTGCTATCACGAGCACCTTTGTAAAAAGGCTCTTTCCAGTCTGGCTGTCAACAGCGTCATCCGGCTCATGAGAAATAACCATAACAATTTTCCCATTATCTGCAATCTCCTTCAAAATCTCCATCTGCTGCATCCTGGAGGCCGCATCCAGGCCAGAGTCTGGCTCATCACATATAAAGACTTTCTGGAATCCTATCAACTGGGCGGCAACGGATACTTTCTTCTTCTGCCCTCCGCTCAACTGGCTAATCAGATGGTTCTCCAGCTTCTGAACGCCGACCTTTTCCATCGTCTCCTGTACTCTCTTTTTCTTATCCTCTTTAGAATAATCATTCTTATTCAGTTTTATCTCAGCCACATCCATAAGCGTCTCCCGAACCTTATCGCTCAGTCTGAGATTCAAAAACTGCGGAACCAGGCCAATCTTCGTCTTCATGCTTTTAAAATTTTTGTACAAATCCTGGCCGTCCAGCAATATCTCTCCATCTGCCTTTTTCTCACCTAATATTGCATTAATCAGTGTCGTCTTCCCGGCTCCTGACCCACCAAGGATTAATACAAAATCTGTGCTTTCCGCTTCAAAATGAATATCCCGAATCAATATCTTCCTGCCAAAATTAACATCTTTCTTTTTGATATTCACAGACAGCCTTCCTTCCGGCTCTCCAAAACAATTATATATTATCGTCTGAAACCAGAAAATCATAAGTGTATTTCCGATAAATAATACGTCATGATTACGCAGCCTCTCTCGCCCATGCACTTCCCGGCCATTGAGGCGCACTCCATTCTGGCTCTGCATATCTTCAATCCACCACTGCTGCCCATTCTGCCAGATTACCGCATGTCTGCGCGAAACCATCATATCATCCAAAACAAGGGTATTTCTTTCATCCCTTCCGATCGAAATACTTCCGCTAACACCCACGGGACAGGAAGTCCATCTGGATCCTTTCACATAACTGTATGTGAAAATCATAAGAACAGCTTCCGGATGCGGGTCGTCAAGTCGGCTCTTGTCAATTCGGAGTATATCTCCTTCCTCAAGTTTATGCGGAGCAGAGCCTCGTGCATCATAAGGCAGAAGCTTCCTCCCATTTACATAAGTACCGTTCATGCTATTATTGTCAATATAATAATAATCTCCTGTCCTCTCTTCATAGACAAATTCTCCATGCCGTCTTCCCGTGATCCTGGAATGGACACAAATATCACAGGATGACTTTTCATACACTCTGCCCAGGGTCATATTCCCCTGAAGTGAAATAACCGTCGGCTTATTTCCCGCATCCAGAATAATCAAAGACGCCGACCGCCCCTGTTTCTCCGGCGCCCTGTAAATAAATGTCCTGTTTTCATCCACCATGTACTCTCACCCTCGCCTCACTCTATGAATCTCTGTTTTTAATCTTCAGACTCAGTATACTAATTCCGATACAGCAAATCAGAAGGCCAACACACCATCCCCATGCCGTAAACAGATTTTCCGCCACACAGTCATAACAGGCTTCTGTCTCCAGACGTTCCACCATCGGGTATGCCGCACTGATCTTTAGCGGATACTTTGCATTGTTCAAGTCGGCTATACTGCCAAATGCAGACATTCCCCATTTACTAAAAGTAATATAGGCAATCTTCTTGCTCATTCCGCTTAATTCAAACAGCACGCCACTCATAATCAACTGTAAAATCAGTACAAATGGCATGATTGTCATCGCCGTCGTCGGGTTTCCCGCTATGGATGACAGCATGATTCCCATAATTGCCGATCCAAATGTCAACAAGAATATGGTAATAAAATACTCAACATAAGCACTTGTAATAATCCCTTCTGTATTAAAATCAATGAATACCAGACACACACCAAAAATCACACAGCTCTGGATCAGGCACAGCAAAAATTGCCAGCCCACATTCGCAAAGATATAAGAAGATAACCGCATCCCCTGCCTGTACTCAGAACGGATAATCTCATGTTCTTTACAAATAGACTGGACGGAATTAAAAATACCTATCCAGATACAGGCAGATACAATCGTAAAAAAGCCTGATTTTGTACTCTCATATGTAGTAAACATATTCTCCCCCACAACAGATGCTACGAGTGCTGCAATAATCACCGCAAACACAACAAACTTCCAGGCTTTCTCCCGGATTGCAATTCTTGCTATCTTTTTAAAATATACAGCTGTCTGTTTCATTGAAAACATTTTATGTATCCTTTCCTTTGTCTGACTGCAGACATTTTTCTACATTATAACACCAATACAGCCAAAATAAAAGAGTGAAGAAAGTCCTTAAAAACACAAAGAGAGGTGTAACTCATCCGAGTCACATCTCTCCCTGAACAAACTCCTTTTACAACAGACTACTCTTGCCGCAAATTCCTTTCTTTCACTATCTTACCCTTCGTCTGTAAATCACCGTTCCTGCCAAAACAATCAGCGCCATTCCCATAGACACGATCCACAAGATCATATAGCTGTCATCTCCGGTTTTCGGACTGCCGGAACTACTACTTGTATTGCTCACAGTACCTGTCGCAGAATTATTCCCATTGGAATTTGTCGTGACCGTACCTGTTGCCGGAATCTCAACCGCATCCTTCTTGTTGCCGCACACTTCACACTCCTCGTGCTTAGAACCTTTTTCTGTCGCAGTAGCCTCTTTATCTATCACCCATTTAAAACGATGTCCGACTGCAGCAATTATTTCTGTTTTTTCATCTGTATATACTTTTCCTTCAAACGAAGCGCTTGCGCTATACTTCATACTGCCTGCTTCTGTACAAGTAGCGGCTGTTGTGTTCTTACTGATTTTTGCTTCCACATTTTCCACATGCGCTTCGTCTCTCTTACAAGTAAAACTTATTACAGCACTACTATAATCTTCTGCCCATTTCCACTCCGGATCGCTCCACTCATGGCCGAGAGCAGGCAGTTCACGGACGTCTGTCTCTCCGCATCCATTATCACAGACAGCTTTCTCTGTTCCCTTCTCCGTACAGGTAGCAACCGTCTCAGTTACATAAGCCGTATAACTATGTCCAGTTGCCGGAATCACTGTACTATCCTTTATGGCGTCACATCTGCTGCAATGGATTGATTTACTGCCGTCCTGCGTACATGCAGGCTCCTGGTCAACAGTAAAGTCATCCTCCCAGTCATGCCCTACAGGATCCATGTCTCTATATTCCTTGTATTCACACCTGCTGCAAGTACGCTGTTCACTGCCCTGTCCGGTACAACTTGGAGCGGCTGCCGTCTCCCACTCGCCAAAATCATGTCCCATTGCCGGAATCACCATATCCACCGCATCTATTTCTGTATTTCCTTCTGCATCTGCGAAGTTCTTTCCACATACTTCACAGCTCCAGTATTCGGTGCTTCCTGCCGTCGTACAGGATGCCTCCACTCTCCCGTGATGCGTCAATATGGATGCATCATCCGTGTGCGAACAAAGCGTGGTAACTGCAATCGGTTCACTGATGGCTTCCACAAGTCCTGTGCTGTTGCTCTGATTTACTTTAGCCCAGAAATAGTAAGTTGTGTTAGGCAAAATTCCATCCCATTCCGCCGTAAACTCAGAAAAAGGGATGAAGCTTAATGTAGATGGATCTGCGTCTGGCGTAGTGCTCATAGCATAATAAACCACCTCATTATCGCCAGCTTTCTGGCTGACATCCGCACTCAGATTTATTGTATCCGAAGTAACATTGTCCAATTTACAGGTAATGGCACGAGGAATCACAGTATGTATCACCTCAAATGTTACCTTGCGCTGTGGCGGATTGCCTCCGGTACCGCTGTAGCCATCCTCTGTCCTCCACGGATTCGTACCCTTAGCGGCATATTCTTCCATGTACCAGAACCGAATCACTTTTGTTTTTTCTTCATTCTCTGTAAGCTCATGTGCGGTATATTTTGCACGGCTGGATTTACTGTAACTTGTAATATAATCATCTGGAATAATCGTAACATCACAATACCAGCGCTCTGTCTCTACATCCCACTGCACTTCACCCAGACTATATCCTACTTTACTGCTTGTATTCTCAAATAATTTATATTCCGTACTATAACATGCTGTATGATCTTCTACACATTTAATCGTAACAGCAATAGCTGTATGATTGGAATCACCATTACTTAAGTCCTCATAGGTCGGCGCTTCCGGCGCAATCCCTCCGCCGTTGGCAAAAGCAGCTCCTCCGGCGGCTCCCAATATCAACATTGTAAATAACAAAAGTGGGAATATTTTTCTCTTTCTTTTCATCGCAATCTCCTCCCTGTTATAAAACTACAACACTTATTATATAAATATTCTGTCCTCTACTTCCATCCTCCTGACTTTTTTGGTTAAAAAATAACTTAATTGGTAGAAAAATAAAAAAAGACAAATGCTATGTTTTATGCTATGATTTAAATAATGTCAGCATATAAAGAACATTAGAACTTCCATGCATTGACATTAGAATTACGATTTAAAGAGGGATACTATGAGAATTGCTTTAATTGACGACGACAGCACACAGATTTCCCTACTGTCAGAAATGATCCTTACAGAATTATCCTCCATTGGCTGCCCGGATTATAAAATAGATGCCTACCCCAGCGGAGAGTCTTTTCTTGGCCGGGAACGGACAGAAATCTACGATGTTATTATCCTGGATATTTTTATGAATGGTCTAAGCGGAATAGAGCTTGCACGTAAGATCCGACAGTCTGACGATACTGTACATCTGATTTTCTGTTCAGCCAGCAATGAATTCGCTTCCGAGAGCTATGAGGTGAACGCTGACTACTACCTGCGCAAGCCTCTTACACAGGAAAATGTCTCCGCCATGTTCCGGCGGCTGAACCTTAAGCGTATGGAGCTATCCCAGACAATGGTTCTTCCGAACGGTTATTCCGTCCGGCTCCGCCAGATTCTCTATACCAATTATTTCAACCATGTAGTTACATTTTATTTCAAAACAGAAGATTCGTACTCCCTGCGTATCTCACAGGCAGAGTTGGAAGACCTCCTGCTCCCTTACGGCTATTTCTTCTCCCCTATCAAGGGTATGATTATCAATCTGCATGAAGTAGTGAAACTGACAAAGGATTCTTTCCTCATGTCCAATGGGAAAATGATTCATATTACCCGAAGAAAATATAAGGAAGCCAGAGAAACCTATAACCGCTTCTGCCTGAAAAAACTCTGAATGAGGGTGAATGGCTGGCGCCGCCTGTTTATCGGAATTTTAACGGTAATTCCTGTTACTTCTTCACCCGCAGGCTCAGCACTCCCTCTGCAAGAATCTTTACATCGTCCAGAATATAATCAAACGCCCCGGCTTTGTACAAATTTACAATAATCATGCCAATCGGCACTGCCAATATCATTCCCAATACACTTCCGGCTTTATATCCCACATACAAAAGCACCAGCGTAAACAGAGGATTCATTCCCATGCTGTCTCCCACAAGCTTCGGCTGGATGATCTGACGCACAATCTGAGTAACCGCGTAAATAATGATAAGTCCTGCCATTGTCCTATAGTCACCTACAAGTAATTTATAGAGAGCCCAGGGCAGTAAGGCTGTTCCTGTTCCAAAAAAGGGCAGGAAATCCAAAAAAGCAATTCCCATCGCCAAAAGAATGGAGAAATGAATTCGCATCACGGAAAACCCTAACAATAAAATCAAAAATACCACTCCCATAATCTTAAACTGGGCTTTCAAGTACCCTCCTACCGCATATTTCAGGTTATCCATAACCATCGTCATTCTCTTAACAATCGGTTCAGGAGAAATTTTCTTCGCCCAAATCAGTACAGCCTCTCTGTCTGAGATAAAAAAATATGCGGAAATAATGGTTACAATCGTCGAAACCAAAATAGAGGGAATTCCTTTCGCGAAGTTTCCCGCAGCCTCCACGGTGGGTTCGCTAATCCCGGCAATCAGATCTCCTGCCGTCTTATCTAAATTCGCTGCCATTGTCTGAAAACCGTTCTGTACACCTTCCGGCAGGAGTTTAAAAAACTGGCTGCCTTTTCCACTAATTTCTGTAAGTCCCTTTTCCAAATCCTGATACAGCTCAGGGAAGTTCCGAATCAAGCTGGAAACTTCATTCCACAACTTACTGCCCGCAAAATAAATTAGCGCCACGCATCCTACTAAAACCAGGATTACCACGATGGCAGAGCTAAGCTTCTTTACAATCTTCAGTCTTTTCTCCAGCCAAAGCACCAGCGGGCTTGCTACAAATGCCAGAAACCACCCTATGACAAAAGGCATGAAGAAAGAAAGCGCCCATATCCCAATATAGATAAATAAGATGGTTCCGATCAGGCTGAAAGCCAGACTGACAATTACCTTCCAATACGGACGGTTATCCTGCAGCCGCTCCCTGACATTCATCTGCATACTCTGTCACCTCATTTCACCTATTCTGTCTCTTTTCCCAGAAATTCTGTCTCTGTCAGCTCCCAGATTTCCTCTCTCCCCTGCTTTGTCTCTGCTGAAAAGGGAATCACTATCGTTCCCGGGATAAGATTTAATCCCTGCTTCACCATTTTCACATGCTTATCCACCTGGCTTCTCTTCAGCTTATCCAATTTGGTGGCAATAATAATCGGATTGTATCCCTGGGCAACTACCCATTCATACATCATCTTATCATTCGCCGACGGTTCGTGCCGGATATCTATTAACAGAAAAATTGCTTTCAGTTGCCTGGAAGAATGGAGATAATTCTCAATCATCCGTCCCCACTGTGCCTTTTCCTGCTCAGAAACCTTTGCATATCCATATCCCGGAAGATCCACCAGATACAGCTCATCATTGATATTATAATAATTAATGGTCTGGGTCTTCCCCGGCGTCGCCGATATTCTCGCATAAGACTTCCGGTTCATCAGCGCATTAATCAGGGAAGATTTGCCTACATTGGATTTTCCGGCAAATGCAATCTCCGGTTTATCATTTTCCGGAAGTTTGCTCGTAATTCCGCACACCGTTTCCAGATTTACATTCTTTATAATCATTCTATTTTCCTCATTCTTCTTAAATCTAAATTTCCTTTACCAACGCCTGTTCAAGCACTTCATTCATATGGGATACAGGCAGAATCTGCAGTCCCTTTGTAATCTCGGCCGACAATTCTCCGACATCCTTTTCATTTTCTCCGGGAATCAGAACCGTCCGTATCCCGGCGCTCTTCGCTGCAAGAAGCTTTTCCTTCAGCCCTCCGATGGGCAGCACGCGCCCACGCAGGGTAATCTCACCTGTCATGGCAATATCAGCGCGCACCTTCTGCTCTGTAACAGCGGAAAACATTGCTGTCGCCATGGTAATTCCCGCAGACGGGCCATCCTTGGGAACCGCTCCCTCCGGAATATGTATATGAATATCGTGTTCTTCAAAGAAATCATCCGCGATGCCGTGATTCCTGCTTATGGAACGAATATAACTGATTCCTGTTCTCGCCGATTCCTTCATCACATCACCCATCTGCCCGGTCAAAAGGATTTCTCCCTTCCCCGGCATCACATTAACCTCAATCTGCAGGGTATCGCCGCCCACACTGGTCCACGCAAGTCCCCGGACAATTCCAATCTCATCAATCTGATTCGCCATCTGATAGGTATATAATTCCTGCCCCAGATATTTATGCAGGTTATTTTCTGTCACCCGAATTCTCTCTTTCTGATTCTCCAGAATTTCCCTGGCTGCTTTTCTGCATATATCCCCGATTTTACGCTCCAACTGCCTTACACCGGCTTCCTTGGTATAATTCCTTGCCATCTTCCACACGGCTCCCTTACTAATCGTAAGTTGTCCCGGCTTCAGCCCATGCTTGTCAAGCTGCTTTGGAATCAAATGCTCCATAGCAATATGAATCTTCTCATTCTCAGTATAACTGCTGACCTCAATAATCTCCATACGGTCAAGAAGGGGTTTCGGAATCGTCTGAAGCGTATTTGCCGTTGTCACAAACAGTACCTCAGACAGATCTATCGGAACCTCCAGATAATGATCCCGGAACTTTTTGTTCTGCTCACTATCCAGTACTTCCAGAAGCGCGGAAAAAGTGTCTCCCTTATAATCTGTACTGACCTTATCAATTTCATCCAGAAGCATCAACGGATTCTTCACTCCTGCGCTTTTCAGTCCATTCGCAATCCTGCCCGGCATCGCCCCCACATAGGTCTTTCGATGTCCTCGGATCTCTGCTTCATCCCTTACTCCTCCGAGAGAAATTCTGACATAAGAACGGTTCAACGCCCTCGCCAATGAACGGGCGACAGATGTTTTGCCGGTTCCCGGCGGCCCCACAAGACAGAGGATTGGGCTGTCTCCCTTTTTCGTAAGTGTGCGCACTGCCAGAAATTCCAGCACACGCTCCTTCACTTTCTCAAGTCCGTAATGGTCTTCTTCCAGTACTTGTTTCGCATAGGCAATATCTTCATTATCTTCCGACATCTTATCCCATGGCATCTCCAGCATCGTCTCGATATAGGTGCGTATAACGCTGCTCTCTGCCGGACTATTCATAGAACTTTTAAACCGCTTGATTTCTTTGTTAAGTTTTTCCTTTACTTCTTCCGGAGCTTCCAGCTTATCAGCCGCCTCCTGAAACTCTTCCGCATCGGTAAGCGTATTATCTTCTCCCAGCTCTTCCCGGATTAATTTGAGCTGTTCTCTCAGGATATATTCTCTTTGATGTTTATCTACACGCTCTTTCACCTTATTCTGGATATCTTCCTTTATATCCATAATCTGCATCTCATTCACGATCTTAAAAGCAAGAAGATGATACCGTTTCAGTAAACTTGCTTCCTCCAGGATTTCCTGCTGATCCGTATCGCTCAACGGACAATTTGCAGCAATCATATCCATGACCGTCTTAAGATCCGTATATTCGTTAATCTGTTTCACCATATCTTTGGGAAATTTCGGGTTTTTCAGCATAAATTCCGTATAGATTTCCTTCAGGCCTCTTGCCATAGCTTCCAGATTTGTATCTGCATCATTCTCACCAAATTGCTCCCGGATATCATCAACATCCTCTATAACCGTAACATTCGCCCGCAGATAGGGATCCGTAAATTCCAACACATTCAATCCCGCTCTCCTCTCTCCTGCAACCAGGACACGCAAAATGTTCTTCGGCAGCTTCACCACCTGCTTCACAGCGGCTATTGTCCCAACCCGGAAAACGTCCCCGATTCCCGGCTCTTCGATATTAAAATCCTTCTGTCCTGTCAGAAAAATCTTCTGACCCTCTTCCAGCATAGCTGCATTGATTGCTTCTATCGAAGCCTGTCTGCTGACATCAAAATGTATCACCATCTCCGGGAGAACCGTCATTCCCCGAAGGGCAACCATGGGAAGGCTTCTTACTTCTCTTTCCATATTTCCTCCTGTTATATAATAAAGCGGACGCTGCTTTTTCTGCGTCCGCCTATGTCTTATGCACTCTCTGGTCTTCTCTCCTGGTCATGCTCATAAATTGGTGCGCTCTTATCCTTCACCACATCT
>ERZ1673736.2293-NODE-2293-length-21584-cov-7.189326_pt1 | contig 21584 bp, 19 predicted proteins | sample MGYA00580212_ERZ1673736 | MGnify/ENA primary metagenome ERZ1673736 (study PRJEB41218, sample SAMN15661752) | gut metagenome | host: Homo sapiens | place: Canada: London | collected 2015-08-20/2019-03-30 | study: EMG produced TPA metagenomics assembly of...
CGCGTCTTATATCCCCATAGCTGAAGCAAGGGGTTTTACGACGCATTGGATAACACAATAGCCAGACATTTGCATCATTTCCGCAAATCGTCTGGCTATCTGCTATTCAAACCTTTCACTGTCCGGTTCTTTTTATTTATGCGACTGCCTGGGCCGCCTTCTGTTCTTTATCTGATCATCTCCGCATATTTGGCCGAGATCTCATCAATATCTCCATATGCGATCAGTTTTCCTTTTTCAAGTATCATTGCTTTATTGCACAGGCGCTGTACCTGTTCCAGAGAATGGGATACAAACAGTACCGTAACGCCCTTATCAAACATACTTAAGACTTTCTTTTCACTCTTTTTCCGGAATTTGGCATCTCCTACAGAAAGGACTTCATCCAGGATCAGGATATCCGGTGATACCAGTGTGGCAATGGAGAATCCAAGTCTTGCCTTCATACCGGAAGAATAATTCTTAATAGGGACATCGATAAATTCCTTCAGTCCAGAAAACTCAACGATCTCATCAAATTTCGATTCCAGAAACTTCTTGGAATATCCGAGCATCGCACCATACAGAAAAATATTCTCACGTCCTGTATACTGCGAATCAAAACCGGCTCCCAGTTCCAGAAGGGGGACCAGACGGCCGTTTCGGACCACCTTGCCTTCGGTAGGCTTGAATACACCGGCAATTACTTTGAGCAGAGTACTTTTTCCCGCTCCGTTAAGTCCCAGGATTCCTACACGGTCACCTTTTTTCACCTCAAAATCAACATTCTGAAGAGCCCAGAATTCATTATATTTAATTTCTTTTTTTAAGAATTTAATCACGTAATCCTTCAGGCTGTCTACCTTTTCTTTACTGAGATTAAACTTCATACTTACGTTATCTACAACTACTGCAGGTTTTTCCATATTTTTCTCCTGTTAAATATAAAGGATAAATTCATCCTGTTTCTTCTTGAAACAGAACATTCCGATGGCGATCGTCACAAGGCTGAATACCAGTGCGTATGCCGCATAATGAAGATTCATCGGCTCTCCGAACATTCCCGAACGAAAAACATCGATGGTACAGTACAGCGGATTATATTTCAGGATCCATGAAAAACCACTCTTCAGCAATCTGGACGGATAATAAAAGATCGCACAGGTATACATGATCAGCATCAGCGCTACTGACCACAGATATTCCATATCTCTGAAAAAAACGCCGATCGTAGCAAGGATCATTCCACAACCATAAGACAGCAGGAATACCAGGATCAACGCGATCGGGATCTGGAGCATATAAAGTGTCGGCTCCACACCAAGTACTGCTCCTACCGGAACCAGCACGATCAGCGAGATCAGGAAGATCACATAGTTAAAAAGTACACTTGACAGCGGATAGAGATATTTTGGCACATAAACTTTCTTGATCATTGCCGAATTCGCTCTTACTGATTTCAATGCCGCTTTTGTGGCACTGGAATAGAATGTGTACAGAAGACGTCCTGTCAGGATATATACAGGAAATGTCCGATCTTTGTTTCCAAATAGGGTACCGAATACGATCGTCAGTACGATCATGGTAAGCAGAGGCTCAAGAAGAGACCAGATGATACCAAGATAGGAACGTCTGTACTTCAGTTTGATTCCTTTTTTTACAAGCTCTCCCAGAAGAAACCTGTAACGTATAAAAGTATTTACGTATTCTTTCATAGCATCTCCAATATTCAATTTTATTTTTTCACACGGCTGTAAATCATAATATACTATTTTGAGAAATCTGGCAACCTTATTTTCGCCAAAAAAAGGCACGCCAAAGCGTACCTTTTTGAGAAATGTGTTAGTTATGATCTTATCTCTTGATATTGAATGCCCGGAATCCCGGATATACTGCTGCATCACCAAGCTCTTCCTCAATACGGAGAAGCTGATTATATTTTGCCACACGTTCGCTTCTGGAAGGAGCTCCTGTCTTGATCTGGCAGGTATTCAGTGCCACTGCAAGATCTGCAATGGTTGTATCCTCTGTCTCTCCGGAACGATGGGAAGAAATCGCTGTATAACCAGCTTTATGTGCCATTTTGATGGCTTCCAGAGTCTCAGATACAGAACCGATCTGATTCAGTTTGATCAGAATAGAATTTCCGCAGCCAAGGCTGATACCTTTCTCAAGACGCTCTGTATTTGTAACAAACAGGTCATCACCTACAAGCTGTACTTTTCCTCCAAGTTCTTTTGTCATGATCTGCCAGCCTTCCCAGTCTTCCTCATCAAGGCCATCCTCAATAGAGTAGATCGGATATTTTTCGATCAGATTTTTCCAGTGATCAACAAGCTCCGCAGATGTAAATTTCTTTCCGCATTTCGGAAGAACATACTCCCCCTTTTTGTTTCCTTTCCACTCACTGGATGCAGCATCCATGGCAAGTACAAAATCCTTTCCAGGCTCATATCCCGCTTTTTTCACTGCTTCAAGGATGTACTCAATGGCTTCCTCATCGCTTCCAAGGTCTGGTGCAAAACCACCTTCATCTCCAACGCTTGTTGCAAGGCCTTTTTCTTTCAGAAGTGCAGCAAGAGCGTGGAATACCTCTGTACACCAGCGAAGTCCCTCTTTAAAGCTTGGTGCTCCTGCCGGCATGATCATAAATTCCTGAACATCAACGGTATTCGCAGCATGTGCACCACCGTTTAGGATATTCATCATCGGAACCGGAAGTCTGTTTCCGTTCACCCCACCAAGAAATCTGTAAAGGGGGATGTCAAGAGAAATCGCAGCCGCACGTGCGCACGCAATAGAAACCGCAAGAATGGCATTTGCGCCCAGTTTTGATTTGTCCTTTGTTCCATCTGCTTTGAGCATGGCAGCATCCACTGCATAAATATCAGATGCATCCATTCCTGCCAGCGCATCATTAATTACTGTATTGATATTTTCAATGGCCTTCGAAACACCTTTTCCTCCAAAACGGCTTTTATCCTGATCTCTCAGCTCAAGTGCTTCGAATTCTCCTGTGGACGCTCCGCTTGGTGCTGCTCCTCTTCCGACCGTTCCATCTGCCAGATAAACCTCTGCCTCTACGGTCGGATTTCCTCTTGAATCAATGATCTCTCTTCCAATGACCTTCTCAATCTCTAAATAATCCATTTGATATTTATCCTCCTGTCTGGTCTTTTCGCCCTGTCCGTAACTCCTGTTCAGGCCGCATTTTGTCAGGGGATACGGCCCGCCACAAATTTTACGCATTAGTTAGAATCTGCTAACTATTTACAAGTTTACTATATCTAACTTTAACGGTCAAGAGGAGTTATTGCCATTTTTTTCTCAATTACTCTTCTGATATTTCCATGTTTTTTCAGAACATTCCGCAGGATGTTGCGAATTTTACTTATTGACAAGGCTTTACTACTTATGATATCATAACCGCCGGTATCAAGCGGATATTCGTAAACCGCTCTGCTGCCTGCTTACAGCCAAATAACTGCTTCGCAGTTTGATTTGGTCAAAAAACCGAATATGGTTTATGACAAAATCCTGTCATATATTGGAAACGCACATTCTCCTGAATGATTAACGAACAACACATGCTCTGAGGTTTTACATTATCACTTAATCATTTTAAAGGAGGATTTTTATGCCAAAAAACAAATTTCAGGAAGTTATCTTTACCCTTATCATGGTATTTTTTATGGTTTACGCCATGATCTGCTACAACATTTCCCTGAACACAGGGAGTATGACAAACCGTGTGTTCCTTGACGCTTTTCATGAACTGGTGATCATGGGACCGATCGCATTTATCCTTGACTTCTTCCTTGTATCCAAGCTTGCTTTTGGTTGTGCAATGCGCATGGTAGATTTCAAAAGCTGCCATCCGTTCAGCAGGATCCTTGCGATCTCCGTTCCTTCCGTTGCTTTCATGTGCCCGTTAATGAGCCTCGCGGCAACCATTCTCTTTAAGGATGCCGGAAATCAGTTTGTAGCTGTATGGCTTCAGACAACCGCATTCAACTTCCCGATGGCATTCTTCTGGCAGCTGATCTATGCAGGTCCGATCGTACGTTTTATTTTCAGACATATCTTTCCTGAAAAGGAAACGTAAAAGAAGCGACAGCAACTATGTAAAATTAAAGAAAGCACATTGCTATGGTTGAACCACCCCAAAAGTCATACTTTCCGGTGGCGGCTCATTCCATACAATGTGCTTTTTATTTTTCACGCGAATCTTTCTCATCGGATCTTCGAATCTCTCAGACTGTTTTCTTTAATTCAGGCATCTTAAGTATCTTCACGATCAGCGGGATCACCATAATGACCCAGACTATCGGTTCTGCTACGATCACGCCGGTATATCCGAGAAGTGGCACCAGAGTCACCGCGATCACTACTTTTCCGATCATCTCCAGCGCACTGGAAACCAGAGGGATCACCGTTTCTCCAAGGCCCTGCATAGCATTTCTGAGGACACTGATCACAGCCGTTACGAAATAAAAGATCGTATCAAATTTAAGATAATTGGCGGCATTGCGGATCACCGTTTCATTATGGCTTCCTGTGACCAGATAGATCAGCTGTTTTCCAATGGTAAAACTGAAGATCACAGTCATCACGGACCAGATACAGGTATACAGAACTGCAAGACCGATTCCATGGCGTACCCGGTCCATCCTCCCTGCACCTGCGTTCTGTCCGCAGAAGATTGCCATAGTCTGCCCGAACACGCCAAACATGATCATAAACATTTCCGTGATCTTACGAGCTGCTGTATGTGCCACAATGATATCTCTTCCCAGCCGATTGATGGAGGTCTGAAGTGCCAGTGTACCAAGATTTACAAGAGAGCTTACAAGTCCCATAGAAAGTCCGGCACTCAGCATATTTTTCATCATATTTCTTTCGAGACCGAAAAAATCCTCTTTTTTCAGCCGTAGGATCTCATACCTGCGGATCATGTAAAACCAGCATATAAGAAATGCCAGCGTCTGTGAAAGTACCGTGGCAACGGCAGCTCCCTGAACTCCTGCTTTTACTACCAGAATAAAAAACAGATCTCCTGCGATATTTAAAGTTACAGACACCGCCAGGATCACAAGAGGCGTCACCGTATCCCCAAGTGCGCGCAGAGATGCCGCGCAGGTATCATAAAGAAACGTTGCCAGCATACCTGCGATAATAATAAAGATATACTGCCTGGCGATTCCCATCAAATGATCCGGAACATTCAGGAACCTCAGGATCGGATGCAGAAACAAAAATCCCAAAACAGTCAGGATCAGAGAAATCACGCTGCCCATTACAAGAGACAGCACAAAGGATTTTCGTACTTCTTCCCGGTTTCCGGCACCGAATTTCTGTGCGGTGACAATGGCAAATCCATTTGCAAGGCCCATCAGAAAACCGATGATCAGCCCACTTAAAGGACTGGTGGCCCCTACTGCCGCCAGCGCATCTTCTTTAAGAAAGCTTCCCACGATCCGGGTATCTGCCAGGCTGTACGTCAGCTGCAGGAGATTTCCCAGAAATACAGGAAGCGCAAAGGACAGGATCAATGTGGAAGGCTTCCCTTTTGTCAAGTCTTTCATGTCATCCTCCCTCAGTCAACGATATCATTCTGAAAACGGGAAAGATGCTCATAAGGAAGGATCATCCTTCCGCGGAACAGTCCGCAGCCATCATTGATCAGGCTGTTGTTTACCGCACCAAACATATTAACGTCCAGCGCAGCAAGATCCAGCCCAAGAAGCCGCATACCCCGCTCATAGGCCTCGTCAAAATAGATACATTCCCCCTGGGGAACCGCGTCCCTTCTCCTGCGTTCACTTTCCTGTTTTTTCTCATAGCTTAAATGGTTGGCGGAACCAATCTCCGCAACATCATCCATTTCTTTGGTCCGCAGCTGTACTTCCATATAGCTTCGGGAACTGTTATCATAAAACGTGATATGCAGGGACTGATAATCATCCTCACTGTTATTACAGATGTAATCCCTATAGTAAGGCTTTGCTTCCCTGCTGAGCAGTGGCGATGTACTTTCCTGCACTCCTCTGGCCGGCTCTGCGGTAAATCCTCTTTCTTCCAGAAATCCCGGAAGTATATTGGCGATCTCATAAAGATAACGAAGCTCTTCTTCTCTGACATTCTCACCATTTTTCAGATGACATCTGGGCATGGCGATAACGATCCTGTAGGCAATAAAATCGCGGAAACAACTTAACCGTTCCTTGATCTGGGATACGGAAGGATATTCCCCATATTCTTTATAGTAGTCATAAATAAATTCTACTACATATCCGTTAAATTTTTCCTCCGCACGGATCAGTGATTTGATTCTTCCCTTGAAGGTAAACGCCAGAAACGGATATTCCCCTGCCATATATTTATAAAATTCCCGGATCTTCTGAGACTGGGCAGTGAGGAAATCATTATGCTCCAGAAGCTCCTGGATCTGGATCAAAAAATTACAGTGTACCAGATCGATCTCATTGTGTTTTTCCTTCGCCTCTATCCTAAGATCCCGAATGTATTTCTTCAGTATCCGGAGAAGAGTATCTCCGGAATACAGATAATCGTTTAATGTTATCATTTGTGTTTCTCTTTTCTATTTTAGTCTTTTCAAGATCACATATTTACAACAACTGCTGGACGATCTGTGCTCCTGTCTTTTATTTATTTCAGTTTTTCATGGAAAAACTCTGCGATCCGGTTCCATACCTCATCCTGGAAAAACTGGATATCTGCATGGTCTGCACCATCCAGTGTCAGCAAAGTAACATCACAGTCTTTTTTCTCCAGAAGTCCGTATAAAGTTTCCGACTGAACATAAGGAACGACCTGATCGCAGTTGCCATGGATGATCAGAAATGGCGGTGCATCCTTCGTAACCTTGGAAACCGGACTGCTCTGGTATGCCTTTTCTTTATTTAACATGGAATTAAATCCAAGCAGAAGGGATTCTGCGGAAGAAGCACATTTTTCTGCAGATTCACACGGAAATGCGGAAAGATCCGTAGGCGGATACCATGGGCAGGCAGCCTGTACCTTACTGGATTCTTCCAGATACTCTCCCACATCCAGAGCCGGATCATTGTCCAGCGCAGCCATACAGGTAAGATATCCTCCGGCAGACTCTCCCATAACTCCTATCTGCTCTTTGTTGATGCGGAACCGGTCTGCATGGGCTTTCAGATAACGGATAGCTGCCTTTACATCCTGCAGCGGCATGGGATACGGGCCCTGATTAGAAGTACGATACTCCACACTTGCCACTACAAAGCCACTGGATGCCAATCTGCTCAGATAAAGATTATGTGCGGATTTATCCATCATCAGCCATGCGCCTCCGCAGATCCAGAGGATGCAGGGATAGATTTTTCCATCTTTTGTTTCCGGGTAGATTATATCCAGTTTCAGATCCCGCCTGCAATGTCCGAACCAGGAATCCACCTGTGCGTAAGTAATATCATTTACTGTAATATACTGAGGCTTCTCTACTGAAAGCTTCAGTGTCTTTTTTTCTGCTTTTATCATAATCTATCTACCTCTTTTCTTCTGATCATTTTAGTTTGTCTTTGAAATATTTTTCTTCTATTTTATCACAATACTGCTTTTTCTGCTTTTATTTTTCGGAGAAAAAGCACTCTTTTTCTGCAAAAGAAATATCTGCATTCTCATTTACAGACATGCCTTACCGCAGGATCTCGTCAATGGTGGAAACGGTACTGAAAGATCCTTTATTCCTTGAAATGATCTCTTTTACTTCCTGCAGTTCAAAATAATTTACATAGCAGATCAAAGTCTTGTTCTCTCCTGCGATCACGCCGGAAGAGTTGATGATGGTACAGGTTTTATTCAGTTCCTCCTTAATATCACAGATGATCGCATCAGGATCCTTTGTGATGATCGTCACCTGTTTCAGTGCCTCAAAATGATCTGTGAAATGATCAATGATGGAAGTCGCCACAATGTATACCAGAAGACTTAAAAGTGCGGAATCTCTGTCAAGAAGTACAAACACAGCTCCATATACACAGGCATTAAATGCGATCAATATGTAGGAAATACTGTAGTCCTTTCCGGAATGATTGTAGATCTTTTTTTACAATGATATTGGCAAAGATCTCAGAACCGTCAATACAGCCACCGTTTCGAAGGATCAGAGACAGTCCCACACCAAGGATCGCACCTCCAAAGGCTACTGCAATAAAATGCTCTGTATTCAGCTCAAAAGGGATTTTTTCAAAGTAGGAAAGACCTATTGTGTAGACAACAAAACCCACGAACGTTTTTACAAAGAAATACTTACCGATAAGAATGACCCCAGCTATGAGAAACGGCAGAAACACAAGCAGCACACATAACGACAGATTATACCCTGTCAGCTTGCTTATAATAATGGCGATTCCGGCAGTTCCGTAATCGATGGCATCATTGGGAAGCAAAATACAGGCAACAGAAAAACTGGCCAGGATTGCTCCCACAATGATCATCAGATATGAAAACACTGTCTTAATCTTTTTGTTCATAAAGGCCTCCTCTTTGTAAGCAAAATTGTTTGTCAACAATAACAAAAAGCTGTTATAATAGATTTTCTCTATTACAACAGCTTTGTTTTCCTACTTTTGGAATGGATTTATTATATTATAAGTTTTTTCTCTGTCAACGCCCTCAGACAATTTCACAGCTTTTCTTTATCAGTAAACCTGTATCCTGCTTTCTCAGATCTGATACCAGCGGATCTCATTAGCTTCCAGATGAAGGTCAAAGCTCTTTCCATCCCCTGTGTAAACCGTAGTGTCCTGTGGCTCATAGGTGTTGTTTACCACACAATACTTTTTATTTTTCACATAAGCATGTACTTCCACATTATAATTGGAAGAAAACCAGCAGAAAAGCTCATTTTCTGCCGCTGCTGACCAGAGCACAGCACGATAAAGGATACGGCTGTTGCAGAAGCTGTACGGAAGTCCGCTGATGTAAACACCTCTGCCTTTTCCGAAGGTTTTTACTGCCATCTGGACTTCCTGGTCCTTCTGGATAAGGATCTTCGTATCCGGAAGTGCGAAGATATTCTTTTTCCCCTCACCGAAATCTACGGTTCCGTCTGTATCCTTCAGGATAAAATGATCTTTATGCTCTTCCCAGTTGTATTTATCGGTATTAAGATTAAATCCTCTTTCTTCCTCTACACCAAGGATGTCATCCAGCTGGAAGAATTTTCCCTGCCACTGATGAGCTGCCGGTTCACCGACGCCAATAAATCCGCCGCCATTATAGACAAATTTCCGCACAGCTGTAAGAATCTTCGGATCTGCCCAGTTCTCACCACCGGACTGTGCAGTATCCGCATCACCTACATTGATGATCACATCAAAATCATTCAGCAGATCTTTATCCTGACGGATATCATCAAAGCTGATAAAGGACACATCAAAAGGCGCACCGCTTAATGCCTCGATAATTCCGAAATAGGAATAATTCTGCTTGTAATAGATGGCATGATGTACCATATGGTTGCCCCAGGAGCGCATTTTTCCCCAGCAATTTAAAACAGCCACACGTTTTACACAGTATGGTGTGGTTCCCTGGATATTGTCGTAGAGCACACGGAATTCCTGGCAGACTTCCTTGATATACTGTACAAAATCCGGAAATTCCAGAGCCAGTTTCAGATAACCGCCGTATCCAATTCTCTGGATCGGACTTCGAAGGATAGCTCTTCTTGCAGTCACCCAGTTTACTTTTGCCTCTTTTACAGGATCCCCGCCCTCATGGAAGGTGTCCGGGAAAAAGTACGGCAGAAATCTTCCCTCTGTATATTTTACATGTTTAATATCACTGAACAAACGTAGGGTCGCTCCGTTTCCGACGCTTCCCACTACCGCATCCAGCCCGATGGAAGCAAACTCATCCATAAAGGGCTCCATACCGATCCAGTGATCACCCATGAACATCATGGCCTCTTTTCCGTATTCATGGACAATGTCTACCATTTCCTTTGCAAGCTTCGCCACTTCCCGTCTCTGGAAAGCTTGGAAATCTTTAAATTCTTTTGATGGGATACGGTAGGTGTTGTTCATATATCCCTGATCAATGATAAACTCCGGACGGAACTTATATCCCACTTCCTGCTCAAACTGTTTCAGGATATAGGGGCTCACCGAAGCGGAATATCCAAACCAGTCTACATATTTTTCCCGTGCCATCTCATCAAAGATCAGTGTGAACTGGTGAAAAAATGTAGTAAATCGTACTACATTCACATAATCATGGGAATCCAGAAATCTGCGGAGGCGATTCATGGAATGTGCACGTGTTGCCGGCTGACGCACATCAAAAGTGATCTGAGGTTCTACATCTTTCCAGTCATTGACAACTGCATTGTACATATGTACCGGATCCCACATGATATATGCAAGAAAGCTTACCGTATACTCATGAAACTCTTTCGCCGGCCTGATCACAACATTTCCGTTTTCTTCATCGTATGACCATTCCTCTGTACTGACAGCTTCCCCTGTAGTCCGGTCAATGACTTCCCACCATCTTCTGATATCATCTCTTGTATTCACCGCCAGCATATCCGGATACAAATGATCCATCAGATGGATCTCCAGAGTATCCGACACTGCCGTGTGAAAAGATGTCATGATATACATCTGCTGGATTTCTTCCGGATGGGCCTTTGCCCAGGCATTATCCTTTCTGGTGGTATAATAAGTTGCATAAATCTTTGCGCCGGTTTTCTTCAGCTCTGCCGGAAATTCCGTTCCGTCACAGTCACGGATGGCATCTGCACCCCACTCATCCAGCATTTTCAGTGTCTCCGGGATCACATCCAGATCTGTCGGAATGGTCACTCTTCCTTTTGTTTCGCTCATCACTTTACCTCCATTGTAAAAATTCCTGTTTTTTTATTTCTGATATTTTTTCACGATCGTCTGCATAGTATCCCATTTCTGTTCCATATCAGCCACCAGCTTAAACTGTGTGCGGCAGCGGTCCAGATTGTGTTCTTCCCGGTCGATCTTAAAATAATGATCTCCTTCCAGATAATCGGTAAGAAAGCGAATGCCACATTCATAAGTCATCACCTTAGCTCCCATGGGAAGCATCTCGATCTCTTTTGCACTAAGCTTATCTCCACAGCTTTCCAGAAAGCCTTTTACATAGATTTCATAGAGCTCCATATCACAGGAAACTTTGCTTAAATCTTTCTCATCCTCCAATGCAGTGCTGGCCCCGAAACGAATGGAATCTCCAAAATCATTCATGGCAAGTCCCGGCATAACCGTGTCCAGGTCCACTACACAGATTCCCCTTCCTGTTTCCAAGTCGATCATAACGTTATTCAGCTTCGTATCGTTGTGCGTTACCCGAAGGGGCACCTCACCTTTTGCCAGCAGCTCACCGAATACATTTGCCAGATACTCATGCTGAAACGCAAATGCGATCTCTTCTTTTACGGATGCAGCACGATGGCGGCTGTCCTTCTCTATGGCATTTTTCAAAGTCTGAAAACGTTTCTTTGTATCATGGAAATCCTTTATCGTTTCATGCAGAGTCTCTGCCGGGTAATCTGCTAGCATTTCCTGGAATTTTCCAAATGCAACTGCACTTTCATAAAAATCCTCCGGTTTTTCTGCCAGATCATAGCTTACTGCATCGGTAATAAAAATATAAGCTCTCCAGCATTCTCCGTTTTCATCTGTCAGGAATGCCTTCCCGTCCTTTGTCGGAATCAGGTTCAGAACCTCCCGTTCCGGATCTCCTCCCTTCTGAAGAACTTTCTTTTTCAGATGCCCGGTGACTCCGGCAATGTTCTCCATCAGTTCTTCCGGTTTCTGAAAGATCTCCCGATTGATCTTCTGAAGGATCACCTTAATGGACCCCATCTCTCCGATCCGATATCTAAGCATATAGGTTTCGTTGATATGCCCGCTTCCGCAGGGGCCGCAGGAAACCAGTTCTCCGGTAAATGCAAACTGATCCGCTATTCTTTTTATCTCTTCTTTTGGTGTACCTGCCATTTTACCTTCTCTTTCCCAGACAGCAGTAAAAAGCATACCGTCCGAAAACAAATATGCTTTATACTTTTTTCTGTGTTTTTTACTGTGATTATTTTTTCCGCTTTAAGATCCTGGTGGCAAGCGGAGCAATATTTTCATCTGTTGATCCGTAGAGAACTTCGTAATCCCCCGAGACAGAAACTGTTTCTGTCTTTTCTCCGAAGTTCTGGATAAACAGATATTCCGTATCCTCATTTTCTCTGGTTGTCACAGAAATACCTTCCGGTATAAATGTAAGCGGCATCTTCACGCCTGCTTCCTCTGCTGCCCTTCCCAGAAAATCCTCATAAAAGGCTGCTTCCATATCTGCCGCTACATAGTAAACATGGCCTTTTCCATATTTCTTGTGAGTCAGCACCGGATACCCCTGATAGAAATCTTTTCCATAACGCAGCAGCACTTCCGCACCGGAAACCTCTGCAAGTTCACAGAGATTTTTGCAGGTATAGCTTTCTGTAATTCTGAGATGATTTCCTGTTTCCGGGATACCTACGTTTTCTTCCCAGTCATAAAGTGCATCGATCTCTTCCGCACGGATACCGGCTGCTTCCATCAGCCCGTGAGGGGTTCCCTCCAGATAGCATTTATCTGTTTCATCTACAAGTCCGGACCAGTAGGAAATTACCAGAGTACCACCGTTTTTTGCAAAAACGCGAAGCTTTTCGGCATATCCATGATAAAACATGTAGGCCATCGGTGCCGTTACCAAACGGTACCGGGACAGATCATGTTCCATATTGATGATATCTGTATTATAGCCTTTTCTTCGGAGAGCACGATACTGTTTCAGTACATTTTCCTGATAATGCATATCCTCGTTTCGAGGTCCCTGCGCATCCTTCAGCGCCCAGTCATTTTCCCGGTCATAGAGTACAGCCACCGGAGACTTCGTCACGCTTCCAGCAGTTTCCCGGATCTGCTCCAACGCTTCTCCTACCTCTGTCACTTCGCGGAAAATACGAGTATCATCCCCACCGTAGTGATCGATCACCGCACCATGGAATTTCTCAGAGGCTCCCTGGCTCTGACGAAGCTGGAAATACAGAACACTGTCTGAACCATGAGCAACTGCCTGCAGAGAGGCAGCCAGATGTATTCCTGGTTTTTTCAGCTTGTTGATAGGCTTCCAGTTGGTCGCAGAGGGACAGGATTCCATCAGAAGAAACGGTGCTTTCTTGATGCTTCGCATAAGATCATGCTGCATGGCTCCGTCCAACGCTGTGGTATAATTGTCTTTTTTATGCCAGCTTGGATAATTATCCCAGGATGCAATATCCATAACATCCTTAAATTTTTTATAGTCCAGTCCGTTGTAGTCATACATCAGATTGGCAGTTGCCGGAAGCTCGGAACCACCTGCACGGATCGCAGAAATCTCATGCTTCATAAAATCCACAGTCCTGTCTGTAACAAAACGTTTCCAGTCCAAGGTAAGTGCATGAAGAGCATTTTCCCCCTTTGGCGAAGGACTTTCGATCTGATCAAAGCTGTTATAGGTATGGCTCCAAAATGTTGTGCACCAGCTGGAATTTAAATTTTCGATGGTCCCGTATTTTTCTTTCAGCCATTCCCGGAATTTTTCCCGGCACAGAGGACAGTGGCATTCTCCACCATATTCATTGGAAATATGCCACAAAAGCACTGCGGGATGTTTTCCGAAACGTTCAGAAAGCTTCTTATTAATATTGTAGACTTTTTCCCTGTATACTGGAGAAGTATAACAGTGATTATGTCTTCCACCGAAAAATCTTCTTGTGCGATCCGGATCCATGCGAAGAACTTCTTCATATTTATCTGCCATCCATTTCGGTCTTGCTCCGGATGGTGTGGAAAGTATCGTATAAATTCCTTCTTTATACAGATTATCGATCACTTCTTCCAGCCAGTCAAGGTTATATCTTCCCTCTTCCGGCTCCAGCACTGCCCAGGAAAACATTCCCATGGAAACGGTATTGATATGGGCTTTTTTGAAATATTCGATATCTTTTTTCAGAATATCCGGTCTGTCCAGCCACTGCTCAGGGTTGTAATCGCCGCCGTGCAGATAATGGCCGTATCTGATCTGCTCTGCCATTTTTTTATCTCCTTATGATTTATTCGCATCAAGCGGACAAAGTCATCCGCTCCGCTACGAAGCTTTATACCAGGCAACTGATCCACAGTTGATCTGGTATAAAAAGAATGCTGCGTGATCCAGTTAAAGCATATTATACAATATACCTAAAGATTTCAGCAGCATCCTTTTTGTTTTAAAATTATTTTACAGCTCCAGTAATACCCTCTGCGAACTGTTTCTGTAATACGAAGAATACGATCATAGTCGGAATGGAACAGAATAATACGCCGCACATCAGCATGCCGTAATCCGTTACATATCCTGTGATCAGATTGGCGATCAACATCGGCATGGTCATCGCCTTATTATCTGTCATGATTACCTTCGGCCACAGATAGGAATTCCATGCATTCATAAATGTGATAACTGCTGCCGCCGCATAAGTAGATTTCATAGTCGGGATAAACATCTGGAAAAAGATCCTTACCTCACTTAATCCGTCAATCCGTGCTGCCTCAATGATATCGATAGGAAATGCTCTGGCATTCTGACGGAACATCATGATCATAAATGGTGTGGAAATGATCGGAAGGATAAAACCTACCGCTGTATTTAAGAGTCCGGCTTTTGAAAACATCTTAAATAAAGGAACCATCGTTGCAACCTGCGGAACCATCATTGCAAGAAGCAGGGTGGAAAACAGTCTGTCTTTCCATCTGTCATGATATACCTCAAAGCCATAACCTGCGATAGAACAGATCAGAAGGCAGATCACTGTAGTAAGAACTGCATAAAACAGAGAGTTTCCAAGAGCTCTCCACAGCGGCTGCTGTGCAGTCAGGTTTTTAAAGTTCTGCATAAAATATGTACCCGGAAGGATACGGCCTCTGGATACATCTGTGGATGTATTGGTTGCCGCAGAGATCATCCAGTACAGTGGAAATACAGAGATAAATGATACGATGATCAGAAAAATATATGTAGGGATCAATCTTCTCTGAATTGCGGATTTATTCTTTTTCTCAGTCACGTGTATCACCTACTTTCAAATTGATAAAGGCCAGGATCGCTACCATGATAAATATGATAAATGACATTGCTGCCGCATATCCGAAGTTTGGCACGTTGATGAAGCATGTATTATAAACATAATGGGACATTGTGATGGTTGAGTTAGCCGGGCCGCCTTTTGTCAGGTTGACAGACTCATCGAACAACTGCAGTGTACCATTAATAGACATGATGAATGTCATGATGATCGTCGGTTTCAGAAGCGGTACTGTAATTTTCCAGAAAGTCTTCCAGCCGTTGGCTCCATCAATCTTTGCTGCCTCATATACGGAATATTCGATATTCTGAAGTCCTGCAAGATAAAATACCATGTTATATCCGGTCCATCTCCAGATCAGCGCGATGATAATAACAATCTTTGCACTTGTGGAGTTTCCAAGGAAGTTATAACCGGTTGTTAAAATTCCAAGTTTGATCAGGATACTGTTGATCAGGCCATCTGTTGCAAACATGGAACGGAAGATCAGGGAATAAGATACAAGAGATGTCGCACATGGAAGGAATACGCATGTACGGAAAAATCCTTTGAATTTCAGATCTTTGTTATTCAGAAGCTGTGCGAGCAGGATCGCAAGGATCAGCATGATCGGCACCTGGATAATAAGATACAGAAATGTATTGACAATGGACTGCTGGAATACCTTATCCATCATAATACGTTTATAGTTACTGAAGATCGGATCCGCAAACCTCATGTTTGCTCCGGCACCTGTCTGTAAAGAAATGATAAATGCGCGGATCATCGGATAAAAACTCATGACAGCGATCATAATGGTTGCCGGTGCCAGAAAGATCCAGCCGGCCGCTCTTTGTTTCGCTACCAGAGACATGCCACTTTTTTTGGAATTCACAGGAACTCCTCCTTTCAAACATCTAAACCTTTACATAAGACAAGGGACTGCATGCAGTCCCCTGCCCTGTATTTCATTAATATTTCAGCTTTACTCTGTCATCTTGAATGCCAGTGTATCCTGTGCTTCCTGAAGTGCAGATTCTTTATCTGCGCCGTTTACAATATTAACAACAGCTGTGTTGATGCACTCTCTTGCCTCATAGTGGTACGGAGTTTTTGTAAATTCCGGAATGTGTGAAGAGTACTCTACAATTGTTGAGAAGATCGGCTGGTTATTGAAGAACTCGCTTGGCTCATTGTAAACCTCAGACTCACCAGCCGGCAGGTAGCAGGAAATTGCACCTGTTTCCGGAAGGATTGCATCATAGAAGTCTGTGCTGGAACCAAATGTGCTTGCAAGGAAGTCCTCAGCAAGCTCTACATTCTTGCAGTTGGATGTAATGTACCAGGAAGATCCGCCATTGTTTGCATAGTTTGTAGCTGTATCAACGCCGTCAACTTTCGGCATTGTTGTGATCTGCCACAGACCCTTCTGATCCTCTGTTCCCATCAGTGTAGCTGTGATCCAGTTACCGTTAACGATACCGGCAGCCTCTCCGCCTGTGATTGTGGAGATGTACTCATCCCAGTTATTTACTAATTTAACAACATTGTTCTTTACAAGATCCACATAAAGATCTACGCATTTCTCTGCTACATCGTTGCCAACGATATAAGCCTCTCCGTCATCATTTACGAAGTTTGCTCCACAGGACTGGATCATCATCATCAGAGTATCGCCACCTGTTGCTTCACTTGTAAGGAGATATTTACCTGTTTTTTCGTGAACGTCTTTTCCGATCTCCATGAATTTGCTCCATGTGATATCTGTAAGATCATCAATGGTATATCCTGCTTCTTCCAGGATATCTGTACGATAGCAGGCAATTGTTGCACCGTTATCAAACGGAACTCCGTAATGTGTGTCATCTACCATGGAGTAGGACTGTTTCAGTTTTCCGAAATCATCCCAGTTGATATCCATATCCTTCAGATCTGTAAAAGCATCCGGATAACTCTTCAGATATTTCTGATAGCTGTTGTCCTGCATCAGAACGATGTCCGGAAGTGTGCTGTAATCTCCGGCGTTTGCTGCTGTTGTAAGTTTGGTCTGGCAGTCATCAGAAGATGTCTCAACTACATCAACCTTGAATCCTTCGTGATCCTTTGCATACTGCTCACCTGCAATATTCATAGCCTTGATGTTGAAGTTCTGATCCCATGCCCATACAGTCAGGGTGTTATCGTCATCACCTTTTGCATATACTGCTGTAGTAGTTGCAGCAAAAGACATTGCCATGATACCTGTCATTAATACTGCGAGTAATTTTTTCTTCATTTACTTTTCCTCCTTTATTAAGCATTTCCCGTTTGCTTATGAATAGATTATAGCATCCGTATTTCCTCTATAGTTTGCAGAATTGTTCATATAATGTGCAATTTCAACCATTTTATTGATTGTGCACTATTATCCAGCTATATTTTTACAAAAAATATGCACTTTGAGGATTTTCTCTTTTTACGTTCGTCAAAATTTCAAAAAAAGCCTTCTTTTTTGGCATTATGCGAACATTTTTTGTCAAAAAAGAAGGCTTTTGTTTCTATTTCATAAAATTTCATATTGTTTTTTATATATATTTCACAAACATTTCTGTATATTATGCAAAATAAACCCTTTCAGGAAACTGCGTTTTCATCGTATGCAGCATTTCCTCTGTCAGATCCAGAAGAAGTTTTATTTTACGTCCATCTTCCTGAATGATCATGGTATAGTAAGGCACATCATCTTCATAAGAGGTATAATCGTATTTTTTCAGTTTCTCCGTTCCGGCATTCTTTTTATATTTTGCCACCTTTTCATGATAGTGAGGTGCAGTCACTTCCATCTCCTCAAGATTCAGCACGTGAGCTGTTTTACGATATTTTTTGCCATAGATTACATCTATGGTCAGTTGTCCGTTTTCCATGATATATTCATAGTCTCTCTGGCTAAATATGTCATAAACAAAGTAAAGCAGCGCCAGAAGAAATCCCGGAAGCATGAATGCCTGAGAGATCGTGATACCCATCAGTACAAAAATTGCCGCAAAGATCACCATTACTTTTCTGAGAGCTCCTGACATGTGTTTCTTTTTTCTGGAGACCTGCTCCACAATCCTGTAATCGTACATTTCTTACCTCTTTCTATCTGCCTGCCCGCATACAGTCTGATATTTCTGTTCTGTCGTGTCAGATCCACAGATCTGGTTTTGTTGTTTTACCAGCCTTCCTCTGAATGGATGTCAAACTTAAGAAGCTGCTGTTCATAGTTCTCCGGACGTTTTCTCCACTCCAGCGGTGTCATTCCCGTAACCTGACGAAAATTCCGATTAAATGTGGAATTGGTGGTAAAGCCACACTTATGTGCTATATCTGCAATTGGCTGATCTGTTTTTTTCAGATAATCACAGGCCGCCTGGATACGGATCGTATTGATGTATTCCAGCGGGCTCATCTTCATGTAAGTCGTAAATATCCGGCGCAAATGAGTTTCACTGATATGACAGTATTCTGCCAGTTCGTCAATACGAAGATCCTCCATGTAATGATCAGAAATATAATCCTGGAACCTGGAGATCATATCCATGACTTTTCCTCTGCCTTCGCTGTAACGTTCTTCGCCTAAATCTCGGTTTATCCTTGCGATTTCCACAAGAAGCGATGCCAAAACTCCCTTAGCTTCTTCCAGATAAAATTCCTCTCCATCCCGCATGATATCCAGAATCTTAAGGATCTTACCTGCCATGGATCGGTTTTCTTTTTCATTCAGAAAAAGCGATCTGGAGTTGATCCGCTGAACGATTTTTTCTTTTTTTACTGAATTATTAATAAATTTATCCAGGAATCCTTCTACATCAATAAAAAGATACTCCCAGCGGCTGATAGTTCCGATATCACTGTTTGTAGTATGTGGATAATTGGATGGGATCGCCGTAAATTCCCGACCATGAAACTGTACCTTATCCTCTCCAAGGATCAAAAATCCCTGTCCTTCATAACAGAAGCCTATCTCCAGACAATTGTGAAAATGAAGGTAATCCACATCATTTCCATAATTCTGGACCCACTTCTGTCCAAGCAATGCAAGGATGGGGCTCCCCTCCGGCATCTTATAATATCGAAGCTCCATTTTGGGTTTTCGTTTTTTTGCCACAAATATTCCTCCGTATGTTTTCTGTTCCAATATTTACTGATCTTTCTGTTATATTACAGCCATACATAAAAAAAAGCAACCTGCAGGATAACAATACTTGATAACTCTTGTTTCTGCAGATTGCAATTTTTATATCAGCTATTTACTTTTTATCTGTTTATTCCTCATCCAGGTAATATCTTCCATATGCATCTGCCGCTTTGATTGCTGCAAATACAGTTTCCGGTGTAACTTCAAATGGCATGTTGTGAAGTGTATCATTCTCCGCACATGCAGTTGTGGCAACTTCCATAAGCTGCTCATCCGTTACCTTCCCAGCTCCAAGCTCTGCCAGAGTAACAGGAAGTCCTACTTCAATGCACCATAAGATGATCTCTTCCAGATCTTCCTGGGGAATATTCTCCAGTACCAGCTGTGTGATGGTTCCGAATGCAACTTTTTCTCCATGATACATATGATGGCATTCTTCCAGTACAGTAAATCCGTTATGGATCGCATGTGCACCTGCAAGTCCTGCACTTTCAAAACCAATTCCAGAAAGAAGTGTATTAGCCTCAATCACTTTCTCAACTGCCGGTGTGCATACGCCTGCTTCCAGAGCTATCTTAGCTTTTACGCCCTCATCCATCAAGGTATTAAAGCAAAGTTCAGCCAGTGCCATGGCAGCCTCTGTTGTCTTACCTCCTGCACAGGAAGTTGCTCCGCTTCTCTTGCATGCCCTTGCCTCAAAATATGTTGCCAGTGCATCTCCCATACCAGCCACAGTAAGACGAACCGGCGATTTGGTGATGATATCTGTATCCATCAGAACAAGATTCGGATTCGCCGGAAGAAACAGATATTTTTCAAAAACTCCTTCTTCTGTATAAATAACAGACAAAGCACTGCAAGGGGCATCTGTAGATGCGATTGTCGGACAGATAAATACCGGTGTTCCCGCATAGTATGCAACTGCCTTCGCTGTATCAAAGATCTTTCCTCCACCAATACCAATGGTAAGATCACACTGCTCATCTTTTACGATCTTTACCAGACGATCAATCTCACTGTTACAGCATTCTCCGTTAAAATAATCAAAAACCACCTCACAGGTACTCTCAGCAAAGCTCTCTTCGATCGTTTTACCGATTCTTTTATATCCGCCTTTACTGATCAGAACCAACGCTTTTTTTCCGCTCTTTGCAGCATAAGTTCCAAGATTCTTCATTTCTCCCGCACCCTGTAAATATTTGGACGGACTGATTAAAATTTTCGCCATTTTATACTTCCTTTCTTTGTTTTCAGAAGTCAGCCTCCGCATCCGGCTTTTGTATTTATATTATAATTGCTGTATTTTTTTATTGCAAGGAGTATTTGAGGATTTATGCAGCATCACCTGATCTGAAAAGCTGTTAAGCAATTTTCTTTTTCTCCCAGTCAATCTACTATCCTGCATATGTCAAAAAACATTGCAGTGCCCACCCAAATTTGCATCGTTTTGGAATTTACAGCTTACGACTTCTATATAAGGAACATGGTATGTTTCAGGGGACTTAATTGATTTGATCAAAGTGCAGTGTTTTATGATATTTGGCATACTTCCTGAATATGCAATTTTCCATCTTTTACTGTATATTGGCGCTTGTAACTGCTATTTCTGGAATCATACGAAGTACTCACTGTAAATCCTTCATTCTGATTCAAAATTTTCTGTCTGTTTGCTTTTGTCAGCCTTGCCATATCATGTTCTCCTTATTTTTTATTAACATCATTCATATCGTCCTTATTAAATGTGCAACAAACATCTTCTCCTTTCAATAACTCTAATACTGTTTTCCTCATTACTGGTTATAACCATACTATTAACAGTTTCTATAAAATAAAAAGACTCCCTCCTTTCTTCACTCAGAAAAGAACAAGTCTTAAACAATTTCAATGTTTATACGAAAAAAACACCTCTATCGTTCCAGATTTCTTTTTTGATACTAAGCACAGATTAAAAATGTTTTTAATCTGTGCTTAGTATCAGAACCAGACAAATAGAGATGTCTTTTCTTATTTTTTATTGTATTGTAAACTGTACACCAGAAATATAACTTCCAAATAATCACTTAATAGATGAATCATTTCATCTATTAGGTTTATACCATATATCTTCTGTATTTGTCAATCTGTTACTATATTTTAAAACCTTCTCACCATTTTTTCGTTACTGTTCACTCTGTTCCTAGTAATATACTTTGTGATCACATGAAAATCAGTTACAGCCAGCTTTCCAGAACATCATTCAACTTATTCATATCCAGCGGTTTCGCGATATGTCCATTCATGCCTGTATTTTTGGCC
>ERZ1673736.2312-NODE-2312-length-21407-cov-6.943097_pt1 | contig 21407 bp, 30 predicted proteins | sample MGYA00580212_ERZ1673736 | MGnify/ENA primary metagenome ERZ1673736 (study PRJEB41218, sample SAMN15661752) | gut metagenome | host: Homo sapiens | place: Canada: London | collected 2015-08-20/2019-03-30 | study: EMG produced TPA metagenomics assembly of...
CAGATAAGAATTCTTCTAACGAAGAATTCTCTCTCCCCCAAACCCCCTCGCAAGCCGAGGGGGCCGCAGAGAGCGCCGACGAGGATTACCCCATCGAGTTCGAGCAGTTCTGGCAGACCTATCCACGCAAGACCGGCAAACGCAAAGCCTTCGAGGCTTGGCGGAAGGCGCGGAGGAAGACCAACAACGTGTATCTGCTCGCCAAGGCCAGCCTGTACGCTGCCGACCCGAACCGTGAGCCCGGCTACACGCTCACCCCGGCGAACTGGCTGGACGGCGAGCATTGGGACGACGACCCGCTGCCCGCGAAGCCGACACCCGGAGAGCCGAGCCCGGAGGCCGAGCATCAGCGCAGACTGCGTGACGTGGGCTACCTGTGCGCTCATGTGGACGACGAGGAATGCCAGCGTGCGGCGTTGGCGTTGTCGGAGAAGCAGCAGGCGTTGGCGAGGTCGAAATGGCCGGACGAATGGTACAGGCTGTGGCGGCGCGCCGAGGCGTTGCGTGAGCGTGAGGAACGCGAACGCATGGAGGCCGGAGCATGAGCGACACCGGTGATTGGAAGTGCCGGGAGGGCCTGTTCACGGACTTCCTCGTGGCGAACCCGTGCCTTGACGGCGACGCCGACCTGCAATGGTGGCTGCACCGCGCGTACTGGCAGAACTCGAAGGGCGGGCACCGGAACGCGTTGAACGCGGTCATGGCCGAAGCCCGCAAACGCGGCGTCACCTGCACCCTGTACACGGACCCGGAAACCAAGCGAAAACTGGAGGCGAAACCATGAGCACGAAACCCTCATTGAGTGAGCGTCAGATAGGTCTGGCCGTCGACTTGCAGGCAGTCATCCAAAAGCTGCTGTCCGCGTCGATGGACATGACCAGCAAGCTCGTGGATTACTCCGACCTGCAATCCGATTCCGACCTGGTGTTGGACTCCTACGCCGAGCTGGCCGATATCGTCGACAAGCTGGAGGTGCTGCTGCGAGACGCCGATGAGGAGGGAGTATGAGCGACGGATTCCCGACCCCGCAGGAGCGTGCGATTGCGTGGCTGTTGGAGGCCACGGAGATTGGCGGCATGAGCCGGCCGGAGACCGCGCTATACGCCTATCAGGCCGGTTTCACGGCGGCGCTTGATTTGTGCATCGAAATCGAACAATCAATCAACGACGAAACGGAGGAAACCGATGACCGCACTGCTTGACGAACGATTGCGCGTCTTAGCGGCGCAGACCCACACGCTCGAGGAGAAAGTGAGCTCTCTCGGCTGGATGGCCGGCAGCGACTCGCAGACGCTGAAATCAATGACCCGTGCCCAGGCGCATCTCATGCTCGCCGAATACGACCTGTTGGATGCGCTCGAAGCAGGCAAAAAGGAGGAAAACCAATGAGCAGTGAGAAACCATTCTGGGAAGGCAAGACCCTTATGGAGATTCAGAATCTCGATCAGCGAGTCAAGGTGACAATGGAGAACGGAGACGTATTCATAGGGAAGCTCATACGGCGTTCCAGAGACACGGACGGTATATGTCACCTTTCGATGCAGCTCGACGCGCATCGAACATATTTACACGTGTTCTCGGCTGAATCATCTGATACGCCGCCCGTCATTCCCAGTTACGTCGATACCATCGAATTGGTGGATGACCCCGAGTATGAGCGCATCGACAACATCGAAAACGTGCAGGTGGGTGATATTGCCTGCACGACGGAGGGAAACCATTTCCCCGTCATCGATCTCAAGCCTGACCCTCTAGGCGACATGCTCCTGCGTATCCGCATCAGCGAGATAGACGGTGAGTACTGCATCGACTCCGATGATTTCGCCTACGCTTTGCGTCGGAAGCCGAAGCTGCCCGACCATGACGGGTTGTGGTGGGATAAGGACAATGCCTTGTGGAGCGTCGCCATCTCCGGCCTGGACAATTCGAAGTTGGTCGCTTTGCTTATCGGTGACCCGGAATCCCCCGTCACCGGTCCTGTGTGGTCGGGCCTCAACAGCAAGCACGTGACCACTCAAGCTCCGTTCCGTCCGGCCAAGGTGGTGGCAGACCAACTCTACGGCGAGTACGGCGAGGAAACCGAGGTGGAGGAATGAAACCACGAGTGTATGACGATTTGGTCCAATCCGCCGTCGAATTGAGTTGCTTCGGTACAGGCCAGTCAACCATCGAGGAAGGCCGAGCCGCCTATCAAGCATGGCTCAAGGAGGAATCATGAGCGTAAGCAGAGAGAGCGTGCACCCAGACTATATTCCCGAGGATTTCGGCGAACTGCTGCGCATGGCCGTTGATTACGTCTACGAGCAGGGCGAGCACTATAGCGAGGACGCTCTACTGGAGGCGTTCAAGCCCGCCATAGACAAACACGACCGGCAGGTGGCCGAACGGGCGTTCGAGCTCGGCTGCGTGGCAGTGGACGCGGAGGAGCACGGCGTGGGATGCCGATTCACGGTCGGGCAATTGGAGGAACTGTCACGCGACTACGGGCGCGACGCATACTCGGTCAACAATCCCTACGGAAGAGGAGAATCACGAGCGTAAGCAGTCTCAAACGCGAGGAAATGCTCAAATGGCGTCGGAGCAAAGCGGCCACGCCCGAATACACGGCGAGACTGCTCGGCGTGCCATTGGATGAGGTGCTGTACATCATCGCCCATCCTGAAACGCCCGCACCCCACAAGGATGATTTCACGCCCGAATTCATCGAACCATTGATTTGAATTCAGCGCAAAAACACTGAATTCAGCGTAAAAAAACGAAACCCTCCACCGAAAAGATGGAGGGCACGCTCACCAAAGCACCATCATAGCCGGAACGTGGAGGGTTTCAAACAATGTCCATCCAAACCGAACCATGCCAATACTGCGGCAGCCAGCAGGTCGAACAACCATGGACGCTCTGCCAAACCTGCCGCCGCACCTACGCCAAAACACTCCACCAGCTGCGCCGCAACATGCAACTGTTGCAGCGCGTCGCCCTCCACGAGTACAAGCTCGGCGAACCGGGAGCCGGAAGCAAACCCCAAGGCGGCGAGGCACCAGCACCAGTCAACATGCACGCCATCGACCTCTTGGACGAAGTCGAATCATTGCTGCAGGACGCATGGTACGACGCCGGATTCGTGTGGAGCGACAAATGGCAACTCCTAATCCCCCGCATGCAAACCCACCTCGCATGGCTATGCAGGGCGTGCAAGGCGGGCCGATTCCTACGCCGGCTCATCAGAATGAGCCGGCGCATCGAACCATACGTTGACCGCAGGCCGCGCACACGGCGCATCATCGGCGTCTGCCCCGAATGCGGACGCGAGATACAGGCCGCGAAGGGCGAATCGCTGCTGCTGTGCAAATGCGGCAACCCCATCAACGTGCAACAGCTGCGCGAGCAGAGCCGAGACAAGGCCGAGGCAATCCACCTGACCAAGACCCCTGCGGGCATGAGCCAGTGGCTCAAGGACAACTACGGGTACGAGGTCAGCCGCAAGCAGATCAGCAACTGGCTCAACCGCGGCAAGCTGCCCAGCAGCAAGCCGGTCGATGACGGCTACTGGGAGTTCAACATACGGGAGATTCTGGCGTTGGCGATGGGTTCCAGCGGCCGCCCGGCTTGACATAGTGTAGCCTGTGAGATACAATAAGGGTATGGAAATCAAGCAAACCGCCGAATACCGCAAGTGGTTCAAGAAACTCAGGAACCGCGAGGCGAAAGCCGCCATCCAAGCCCGGCTCGACGCCTGCAAGCTCGCCGGCAGGCCGTTCGGCGACATCAAACCCGTGGGAGGCCCGGTCAGCGAGATGCGGTTCCACATCGGAGCCGGATACCGCGTCTACTTCACCACGCGCGGCAACGTGCTCATGCTGCTGCTCGCAGGCGGCGACAAAAGCACCCAGCAGACCGACATCAAACAAGCCCACGCCATACTCGACGACTACAAGGAGCAGCAATGAGCATCGAAATCACCGACTACGACACCAGCGAATACCTCGAAAACGAACAGGACATCATCGCCTACCTCAACGCCATAGCCGAATACGACGACCCCGCACTCATGCAGGCCGCACTCGGCAACGTCGCCAAGGCTCGAGGCATGACCCAGATCGCCAAGGACGCGGGCGTGGGGCGCGAAAGCCTCTACAAAAGCCTCAGCAAGGACGGAAACCCCAGCTTCCAGACCATCGCCAAGGTAATCCACGCCCTCGGCGGACGCCTCACCATCCAAGCCGCCTGAAAAAACAAAACACAGACAGGAGTAGGGTGAATCCACCCCGTGGTATACTCCGTATCAGGATAAGTGTGAAAGCCTCTGGGATAAACATCTCAGGGGCTTTACTCATATCCACCTATGCGCGTAGCTCAGCAGGTAGAGCAGCGGTCTCCAAAACCGCAGGTCGTTGGATCGAAGCCAACCGCGTATGCCACACAAAACATCCGCAATGCGAGGTGACTGCAACATGGTCAGCTACAGTCGTCAAGTCCGCAAGGGCGGACGCCAATTCGAAAAAGACCGCAAAAAATTCTTCCTCGAATGCAAAGCGGAACACCGTCCATGCTGGCTCTGCGGAATGCCAATCGACTACGACGCCCCGCAGAACACCACAGACGACAGCTACAACCTCGACCACTTCTATCCCGTCAGCAAGCGGCCCGACCTGCAACACGACCCCGCAGGCTTCCGGCCATCACACACCCAATGCAACAACCTGCGCGGCAACAAGGATCCAGCCACGCCAATCGGCACACTCTCACGCCAATGGATTCGAGCAGCATAGGAGGTTCAACGCTCATGGACATCGACGAACCAGTCAAGACATTCAACGGCGAAACGGTCCGCGAAGCAACCTATCCCATCGTGCTCCACATCAGCGCCAGCCTAGCCAACAGCAACACCGACTACGACCTAGGCGAGATCGACGTGGACCTGCCAATCAACCTCGAACCAACGGTCTCGGGAGACGGACGCACCGTCGTCATACCCAAGGTCGACAGTCAGTCATTCACCAGACGACTCACCAACGGCGTCAACGCGTTCATCGACGCGTTCAACGCCTGACCAACCACCGGGAGGGGCGGTAGAATCCCAAAACCGGCCACGGGCGGGACACGACCCGCATGGCCGCTGTTCCTCTCCCTCCGAATTTGACCACCCCATCGCGCACGCGCGGGAACGGAGCCATCATGCCTAATTTGAAGGTGGAGACGTTCAAAATCTCCGACCTGAGCACGTATCACAAGAATCCTCGGCGCGGCGATGTGGATGCCATCGCCGAATCGTTGAAGGCGCGCGGCCAGTATCGGCCCATCGTGGTCAACATCGGCACGCACGCCTCCCACGATTACGAGATTCTCGCCGGCAATCACACGTATCTGGCGGCGAAGAAGCTCGGTTGGAAGACGATTCAGGCGACCACGGTCGATGTGGACGATGACCAGGCGGCGCAGATCGTGCTGGCCGACAATCGTCTCGCCGACTTGGGCGGCTACGATGACGAGACTCTATCCGCTTTGCTGTCCGATGTGAGCAGTCTCGATGGATTGGGCTGGTCTCAGGATGATGTGGATGAGCTTGCCGCCGCGTTGGAGCCTGAGCGAGACGATTCGGAGGTTGAGGATGTCGAGGTGCCCGATGATGCTCCGCAGCGTGTGAAGCGCGGCGAAATCTGGGTGCTGGGCGAGCATCGTCTCATGTGTGGCGATTCCACCAAACCTGAGGACATGCGGAAACTGTTAGGGGGGGGGGAGGCCGATCTGTGGCTGACGGACCCGCCCTATAATGTCGCCATTGTCGGCAAGACGAAAAAACATCTGACCATTGAGAATGATTCCTGGGCGAACGATGACGAGTTCGTGGAGTTTCTGCGTAAGGCGTTCGTCACGGCGCTTGACGTGTTGAAGCCCGGATGCGCGTTCTATGTCTGGTTCGCGCAGACTCAAGCCGAGAATTTCCTCGCCGCCGCCGACAAGGCGGGCATGACTATTCGTCAGACGCTTATCTGGGCCAAAAGCACGTTCTCGCTTGGCCGTCAGGACTACCAGTGGAAGCACGAGCCGTGCCTTTACGGCTGGAAGGACGGTGCCTCACACCGCTGGTTCTCCGACCGCAAGCAGACCACCGTGCTGGAATTCGAGAAACCTGCGCGCAACGCGGAGCATCCGACCATGAAGCCGGTGCCCCTCATGGCCTATGAGATTCGTAACAGCAGTCGGGTCGGTGATACCGTGCTGGATTCATTCGGCGGCTCAGGAAGCACGCTCATGGCGTGCGAGCAGACGGGCCGCAAGTGCGTGACCATGGAACTCGACCCGCACTACTGCGACGTGATATTGAAGCGTTGGGAGGATTACACCGGCCAAAAGGCCGAACGCATCAGCGAATAGGAGGTGAGTGATCATGGCCGAGGATAAAGACCAGAAGGCCCTGCGCCTGTTCCTCGGTGCCATGAGCCTGCAGGAGATCCGCACCGTCCTCAACTTCAAGACGGTTTCCTCCGCCGAGGCCGCAATCCGCCGCGCGCTCGCCGCGAACCGCAAGGGCAAGGACAGGGACACCGAACGCTCCGCCGAACTGGAACGTATCGACGCCCTGTATCGCGCCGCATACCCGCAGGCCATCCAAGGTGACTTGAAGGCCATCGACTCGTGCAACACGTTGTCCGAACGCCGTATGCGCATCCTGGATAAACCGGATGACGGCGCGGCTATCACCTCGAATTACGAGGCGACGGTGGCCGCACTGGATACGACCGAAGCGGACGCGGCGGTGATTGCCTCCGGCAGAGCGATAGCCCGCCAAATCGATTACTCGCTGCAGCATGGCACTGGTCAGGAGGTCACCAAGGCGCTCTACCTCGTGCCGCATCTGATGAATGTGCTGCGCGAGTTGGGAGCGACGCCGGCTGCACGCGGCAATATCCAGAACGCCGCCAAAGAGGTCAAGCCGGTCGCCGATGAGCTTGAGGAGTATCTGGCGAAAATCAGCTAAACGGGAGGCGTCATGGGCATCGGTGAAATCAATGACGACGCCCACGGCATCACCACTCCCCGCATATTCACTCCCCCGCTGCGCGAATTGACGCCGGAAACGTCGAACGGGTTCGCGGTCATCGAATTCGCCGAAAAGTTCCTCCACGTGCATCTCTACCCGTGGCAGAAATGGCTGCTGGTCCACGGACTCGAGCTTCTGCCGGACGGCTCATACCGGTTCCGCCGCGTGGTGACCGAGGTTGCCCGTCAGAACGGCAAGACCACGTTGATGAGCGTGCTGGTTGCGTGGTGGCTGTTCGTTGATTCTGGCCGTCATCCGGAATTGTCGCCGGCTTGGAAGTTTCTCGTGGTCGGTGCCGCGCAGACGTTGGACAATGCTCGTGCCCCGTATCAGGCCGTGCTGAATTGGTGTAATCCGAATCCGGCTTCCGAGGGCGAGGCCGCGCTTGCGGTGCCCGTATTGCAGAAGCGTGTGCAGCGGGTCAACAATTCGCATGGCGAAGAGGCGATTATCTGCCGTAACAAGGCGCAGTATATCGTGCGCGCCGATAAGAACATCCGTTCCAAGTCCGCGAGCCGTGTCTTGTTCGATGAGCTGCGCGAACAGCATACCGACGATGGCTGGAACGCAGTCAGTCAAACCACGAAAGCCATCTGGTCAAGCCAATTGTGGGGCATCTCGAACGCCGGCGACTATCGTAGCGTCGTACTGCGCCGAGTCGTTGACGAGGGCCGTGCCCTGGCTGAATCATGGAACGCCTCGGTCGAGACCGGCAAGCAGTCGCCGGGCGAATGGGCCGAGGAGCACGACCCATCCTATGGGTATTTCGAGTGGTCGGCTCCGGATAAATGCGAGCTGGATGACCTTGACGGTATCCGTCAGGCGAACCCCTCCATGGGTTATGGGCCGATGACCTATCGGTCCATCACCGCCGATATTAACGGTATGACCGAGGCCGCGTACCGTACCGAGGTTTTGTGCCAGTGGGTGACGGCGGATATCACGCCGTATATCAATCCGAAACTGTGGAAGCGTGGTATCGATGCGAAGTCCTGTATCCCCGATGACGGGCGCGTGGTGCTCTCCGTGGACACCAGCGCGGACCGTGAAACCACCTATATCGCCGCCGCAGGCTACCGCGAGGACGGCCTGCCGCACGTCGAACTGATCGTGCGCCGCGACGGCATGCTCTGGGTGCCCAAGTACCTCCGACTCCTCAAGGAGAGATGGCCGAACATCCATGAAATCGCCGTGCAATCCAAGGGCTGTCCGGCAGTGGACTTCATCGACCCGCTCACCGAAAAAGGGTGGAACGTCCATCTCATCGAGGGCTTCCGGCTTGGCGCGTGCTGCGGCCGCTTCCTCGACCGTGTGCGTGAGGGCAAGCTCCGGCACCTCCCCCAGCCGGCCATCGAACAACAGGTGAACGTCGCCGTGACCCGCCGATTAGGTGAGGTCGAGGTATGGGACCGCAACCAGAGCGCGATGCACATTTCCGGCCTCATCGCCGAAAGTCAGGCCTTGTACGCGCTCGAGACGATGAGCGGCGAGCCCGAGAAACCGAAATACGAGCCCTCGCAAGGCGTGAGGGTCAGATTCTAGATTCTTCACAAAGAGGGGAGTATTGATGGGATTCCTTGACCGGCTCCTCCACAATAACGCCGCAGCTATCGGCATGAAGATGGCCGAGGCAGACGCACATCCGACGCCGGCGACCAGCATTCCACTCGCCAACGGCGACAGTTGGCCGTCCGACATGGACTTTTACGGGTACGCGTCCGGCGCCTACTGCAGGGAGTATGCGGTGCGTGTCGTGGTGGACTTCATCACCCGCAACATCGCCTCGCTGCCATTCAAGGTGTATCGGAAGAACGCCGATGGGGATGCCGAGGAAGTCTCCGACGGCGCTCTTGCCGATTTGATGAAGCGTCCTTCTCCTCTTCCTGGAATGACCCGCTACCGTTTCATCAGCATGCTGCTTCGTGACATGCTGCTCGATGACCGGTGGCTCATGCTCCTAGGCGTGAACGGTGGACGTTTCACACTCCGTCGCATACCGTCCGACTGCTATCAGCTTTCCGGCAACGCTTTCGGCGAGATTACCGGCGTGAATCTGCTGACGATGGACAGTCAGCAGGCCATGCATTTCGATCTGCCTGATCCTCGCGTGCATTTGGACGTCGGCTTCATCTCCGGCCTCCAGTTCGGCGATAGTATGACCAACGTGCTTCGTCCGCTCTTGGCGGAGGCGAAGGCGATGGCCAATTACCGGCGTGGCATCGCCAAGAACGGCATGCAGGCCGGAGGCTACGTCTTCCGGCCGAAGGAGATGCCGTGGCTGTCGCAGGAGGATTACGACGATTTCACCAATGGATTGCGTAATTTCATCCAGAATGGCGGGCGTGAGGGTGGCTGGCCGGTCCTGAAGGACGGCATGGAGATGCGCCCTTTGGACAATGTCTTCAAGCCGGTGGACGTGAACGATTTGGAGGCGCGCGACCGCATCAACATCGCGGTGTGCAATGCTTTCCAGATTTCGCCGGAAAACGTCGGCTTCCGGACCGGCACGAATTCCAACATCAGCGCGTTCAAGGAGCAATTGTGGAATGTTGAGCTGATGCCATACATCGTGGCATTGGAAGAGGCGCTGAATCTGAGCCTTCCCGAGGCCGTGGGCGAGCCTGACTGCTACATCAAGGCCAACGTTGACGCGAAACTACGTGGCACCACGTCCGAACAGTATCAGGCGCTTTCCACGGCTACCGGACGGCCTTTCATGACCACGAATCAGGCGCGTCAGATTCTGGACATGCCGCGCGTGCCGGGCGGCGACCAGCTCATAACACCGTTGAACGTCAGCGAGGGCGGCCAGCCCAGTCCGCAGGACGGCGGCAAGACGCAGAACGCGCAGGAGAACAATCCGGTCAACGGCGAGGACGCCAAGGCGATGCTCGCCGAATTCAAACGGCTTTACCGGTATGACGCGCAATTCCACTCCGAGTGGGACGCGCTCACCAAGGAGGAAACATCATGAGGCTTGATTTCAGGGGCTTCGAACTGAAATCCCTTGATGACAGTCAGGGAGAGGGCGTGTTCAGCGGCTACGCCTCGACGTGGGACAAGGATTTGTACGATGACGTGATCGTCAAGGGCGCTTTCGCCGGAACATTGGAGAACGACTACGGCGGCACCGGCGCTGGCATCCCGATCCACTGGCAGCACAAGGACGACAAGCCCACCGACATCATCGGCGAGACGTTGAGCGCGGTGGAGGACGAGCATGGCCTGCTGGTCACGGCCCGTCTCGACCTTGACCTGCCGGAAGGCAAGCGCGCGTATGAGCTTCTGCAGCGTGGGCTTATCCATCAGATGAGCATTGGCTTCCTCGCCGAGGAGACGGCTTTCGTGCAGGACGGCAAGAGCGCGTGGGACGGATACCGTGAGATTCGCCAGGCGAAGCTGTTCGAGATTTCCCTTGTGCAGGTGGCCGCGAATCAGGGCGCAGAGGTGCTTGAAGTGAAGAGCGGACGCGCGATCAGCGCTTCCAACGAGAGCAAGCTTCGCGCAGCGCTTGACAGTCTGCACGAGGTCTTGGATGGCATCGATTCCGCCGACAAGAAGCCGGACGACGACACCGATGACTCCGATCCCACAGGCAAGCCCGACGATTCAGCCGATGACCCCACGGATGATTCCAGCGACCAGCCGGACGATTCCACGGATGACCCGAAGAAGAAAGACCAGAAAAGCTTTGACCCGCAGTGGGCCAAGGAATACCAAACCATCAGCGACTTCTTCTCGCTGGAACATTAACCGAAAGGAGTGCCATGAATCTCATGGACAAGCTCGCCGCCGAGAAGAAGGCGGCACAGTCCATCCTCGCCAAGGGAATGGATAACATCACCGAAAAGGAGCAGGAGGAGCTGAAGCAGCATTACGCCGAGGCGAAGAAGCTGCAGGAACGCATCGACCTGTTCAAGGAGGCCGGCGAAGGACTCGACAAGCTCGCCGGAACGTCCAAGACCGAACACAAGGGCGTCGAGGCGAAGACCCTCGGCGACTTCTACGTCAAGTCCCTGCAGGAAAAGGGGTTGAGCGTGCTCGCCACCAAGGGAGGCCTGTTCTCCACTCCGGAATTCAAGGCCGCTTCCGACACTCAGTCCACAGGCGGAGCTGCCGGAGCCTACGCGCCGTATCTCACCCAGACCGACCAGAACGGCGTATGGCCGTATGAGCGTCCGCTCGTCATCGCCGACCTGTTCGCGTCCGGCACCATGAGCGGCACCACCATCAAATACCCGGTCTACGGCGCGTTCGAAGGCAACGCTACCACCGTCGCCGAAGGCGGGCAGAAGCCGCAGATTCACATGCCTGATCCGGCTTGGGTGTCCGACAGCCTGCATGAGATCGCCGCATGGTGGAAGATCACCGACGACATGGCCGACGACCTGCCGTTCGTCGTGTCCGAGATCAACCAGCACGCCCAGTACAACCTGAAGCTGCAGGAGGAGATTCAGCTCCTGTCCGGCAACGGCACCGACCCGAATCTCAGTGGCATTCTGAACCGCGAAATCCAGACCAAGGCGCAGGCCAACGATTCCGACCCCGACCGCATCTTCGCGGCCACCACGGATATCGCCACCGCGACCGGCTTCTCCGCCGACGCCGTGGTCATCAATCCGGCGGACTATCAGGCCATCCGCCTGTCCAAGGACGCGAACGGCCAGTACTTCGGTGGCGGTTTCTTCGCCGGCCAGTACGGCAACGGCGGCATCATGCAGAACCCGCCGCTGTGGGGGCTGCGCACCGTCGTGACCGAGGCGATGCCCAAGGGCACCGTGCTCGTCGGCGCGTTCAAGGCTGGCGGCACCATCTACCGCAAGGGCGGCCTGACCGTCGAATCCACCAACAGCCATGAGAGTGACTTCACGAACGACAAGATCACGTTCCGAGTTAAGGAACGTCTCGCCCTGCAGGTCAAGTATCCGAAGGCTTTCGTCAAGGTCGCACTGGGAAAAGCATCGAAGTGACGCCTGACGCCGAGAGTATCGCCGTCACACCCGCCGCCCTCGCGATGAGGGTCGGCGAGACGGCGAGACTCGAGGTGTCAGTCCTCCCAGCCGAAGCGTCACAGGAGTTCACGGCCCGAATCGCAGACACGAGCATCGCAACCATCGAAAGCGAGGGGCTATGAGCGTCGTATCCTCCACGGGGGCAATCCCCGACATGATCCATGATCCGACAGTGTTCGACGCGGACGGGACATTCTGGGTCAAGGCGGCGCAGGCGGCCATCCGTCGCACGTGCGGCTGGCATATCACGCCGAACATCGAACTGTCGGGCGTGGTCAATTCGCGGGGAGGCAAGGTGATTCGCCTCCCCGCACGCCATGTCACGTCGGTGGATGAGCTGACCGATATCGCCGGCAACCGGCTGCACTACGCCTACGACCCCGCCACGGGTTTGGTGGAATGCACCGCCGGCGTTTTCCCGGCCGGCGTGGCCACGATACGCTACCGCATCCACGCCGGTTATGCGCCGGACGAGGTGCCGGATGTACAGGGGGTGCTCATAAACGCGGCGAAACGGGCCAGCAGCGCAGCCGCCGGCATCGTCCAATCCCAGTCGGTCAACGGCAGCAGCGTCACCTACAACGTGACATTGATGGCCGACGAGCTGGCGAAACTCGACCGGTACAAGCTGGGAGCATTGCCGTGAGCATCATCGATGACATCAACGCCTCCGGCCTGCCTGCGGCCACACGGTTCGTGCGTCTGCGCGCCTCACGCAAACCCGACCCGTACAATCCCGCGCAGACCACCGAGGACTGGACGAAACCCGTCGAATTGGAAGTGCGAGGAGCTTTGGCTTCGAGCAGTTCGACTCGCACACCCGACGTTTTGGACGTGCAGACCACCTCCACGGCGGTGCTCACCGTGGCCGACCCGAACGCGGACATCCGGATTGGTGACCGTATCCGCCCCGAACCGGCCGATGGCCGCATGTGGGAGGTCAGCGGCTTCCCCAGCCGCGATGCCAACGCCTTTACCGGCTGGCAGCCCACATTGGAAGTCCAGCTCACCGAGTGGAAGGGGTAGCCGATGGCCGGAAGCGGACAGGTCAGCATCAAGTTCAACGACGCGTTTTTCGACCAGATCCTCAACTCGGCCGGCGTCAGGGCCCTGACCCGTGGAGCCGCCGAAAAGGCGCTCGGAGTGGCCAAGGCCAACGCGCCCGTCGATACAGGAGCCTACCGCGACGGCCTGCAAGTCGAAGCCGTCCAACGCGCGCACCGCACCACCTTCATGGTGGTCGGCACCGACGCGAAGACCATGCTGGTCGAATCCAAGACCGGCAATCTCCGCAAGGCGTTGAAGGCGGTGAAGCTATGACATTGATACTGCCTCCCGACATGGAGGCTTTCCTCTGCGATTACCTGCGCGCCCATATCACCGATGTGGATGGTTTGCAGGTGGGCAGCAAGAAGCCTCCCGACTATCAGGGCGCGTATCCGCTCGTCACCGTCCGGGACGATGGCGGCAACGCGGACGGGCTCGGCCATTTCGACCGTTCGATTGGCGTGAACGTGTACGGATGGAGCCGTCAGGACGAGAAGCCGTGCAAGACTCTCGCCCGTCGCGTCTACGCGACGCTCACCGAACATCCGGCCATCGCCCTCGCCAAGGGCTCGCCAATCGTTTCCGTGGATGATTCCTCGTGCAACGGCCCATACCCGGTGTCCGACGATTCCGACACCGCGCACTACTACCTGATCGTCGAATATTCGACGGTCGGCGAACACTAACCAATCCCTTAACCGTTTGCCTAGACCCTGCATGCGTTGCGGGGTCTTTTCATTTTGAAAGGACAATGGAATGACAGCAGACAACCAGGGCAACGACCTTAATGCCGTCAAGAACGTACTCACATCGAAAATCATCGCCGCCCCCTATGTGGCAGGCAAGACGCTGACCGCCTCGCAGATCGCGCCCAGCGTGGCGGACCCGATCACCGAGCTCGGCGACGTGTTCGGCTCCTCCGCCGCCGCAGTTGGCCTCATCACCCGCGACGGAGCACCGCAGGACTCCCGCGACGGCGACGACGCCACCGAATTCCACCAGCCGGGCTACACGCTCAACGCCGACCCGACGCTGACGCTCGCGTTCACCGTCGCCGAGGACAACGACCTCACCCGCCTCATGACCATCGGAAAGCCCGATGAAACCGGCGTCTACCACGTCAAGGACATCATCCAGGACACCAAATGGTTCGCCTATCAGGAGACCATCTACAAGTCCGGCCGCAAACGCCGTCGTCTCGGCGTCATCCAGATCACCGGCAACGAGCCGGCGCAGGATACGCGCGGCGAGGTGTCCGGCCTCTCGCTGACCGCCACATGGCAGCTCGATCCCGCCGTAGACGGCGGCAACAGCCGCTACCTGCAGTCCTACGCGGCGGTCTGACATCAGCACTCTTCCCCGCATGACCTCTCTCCTGTCGGCATGCGGGAGCCCCAACACCAACGACGGGAGAAACACGTATGACAGGAGAAACCATCATGGCAACGCAGCAGAACACGGCACCCTCGATCGCCGAATTCGAGGATTGGGACGAGACCAGGGAGACCGAGGCCCTCGCCGAGGTCGCCAACCAGGTCAAGGTGCGCCACATCATCAAGAACAACGAATACTGGGCACTGACACCCGGCGGCACCGTCTACAAACTGCCCCTCTATCTTTCCATCGCCGACTTCGAGGCCCTGTCGAACACACAGACCGACACGGAAAGCCTCGAACAGGTCAAACGCATCCTCACCGTTTTCGCCGGCGACGAGCAGGCCGAACGACTCGAACACGAACCCATGCAGGTCGCATTCAACTTGATCCAGGACTACGGCGCATTGCTCGCGAAGACGCAGGGAGTCGAGAATCTGGGAAAATCAGCGGATTCTGCCGACTCCTCAACTCCGAAGAAGGAATAGGAATCCGCGCCGACTTCGCCCGATACGGGTGGAGCCTCGAACGTGATCTGGGCGACCGGCTGCGCTACGCGGACGCCATCGCCCTCCACGAAAAACTCGCCGCCGACCCACGCACCTACACGGGCATGAGGTCGTTCGGCCTCATGCTGCCCATGACCGTGACCGACATGATGCTGCTCGGCATGTTCAGCGGCGGCAGACTCCTCGGCGACATCGGCGGCAAGGACGACACGGCGGAAATCACCGAAGAAGAACGGTTGGAAGCCGAATCACATATGAGCGGACTGTTCAGGAGGTGAAGCATGGCAAACGGAGCCGAAGTCGGACAGGGCCACATTTCCCTTTTCCCCGAGATGAAGGGCTTCCGCTCGGCGGTCAACAAGGAGATGCAGGACGCCGGCAAATCCGGCTCAAACCGCTTCTCCAAGAGCTTCGACGGCAACAAAATCGGTAAAAGCTTCGGCGGCAACTTCAAGAACTCGTTCAACGACGCAGCTTCCAGCCTCGGCAAGGACGCGTTGAAGCCGTTCCAGCGCGACGTGGCACAGGCCACCAGCAAGGCCTCGGCGGCACTGCTCAACTACAGGCAGTCCACCATCAACGTGCAGGCCGCCCAAGACAAGCTCAACGCGGCCATCGCCAAATACGGTCCGGAATCCACCCAGGCCCAATCGGCAGCGGTCAAACTCGAGCAGGCGCAACTGCGCCAAGCCGATGCCCTGGCCAAATCCAATGCGGCCGCCGAAGCGAAAGCCCAAGCCACCAAGACGCTGAAGGCCGCGGAGGAGGAATTGGCCAACACGTCGGCCAAATCCACGCGCGGTTTCGCAGCACTGGCGAACAGTTTCAAGATCGGCGTCGGCAATATCGCCAATGGCAATTCCGCATTCTCCGGAGCGGCCAAGAGCCTGATGAATCTCGGTGGCGCGTTCGAGAAGTCCAAGTCTACGGTCACCGGCTGGGCGAGTACATTGCAGGACAAGGCCAAGTCGGCGTTCGACAAAATGCCAGAAGGGGCCAAGACCGCTGCATCGACGGCCATCGGCGCTTTCGGCAAGCTCGGTTCCGTCACGGCGTCCGTGTTCGGCGCGGTTGGCTCCCGGATCACCGGCACATTCTCTAATGTCGGTTCAGCCGTCATGGAGAAGATGAGTGCGCTTGGCTCCTCGATTGGCTCCGCGCTCCAGACCGCCGCCTCAGCCGGGTTGAAGGCCGTTACGGCTGCCGGTGCGGCTGCCGGTGCCGGCATAGCCGTGGCCGGAAAGCAGGCGCTCGACGCCTATGCCACGTGGGAACAGGCGGTCGGCGGCGTCGACACCTTGTTCAAAAGCGCGTCCGGCACCGTGCAGAAATATGCCGCGGAAGCGTACAAGACCGCCGGTGTTTCGGCCAACGATTACATGAATCAGGTCACTTCGTTTGCCGCGAGCCTCGTGCAATCGCTTGGAGGCGATACCGCCAAAGCCGCCGAATTGGGCAACATGGCATTGGTCGATATGAGCGACAACGCCAACAAGATGGGAACCGACCTCGGCTCCTTGCAATGGGCGTACCAGGGCTTCGCCAAGCAAAACTACACGATGCTGGACAACCTGAAGCTTGGCTACGGGGGTACTCAGGAGGAAATGAAGCGCCTTATCCAGGACGCTTCTAAGATGACCGATATCCAGAAGGAACTCGGCGTCACCGTCGACGGCTCCTCCATGTCGTTCGCGAACGTCGTGTCCGCAATCCATGTCATGCAGAAGAGCCTCGATATCGCCGGAACGACCTGGGGGGAGGCCGCGACCACCATCGAGGGGTCCATCGGCATGATGAAGGCCGCATGGCAGAACTGGCTGGCCGGATTAGGCAACGAGAACGCCGACATGGGCGCTCTCAGCCAGCAGCTGGCCGACAGCATCGGCACCGCACTGAAGAACATCGTGCTACGTCTCAGCGCGATAGCCAAGGGCGTCGTCTCCGCGATACCAGCCCTGTTCGACAGTCTCGTGTCACTGCTGCCTGCCCCCTTCCAGGAGGCCGTCGCCAAAGTCCTCGACGTGATATCCCGCATCCGCGATGGGTTCCTCGGATTGAAAGACCTGATAATCGCAGGCAACTTCACAGCGGCGTTCCGCAACGCTTTCAACGTGGAGGAAGATTCACCGGTCATCGATTTCCTGTTCAAGATTCGTGATACGGCGAAACAGGTGGCCGACGCCATTCCCGGACTGTTCAAAGGCATCGGCCAGAAAATCAGCTCCGTGTTCCAGGCCATCGGCCCGACCGTCTCCACCGTGTTCAACGGCATCGTCGCCCTGGTCACCAACATCAAGACCACATTCGAGCAGGCGTTCGCCAACAACGGCGGCGACCTCGGCGGACTGGGCCACATCGCGCAGACGGTGATGGGACTGGCCAGCCCTTTGGGCGTGGTCATCACCATGTTCCAGCAGTTCGGCTCGCAGATCCAGCAGGTGGTACAGCAGGCCGGCCCGAGCCTGTACACGATGCTCGACAATCTCGCGGCCATGCTCGGCGGCGCGCTTGCCGGCATCCTGCCCGGCATCCAGTCCGCCATCCAGAGCCTGCTGCCGGTCATCGGACAGGTCATCACCACCGTGGGCAACATCGTTTCCGCGATTCTACCGACCCTCTCGTCGATGATTCGCCAACTGACGCCGGTCATCACACAGGTGGCCAGCGTCATCGGCCAGATCATGTCCATCGTGGCCCCGCTGGTCGCACAGCTCGTGTCCTCGGTGCTACCGGTCATCCAGAACATCATCACCGCCGTGATGAATCTCGTGAACGCGGCCATGCCGGCCATCACCGGATTGGCGCAGATCGTCATGAGCGCCATCCAGACGATGCTGCCGGTCATCCAGGCCGTGCTCACCGTGGTCACCGCCGTCATCAGCGGCGTGGTCAGCGCGATAGGCACGGTCATCACGATCATCACCAATGTGGTTACGGTCATCGTGAGCGTGATCGGCTCGGTCATCAGCGTCATCAGCGGACTCTACGCGAGCGTGTCGAGCGTGTTCACGGCAATCAACACATTCATCGCCGGCGTGATAAGCACCATCGTGAGCGTCGTGTCCAGCGCGTTCAACGGATTGGTCAACACCATCGGCGGTGCAGTCAACACGGCCGGCTCGGTCATCAGCGGTTTCTTTGGCACGGTGTCCAGCATCTTCCAGAGCATCGGTTCCACCATCTCCAACGCCATCTCCAATGCGGCCGCTGCAGTGCGCAGCGGTTTCAGCGGCATGGTGAGCGCGGCCTCGTCCGCCATCAGCGGCGTGGTCAGCGCAGTGAGCGGCCTGCCGGGCAAGATCATGGGTTTCTTCTCCAACGCGGGCTCGTGGCTGATTGATTCGGGCCGGGCGATAATCCAGGGTCTCATCGACGGCATCACCGGCATGATCGGAGCGGCCGGTGACGCCATCGGCGATGTGATGGACAAGATAGCGTCGTTCCTGCCTCATTCACCCGCCAAGGAGGGTGCGTTCTCCGGCCGGGGTTGGACGCCCTATTCTGGTCGGGCTCTCGTCAGGGGTCTGGCCGAGGGTATGGATTCGGCCGCACCGTCCGCAGTTTCGTCGATTCGCGGCGTGATGCGTGACATCAACGGGCAGATTGGCGCGGACGGACGATTGGGGGTCAACGCCCTCAACGTCAACGGCGGGTCAGACATGACCGGCACGACCGGCTCCGCGCTGGTTGATTTCGCGTCCATCGTCGTGGAGATTCGCGGCCTGCGCTCCGACCTGCAGGCATTGCACGGTGATTTGGGGCCGACCATCGCCAAGTACACGCCATCCATGACCATCCGCGAGGAGAAGCGCAGGCTTGGTCTCGTCTAAAACAGGAGGACAGTCATGCAATCGATGACCTACCGGCGAGGCGGAGGATCAAGCCGCGCCGTTCCGGCCAGCGTCGTTGATCTCATCGACCCGGCCGGTCTCATGGTCAAACGCATCGAGAGCCTGCGCACACACGCATGGGAGGTGGAGTTGGCCGCGCACGGCATTGACTCCGCCTCCCTCAACGCGTCAAGCGTCCAATTGGAGGCCACGTGCGCCGACCTCAACGTGCTGGACGTGGCGAGCGAAATATTCGACGCGGACGTAAAGGCCGTGGCATCATCCCGCAACAAGGACGACGCCGGACTGCTCACCGTGGACGGCTGGTCGCAGACCGCGCTCATCACCGGCATCGAACCATCCTATGATCCGCCCGGCCCCGCGAAGTACGCGCTCACGGTCGCATTGCTTGACGGCCTGTGGCACAAGCGCGACGACGTGCAGCATTTCTGGCCGGATGCCCTGCAACCGGGCCTCGACCTTGATTACCCCCACGATTACCCTCACGACTACCTGCCGACGACACGAAACGCGACGGTCGCTAACGATGCCGTCTCGCCGATGCCGTTCGAACTGGTGGTCTACGGGCCGGTCTCACAGCCAGCCATCATCATCGGCGGCAACCGGTATGAATTGCATATGGACATCCCCTCGGGCTCGTATGTGACCGTCAACAGCGTGGAGGGACAACGAAGCATCGTCATGACCGCAGAAAACGGCGACACCACGAACGTGTTCGACAAGGGCGAACGAGGCAGCGGCCTCAACGGCGGCAGTTATATCTTCCAGCCGTTGCCGGCCGGAGAACACCAGGTGCAGTGGAACGGCTTCGGCTTTGACCTGACAGTGATCCAGGAGAGGAGCACGCCGTCATGGTGGACCTGATTATCACCGACTCCAATCACGTCGATGCTCGCTCCGCCGCCGACTTCACTTTGGATTGCGCGTGGGGCAAGGAGGAAAACGATTTCGAGCTTGTCATGAGCGGCGCGTCCACCATCGACGCGGGTGCCTATATCTACGTCGACGGCAGCGAATGCGGGGGCGTCGTGGACTCCCTGAAGGACTCGCTGAAGGACGGCCGCAGCACCCTCACCTACGGCGGTCGCACGTGGCACGGCATGTTGGCGAACAAGATTTTGGAGCCTGATAAGGGCAAGGATTATCTCACCGTGAGCGGCACGGCCAGCACGGTCATCGGCTCGCTCATCAGTCGCGTCGGCCTTGACGGCGTGTTCGACGCGGTGGACTCGCCCACTGCCGGCGCGCAGACCATCAAAAGCTACCGGTTCGACCGGTACACGGACTGCTATACGGGTTTGAGGAAGATGTGCGAGGCCAACGGACTGAAACTCAGGCTCGCCTATACGTCCGGCCAGGTCAACATCTGGGCCGAACCGGTCGCGCATTACGGCGACTCGATTGACAGCGACCTCATCGATTTCGACGCGACGCGCACGTGGCGCAAGCCGAACCACATGATCGGCTTAGGCAAGGGCGATTTGGCGGCCCGCGTGGTCGTCCACTGGTATGCGGACGCGAAAGGCAACGTCAGCCAATCCCAGTCGCTCAGGGGCGTGGACGAGATAACGCAGGTCTACGACTACAGCTCGGCCGAGGCGAACGAGCTGAATCAGAAGACACGTGAGAAGTTGCAGGAACTGCAATCCGAGGGTGACGTGAAGGTCACCGTCCGTGATGACGCGAACGTGGTGTTCGACGTGGGCGACACCGTGACGGCGCGCGACAATCTCACCGGCATCACCGTCAACGCTTCGATAACCAAGAAAATCGTCAAGGTCTCGGGCGGCGTCTTGTCCGTCGATTACGAGGCCGATTAGGAAGGGGGCCATTATGGCGCGTATCGACAATGCGACGGTCATGCAATGCGACCGGTGCGGCAGAAACAAATGGTACAAGGACTTGGACGATCCGGATATCAAGACGTGGTACAACGTCAACCGGCTGGACTCCACCGGCACGGGCCACGACTACCTGTTTTGCGATCAGGATTACGCGGACTATGTGAACAAGCTCAAGGACTACGACAACAGCTTCGACAGTTGGATGCAGAACGGAGGCAAGCAGAATGGTTGAACTCGTCACCGGGCACGCGAACAAGGCTCACGCCACGGCGGAACAGGCCGCTGGTTTGAACGCCGGCATTCTCGGCTTGGATGATTATGTGCTCGACGTGCATGACAAGCTCAAGATCACGGTCGTTTCGGCGAACAAGGTGACCATCGGCACGGGCGAACTGGTCATGCAGGGCCGTCACGTCAGCCAGGGCACGCCCGAGGACCTGATCGTCACCAACGGCTCGCAGGGTCAGAAACGCAACGACCTCATCGTATGCCGGTACACCAAGGGCTCGCAGAACATCGAGAGCGCGGAACTGGTGGTGGTCAGGGGCACGCCCACCACGGGCACGCCCACGGACCCGGCGTTGAACACGACCAGCCCGTTGGACGGGGGCACCACCTACGACATGGCGCTGTACCGCATCCCGTTGGACGGCATCACCATCGGCACACCAGTGCCATTGTTCAACGTTTTGAGGCCGATGAGCGACGTGTGGGATTCCCTAACCCAG
>ERZ1673736.2317-NODE-2317-length-21381-cov-20.237128_pt1 | contig 21381 bp, 14 predicted proteins | sample MGYA00580212_ERZ1673736 | MGnify/ENA primary metagenome ERZ1673736 (study PRJEB41218, sample SAMN15661752) | gut metagenome | host: Homo sapiens | place: Canada: London | collected 2015-08-20/2019-03-30 | study: EMG produced TPA metagenomics assembly of...
ACAATAAAGACACGAAAATCACAGAAAATAATGAGATTTTAAGAACCTCACAAACATGAAGGTGGACGTACTGTTGGATCAGGACGTGTTGCTACAGTTATCGAATAATTTTAGCATAACATCTTAATTATATAAATAGAGTACCGCAAGGTACATTGTGTCCAAACGTAAGATACCCCGGAACCGTAAGGTTTCCGGGGTTTTTCTGTTGAGTAAAAAGTTTAAAATAAGGCTGTAAAGAATAGCGAATAAATTAAAAACGTAAGCGACGAATAATTGACGAAAAATGATAAAATCCTTATAATAAATTAGTATCTGAACAACAGATAAAATCAATTACACAAAAATTAATAACAAGAGGGAGGTCATTTTATGTTTGGTTTTATGGTAACTGCTGATGGTGGACTTACAACTGCCGGATATGTGATTACAGTTATTGCCGGAATCATTTTGTTTTTTCTGGCGATTTATTTTGCAGGGAAGAATTCAGACAAGAAAAAGCTTACCACAAGGCAACTGGTATTCTGTGCCGTAGCTATTGCACTTGCTTTTATTACGTCTTATCTGAAAATCTTCAAACTGCCGTGGGGAGGAAGCGTCACTCTTTGCAGTATGCTTTTTATTGTTCTGATCGCAAACTGGTATGGGGTCGGAACTGGTATTATGGCTGGGTTTGCTTACGGAATCCTGCAGTTTATCCAGGAGCCTTATATACTTTCATTTTTTCAGGTGTGCTGTGATTACATACTTGCATTTGCGGCACTTGGACTGGCAGGATTATTTGCAAAACAGAGTCATGGACTTCTGAAAGGATACATAATAGCTGTAATTGCCAGAGGAGCTTTTCATTCTCTGGGCGGTTATCTTTATTGGATGAGCTATATGCCAGACAATTTCCCAAAATCTCTGACAGCCGTATATCCGATCTTATACAATTACAGCTATCTGCTGGCAGAGGGCATTATCACGGTGATCATCATTTCAGTACCTGCGGTGTCAAAAGCACTGATCCAGGTAAAGCGTGCCGCACTGCAGTAGTTTGTTTTGTCTGGCAACAGGGATGTGTCGTTGCCCGGTACTCAGAACATTTGGTATAGTAATTTTGTTTAGGGAAGTGTAAGAATGACAATAACGACTTTATGCTATATAGAAAATAATGGCAAATATCTGATGCTTCACAGGATAAAAAAGCACAATGACATAAATGAGGGAAAGTGGATTGGAGTCGGCGGACATGCAGAGGGCCAGGAATCCCCGGAGGAATGTCTTTTGCGTGAAGTGAAAGAAGAAACAGGATTAACACTGACATCATATAAACTTCGAGGTCTGGTTACATTTATAAGCGATAAATGTGAACCGGAGCTTATGTGTGTGTTTACGGCCAACGAATATATCGGTGAATTAACAGAATGCAATGAAGGAGAACTTTACTGGATAGATAAAGCTGTTGTGCCGACACTTCCCACATGGGAAGGTGACAGAGTTTTTCTGGATTTGCTTCTTTCAGGAGATGAGCGATTTTTTTCTTTAAAATTGCAGTATGAAGGGGAAAAACTCGTAGATAAACAAGTAAATTTATATTAACCGAATAAACTGCGAAGCAGTTATTCGGTATAGAGCCGCGTAGCGAAGCGGATGATTTTATCCGCTTGATTTTGGAGAGATAAAATGATGAATTGTTTGGCAGTAGGGCTGGGTGGTTTTGCAGGAGCAGTATTGCGGTACCTGATTGGGCTGATTCCCACAGGAGAAACCATGATTTTTCCGGTAAAAACCTTTTGTATCAATGTGATTGGATGTATTGTGATCGGAGCAATCACAGTACTGGCGGCGAAATTGTCTGTTCCACCAAGGATGATTTTGTTTCTGAAGGTGGGAGTCTGCGGTGGATTTACCACATTCTCAACCTTTGCACTGGAATCTTCGGATTTGATCCGGGATGGACATATGGGAATAGCTCTATGTTATGTATTACTTAGCGTATTGGTAGGCGTGCTGGCGATTTTTGCAGTGGAATATCTTACTGTAAGATAAGCTGCTTCCATCGTAAAAAAACAATAAGTTAAGCGGGCGGGACGAATATTCACCCACTCTGGAGAAATTAATCAATGAAAAGAATATCGTTGGATGACCTTCTTCATACCAGACAGGATCTTGACTATCAGGAACAGTATGAATACATAATGAAATTGCTGGAAAAAGGTCAGATAAAACCTGTAAAGGCTTCTAAGAGCAATGGCAAGAAGCCGGCGCTTTATCGCGAATACTGGATGGTAGAAGAACAGAAGGATTACAGCAATTATATAGAAGAAATAAAATATACCTTTTCTACCATGATTTCCGTGGATTATTATCTGGCGCATCCGGATACATATGAGAAAGACCGAATCTGGGTACTTATGCTGAATGAATATCTGAAAAAACATGCAGATGCCTTACTGACAGCGGAATCTCTGAATGAAAGAAGCTTTGAAATATGGCACAGAGAGAAATTTCTGGACAGAGAGCAGGGAAAGAAGATTCTGAAACGCTGCGGACTCAATGTGGAGGCTCTGAATGTATACAGGACAACAGAGCCCCTTTCATATTATACACATACAAGAAATACGCCGCAGAATATCCTGATTCTGGAAAATAAAGATCCTTTTTTCAGTATGCGTAATTATCTTCTGAATGGACATACTGAAATTTTTGGTGCAGAAATCGGAACTCTGATTTATGGTGCAGGAAAAGGTATTATCCGTTCTTTTCAGGATTTTGATCTGTGTGCGGAACCCTATATGAAACATCCGAAGAATACAATTTATTATTTCGGGGATATGGATTATGAGGGCATCGGTATATACGAAAATCTGGCAGAAAAATTTCGCAGCAGATGGAAAATTATTCCTTTTGTGCCGGCATATCAGGCTATGCTTGGAAAAGCAGAACAGATAATTGAACTTCCGGAGACAAAGGAGCATCAGAACAGAAATATCAGTACACAATTTTTCTCCTGTTTTGATGAAATAATGGTCAAAAAGATGGAAGCTGTTCTGGATAAGGACAGATATATCCCTCAGGAAATTTTAAATACTGCAGATTTCTGACGCAGATTCTGACACAGAGGGGAGGCTACATTACTGTTCACTCCGTTCTCAGTAACGTAGCCAAAATTCATTCCAGATTGCCTGCGGCAATAGAATTTTGGCTTGTATGTCTCGGGATTTTGGCATATTCATGCCAAAACACCTCGCGGGATAGTGGTGTGTGAACAGTAACATATTATGGATTATGGAGAATCTTATGATAAAAAATAATTGATTTTTAAGAGACAGTCTGTTAGAATATACCTGTGAAAAGGGAGTAGCTTGCCGGGTAGATTCGGTTCACTTCTTCGTCAGGACAGTTATTGAAACATATAACTCGGAAAGTGATGAAATTGCGAGACTTTTACTGTGAATGCAGTAGGAGTCTTTTTTTTATACCTACTGCAAAATAAATGTATTCCCGGAATCTTTTTATATTTGATTTTGTGAGTACGTAATAAAAGAAAGAGAGGTAGAAATGATGTTTTTACAGGTTATTATTTTGTTGGCAGGTTTTTTGTTTCTGGTGAAAGGTGCAGACTGGTTTGTGGAGGGTGCAGCCAGTATTGCGAAAAAGCTGGGAATTCCACAGTTGATCATTGGATTAACCATTGTAGCAATGGGAACCAGCATGCCGGAGGCAGCAGTCAGTATTACTGCTGCAATAAATAAGAATGCAGGTATTACCATTGGAAATGTAGTCGGAAGTAATATCCTGAATATTTTCATCATCCTGGGAATCACAGCAGTAATTACGAATGTAGCAATTCAAAAATCCACGCTTCTTTACGAAATTCCGTTTATGACAGTGATAACAATTATTTTGCTGATTTTTGGTATCACAGGTTCAGAGGTGACTTTTATTGAAGGTGTGATTTTCTGGATACTGTTTCTGATATATCTGGGATATCTGTTTGTGATGGCAAAGAAAGGGAACGATCAGGAAGAAGCAGAAGCAAAGGATAATCCGGTATGGAAATGTATGCTCCTGATGGTAATCGGTGGAATTCTGGTTGTAAAGGGCAGTGATTTTGCTGTCAGCGGAGCAACGGAGATTGCCCGTTATTTTGGCATGAGTGAGAGATTTATCGGGCTGACAATTGTTGCACTGGGAACATCTCTTCCGGAACTTGTCACATCAGTAACAGCAGCCAGAAGAGGAAATACAGGAATTGCCATTGGAAATATAGTCGGAAGCAATATTTTTAATATTTTGTTTGTTATCGGTACAACAGCACTCATTTGTACTGTGCCGTTTGAGAGTAAATTTATTATTGATACTGTAATTGCAGTTCTGTGCGGAGTAATACTCTGGATTGGTACATTCAGACATAAAGAATTAAGAAAACCCTGTGGTGTGGTTATGCTGTTGTGTTATGTCGCATATTTCCTGTATTTATGTCTGGTATAACGAATAATTGCTTTTCGCAACCTCCGCAGGGGACTCACTTGATTCGATTAAAATAAGAAATGGAATAAAGTATACTATGGATAATTATGAAAAACAGGTATATACAGGAAGAGAGTTGTTTTTAAAATATAATCAGGATAAGCTGATAGAGAAATATGGTTTGAAACATGATGAAGAATATCTGTATTTGAAATACATTGAAACAGAATATCGGATCAATCGCAGAAACGGTGCTATTGAATATGCCACAGGCGAAGAATGGACGGACTGCAGAGAATATACAGTTGTTATGACAATCTATGATTTTCTCTGCTGTTCCGGGCAGGAGATACTGCCTCCTCTTACCGGGCAGTGGCAGCCTGTGGGCAGGTTTGTAACTGCCGGGAGCAGTCCGTCAACAGATCCCTTTGTGGAAAAGTATGCAAGAGCATTTTCCGGCAAAGTGGAAGAGGTAAAGCAGGCCTGTATCTGTCTGGGAGGAAAGCAGACGAAACGTTTGGCTGGGGCAGATCTGACATTTGAAATGCCTGTTCTTCCGGAGTTCTCTGTGTTGTTTCAGTTCTGGGATGGGGATGAAGAATTCCCACCAAAGATCTTATTGTTGTGGGATAAAGTATCGTTATCATATCTTCATTTTGAGACGACCTATTATCTTCAGGGGGATCTTCTGAAGGCTATACTGCAGATAATCGGCTGAATACACTGTAGCCGATCCTTCGGAGGGGATATCTACAGATTTCTGATACAGGATTTGTGCAGTTACGCAAATAAACAATAGGGTAAAAACCATATTTAATCAAGGGAGGCAACTTTGCAATACGAATTTCTGAAAAATTTTCCAAAACGAATGAAAAATGTAGGCCTGTACGGTGTTCTTATCCAAAATAGTATTCAGAAGACATCCTGGAAACAGTTTGGCTTTCTGAAATTTGATGAACAGATGAATCTTATTTTTGCAGTAATGCTTTATATTATGGAGCAGTCTCTGAGGGAAGAGAACTGTACTATGGATGATATCGGAGCCTATATTGATACCATCAATACCAGGTATCTGGGTAAAGAAATCTCCTATGATGACTGCAGAAAATTAGGAGATTTTGTTGTCAATGTGATCTTATCAAATGAAGGCCGTGCCATGTATTTTGACGGCTATGATTTTGAAGAGAACGATTATCATGTCATGCATATCAGCTATGTGGCGAACCGGATCGTGTATCTGGATCAGGAGGTTCGCAGAACTTCTTATTATCTTACAGACGACGGATACAATCTGATACTTTCCACCCTTGAAATAGAAAATAATATGAAGCTTACCATCCATGAAATGATCTTCCAGATGCATCTGGAAAAACAGAGCTATGATAAGGCTGTGGATGAGATTAAGAATGTTTTTAACCTGATGCGCATCCAGCTTCAGAAGATTCAGGAAGCTATGGGAAAAATCCGCAGAAATGCCCTGAATTATTCAGTAAAGGATTACGAGGAAATCCTTCTGGAGAATCTGGATACGATCAGTGACACAAAAGAAAAATTCCAGAAATACAGGGAACTGGTGCGAAGCAGGGTAAAGAAGCTGGAAGAAGAGAACATCAATGTGCGCCGTCTGGGCGAAAAGGAAGAGGAGAACCTTGAGAATCTCCGTATTATTGAGAGCTATCTGAACAGAACCATTGATGAGCACCAGAAAATCCTGAGCAGTCATTTTGACCTGAAGGCACTTTATACCAGAGAACTGGAAGCATTGTCGCAGATGTCCCTGATCCGGAGATTTTCCATGCGCAATGATTTCTATGATAAAGTGCTGGAGAATCCGTCAGCACTGGGAAATCTGGACTATTTTTTAAGACCGCTGTTCAACCGGGAACCGGACAAGGTTTATAACCTGAACAAAGCCTTATTATATCAGAAACCGTCTGTCAGAAATGAGGATGAGGATACTGAGGAGATGCTGGATTTTGACGAAGATGCATATCTGAAAGAGCAGGAAGAGAAACGCAGACAGAAACTGAAACGCTATGAGAGCAGTCTGGGATTTCTGCTGGAGCAGGCATCTGAAAAAGGTGAAATTTCCCTTTCTGATATCTGGAAAAACATTCAGGAGAACGAGAAAAATGCAGAAGAAATGCAGCAGCAACTGATCCCAAATGTTGAAATTTTTAAAGAAAACATGGTGGAGCTGATACGGAATAAAGAGATCAATATGGAAGTACTGAAAAAGGAACGAAGTGAATTTATCCAGGATCAGACAGCAGATTTTCAGCTCAACGAAATGCTGCTCCAGCTTTCAGAAGAAAGATTTTCAGACAAAAGAATCGGTAAAATAGAGGTATACAGGATAGAAGATGGAAGCACAGTCACCTTTGACAATGTTTTCAGTGAAAATGGAGTGAAAAAAAGCATCCGCTGTTCTAATATCCTGATCCGAATCATGAGAAATGAGGAATAACAGATATGGCATACGAAGCAGAGGAAATCCGCACCAGTCAGGAGATATTTTATTATCTTCTGGAGCATCATGAGCTGCGGGAAGAGGATGAGCAGCTTTTATATAAAGCATATACAGAGGAAGAATCCATCCGGAATCTGGTGAAATCCCAGGGAGAAATTGCGGGAAGCAATGTGGAACGTTACGGAAATGTAATCTATCTGATTCCCAAGGAGGAGAACAATTTCCTTGGCTTTTCCAAGCAGCAGCTTAAAAGTACATTGTGTAAATCCGGGGCAACGGACAAAGATTATTATCTGTCACAGTTTGTAATCCTTACGCTGCTGGTAGAATTTTTTGACGGACAGGGAAGCAGCAGTAAATCCAGAGAATATATGCGTGTGGGAGAGCTTATGAACTGTCTTTCTGCCCGCCTGAAGGAAGGGGCAGCAGAAGAGACTGCCTCGGAAGAGGAGGAAGATGGAAAGAATCCCAAAGATACTGCAGGGATTTCTTTCAAAATTCTTTATGAAACTTATGAGGCACTGAAGTCTGATGACAGAGGCTCCAGGATGAAAACAACCAAGGAAGGCTTTATCTACAACATTCTGATGTTCCTTCAGAAACAGGGACTGATCGAGTATGTGGTGCAGGATGAGATGATAAAAACAACCAGAAAGCTGGATAATTTTATGGACTGGAATCTTCTGAACCAGAACAATTACCAGCGGGTTCTGAGAGTACTGGGGGTGGCAAAAGATGAGTAAGATTAATGCAGTGCGTCTGATCAACGTGAATTACAATAACAATGCATACCGTATCAGCGATGAAACTTTGCACTTTAATGGAGAAAGCACATTGATCTCTCTGCAGAACGGCGGTGGAAAATCTGTTCTTGTCCAGATGCTGACTGCACCCTTTGTGCATCCAAAATACCGCAATACCAAAGACCGATTATTTGAAAGCTATTTTACTACCAATAAGCCATCCTTTATCCTGGTGGAATGGGTACTGGATCAGGGAGCAGGCTATGTTCTTACAGGCCTTATGGTCAGAAAATCCCAGGATATGGAAGAGGACAGAAAAGAGAATCTGGACATTATTGGAATTGTCAGTGAATATCAGAGCCCCTGTATTCAGGATATCCATCACCTTCCTGTAGTGGAAAAGGGCAAAAAAGAGATGATCCTGAAGAATTTTAACTCCTGCAGACAGCTTTTTGAAACCTACAAAAAAGACAGGGATATGAAGTTCTTCTATTATGATCTGACAAACTATGCCCAGTCCCGCCAGTACTTAGATAAACTGATGGAATACCAGATCAATTATAAGGAATGGGAAACCATTATTAGGAAAATCAATCTGAAGGAATCCGGACTGTCAGAGCTTTTTGCTGACTGCAAGGATGAAAAAGGACTGACAGAAAAATGGTTTCTTGAGGCTATTGAGAGCAAGCTGAATAAGGACAAAAACCGCATAAAAGAGTTCCAGTCTATTCTGGAAAAATATGCAGGACAGTATAAGGATAACCGTTCCAAAATTAAGCGAAGAGACACAATCCGTCAGTTTAAGGAAGAGGCAAATGCGATTCAGACTCAGGCAGAAGAGTATCAGAGTGCGGAGACAGAGGAAGGAAAACAGCAGAATAAAATTGCCTGGTTTATCCATGATGTAAATGGACTCTTAAGCCAGACTGAGAAAGCTCATGATCATGTAAAGGAAGTGCTGGAAGGTCTGAATCAAAAGCTTTCCAGAGTAGAATACGAGGAGCTTTCCAGTCAGGTCTATGACTATGAGAAAGAGAAGAATCTTCATATCGGAAACCGTGATATGATCGATATGGAGCGTGAAAATCTTCAGGTGCAGGCAGAACAGACAGAGAAGAAACTCCATATCCTCCAATGTGCCAGACAGCAGGATTCTGTGTCAGAGGAAAAAGGGGAACTGGATCTTCTCAGGGAGAAAATCGCAGTTGCCAGACAGCAGGGAGCTGATCTGGAACCGGAGAGAAAAGCACTTGGCCTGACCTTGAAAAACATTTTCGAAGAACGTATTCAGGATAATAATCAGCAACAGGAAAGCCTGTCTGAAAATATACAGAAAAAGGGAAAAAAAGCACGGGAAGAGGCGAAAAGATCCGAAGAGCTGGAAGAAAAGATACGCGACTGCTTTGGCAGAAAAGGAAAACTGGAAAGTCAGATTGAATCCTATACCCGTCTGGAAAATCAGTATAATGCCAAATATCAGGAAGAATTAGTACGAAATATTCTGGGAACCTATGAAGCAGGAACACTGGAAATCCGTCGCCAGATGTACGAACAGGAACTGGAAAAAACAGTGAGGGAACGTACAGAAAATCAGAAGCAATGGGAAGCTGACAAGGAACTGATCCGCCGTCAGGAGCGCATCCTGGAAGATAAAAGAGAGGCTCTGATACATAAAAAATCAGAGACAGAGAATCAGGAACATACTTATCAGCTCTATCAGAACGAACTGGAAATCAGGAAAAATATCCTGAAATATCTGGATATGGAAGAACGCCATCTTCTGGATACTGACAGGATACTGGAGAACTCTGTGAGAAAGCTGCGTGAACTGGAAGAGCTGCGGCGAAATCTGGAAAAGGAAGAGGATTCTCTGGAAAAAGAATATTTAAGTCTTACCAGCGGAAAGGTTCTGGAGCTTCCTGAGGAACTGGAGAAAGAACTGGATGATCTGGGAATCCATACAGTTTATGGTATGGAATGGCTGAAAAAGAACGGATACTCTCAGAAGAAAAACCAGATGCTGGTCCGTAAGAATCCATTTCTGCCATATGCTCTGATCCTCACCCGACAGGAAATCGAGAAGCTGGGACGAAACGACAGAAACGTCTGCACATCCTTCCCTGTGCCTATTGTAGAGCGTGAGAAAATAGAAGAATTTCAGGAAAAGTACACAGACAAAATCGTAAATTTCCCGGGAATCAGCTTTTATATTTTGTTTAATGAAAACCTTCTGGATGAAGAAAAGCTTCAGGCAATGATCTGGGAGAAAAAGAAAGAGCTGGAGAAACTAAATCAGGCTGTAGATCAGCGCAAAAAGGAATACGCAGAGTATTTTCAGCGGCAGGAAACACTGAAAAATCAGTCTGTAACAAAAGAAAAATGGGAAGAGATCCAGGAGCTTCTGAAAACTCTTGAGGAAGAGAAAAAATCTCTGGAAAAGGATATTCGGGACGCAGCACAGGAGCTTGACAGTCTGAAAACAGCACATGAAAAGCTGCAGAATCTGCTCATAAAATCCGCTGCGGAAATTGACCGTCAGAAACAGCGTCTGGCAGATTTTTCGCAGTTGGAAAAAGATTATGCTTTCTATGAAAATAACCGAAATGAACTGGAAAAATGTAAAAAGGACGAAACTCGTTTCCGGGAAAACCAGAAGCTTGCAAAAGACAGACAGGAAAAGCTTCTGGAGGAGAAAATGACTCTGGAGCATAATCTGAATATGCTGGAAAGAGAAAAAGACAGACTGGATGAAAAATATACCAGATATGTGTCATATGAGATGGACAGCAGGGAGTCAGATGAGGTCAGGAAACAGCAGAGTCAGCGGTTTGGATTTGGCAGCATGTCCACAGAGCAGATGGAAGCACGTTATGAGGCAATTACTTCTGGTCTTTCACAGGAGCTGAAGAATCTGGAGGAGCAGGAGAGAAGGTCTGCCGCACGCTACCAGAGAGAAAAGGAAGATCTGGATTATCTTCAGAAAAAATATCACTTAAAGCCTGAACAGTGGTTCGGTGTGATCTATGACAGAAAAGAAGAGGCACATCAGGAGGGAGTGCTGGAAGATTTCCGCAGAAAGATCCAGACAAAGGATATGCAGTGGAATGATGCAGACAAAAAGGCAGCAGTGGCCCAGAGTAAGATCAGTGAACTGAAAAAAAGAATTCATTCTGTGTGCGGTATGGAGAAACCTCTGCCAAAGGATGAGATTCAGGGACAGGATTTTCAGGCAAGGAAAAACCAGCTTCTTTATGAGAAGAAAGAAGAGAAGAAACAGGAGGAGTTTTTAGGCGGAAAGCTTCGCAGCTATGAAGAGAATCTGACTGCTTTATCAGAGTACAATGAACTGATTCCTGTGGATACAGAAGAACATGAGCCGGTTTCGGAGAATCTGTCTGCGGAAGAATTAAGAAATTGCAAGGGAATTCTGATCAGGGATTATAATCAGAAGATGCGGGAAACCAGACAGAAGAAGGAAGAACTGGTGCGCACGTTGAATAAGATTGTCCGTATGGAAAGCTTTCAGGATGATTTTTACAGAAAACCGTTGGAACAGATGCTGGAACTTTCCGATGATGCAGTGCGTGTCCTGACTCAGTTAAAAACTACAGTGCAGTCCTATGACAGCCTTATGGAGAAGTTAGAGGTCGATATTTCTGTAGTAGAGAGGGAGAAGGAACGTATCACAGAACTTCTGGAGGATTATGTCCGGGAGATCCACAGTAACCTTGGAAAAATTGACCATAATTCAACCATCACCATCAGGGAAAGAAATATCAAAATGTTAAAGATCCAGCTTCCGGACTGGGAAGAAAATGCAGGGCTTTATCGTCTGAGATTGGAAGACTTTATTGATAAGATCACTATGGAAGGCGTGGAACTTTTTGAGAAAAATGAAAACGCACAGGAGTTTTTCGGTTCCGGTATCACTACCAGAAATCTCTATGATCAGGTGGTAGGAATCGGAAATGTACAGATCCATCTTTATAAGATTGAAGCCCAGAGAGAGTATCCGATTACCTGGAAAGAGGTTTCCAGAAACTCAGGTGGAGAAGGATTTCTGTCTGCATTTGTAATTCTGTCCAGCCTTCTGTATTATATGAGACGGGATGATACGGACATTTTTGCAGATAAAAATGAGGGAAAGGTTCTGATCATGGACAACCCGTTTGCGCAGACCAATGCCTCCCATCTGCTGATCCCGTTGATGGATATGGCAAAAAAGAGCAACACACAGCTTATCTGCCTTACTGGTCTGGGCGGAGAGTCCATCTATAATCGTTTTGACAATATATATATTCTGAATCTGATCGCTGCAAGTCTGAGAGGCGGTACCCAGTACCTGAAAGCCGAACACAAAAGAGGGAAAGAACCGGATGAACTTGTCACTGCGAGAATTGAAGTGGGGGATCAGATGGAACTGTTGTTTTAAGAAAAATTACAGTAATCATTCTGTGTGTCACGGCAATACGTGCAGAAATCTCTAAAAGTCCAGTAATATCAAGGTTTTTCGGGTTAGCAGAGGGTATCGAAAAGAGTTCATGACAAAAACAATCAAAAAAGCAATCGTAAAAAAATACGATTGCTTTTTTGCGTATTTCTGCGGTGTTTGGCGTTTCGCAAACGCCTAAGAAAGATTATCGGTTGAGAGGAATAAGGATGTTCACCTTGAACCAGCTGTCCTCCGTGTGGATATCCACCTCTCCATTGTATTTATGTACAGTGTAGCGGAGGCTTTTCAGCCCGTAGCCGTGAAACTGAGTTTCTTTTTTGGTGGTGACAGGCAGCTCCTCGCCAAAGACCACAGCGGTTTCACAGTAATTTTCAAACCTGATAATCAGGAAACTTTTCTGGGAAAAAGCTGTCACATGAATCAGACGCTTCTCTTTTTCTTTCATCTGCCGTACACATTCAATGGCATTGTCAAGTGCATTGCCGAAAATAGAGCAGATGTCCATAACATCCATGAATTCGAATAACGTACCATCAACAACACTTGTCATGGTGATGCCATGCTTCAGACAGTAGAGATTTTTCGAGGTGAGAAGAGTATCCAGAACCTTGTTTCCAGTCTTATTCTGTGCCTCGTAATTCTTAATTTCCGCTTCCATTTTGTCGAGATATTCCCGGCGTTTCCCGGCATCCTCCTCCGCACGGAGAGCGATAATATGGTGCTTCAGATCGTGATACTTGTAATTGATCATATCCATGGCATCTCTTGCCTGTTTGTACTGAATATACTGATTATGAAGAATATTTTGCACACCTTCCAGCTCCAGACGCACACGCAGATCCATCCTTTGCACATGGTAGGCGTAGAGAACTGCAATTCCTCCGAGGTCCACCAGGGTGCGCACATTAAAAATTTCATTGCCGTATCTGCTGCTGAATGGGGTGTTGAGAGTTACAAAGCTTATGTTGCTCATGACAAAAACAGCGATGCCTGTAATGATGCAGGAGAATAATTCCCTGTATGTAATATCAAGAGATTTACCTTCCTGCATATACTTGTGGTAGATAAACCAGATAATCAGATAAACGGAGCCGTACACTGCAAAAAGCAGAAGCAGTCGGAGCAGATTTGCAGTAAGCTCTGCGGTATAAAAAAGATAACAGTCAATCTGCCATTCGATAGAGGCGGCAAATTCAGCAGCGACAAAAGCACTGGTAGAAAAGTAAGCGGCATCTCGCACAGTAATTTCACAGCATAGAAGGATGAATCCGTACATTATGATAATTGTAATCAGCATGCAGAAAATCCACCGGAAATTGGAAAGTCCTTTTGTCAATTCCAGAAAGACACTCTGGACAATAAGAACCAAAAGAGAGATTCCCGCTAGCTTTTTACCGGAGAATCTGCGTTTTGTCTGCGTGATAAAAACAAGACAGGCAAGCCATTCTGCAAGAGCTGTATAAATTCGCGGAATGTCCGGCAGAAGATTCAGTTCATTCATATTGAGCACTCCTTTATCAAAGGGAATCACCCCAGTACTTCGTCAAATCCTGCATGAAACCATTAAATCTCGGACGACTTAACTGCAGATGTTCTCCTTTTACTACGGCACATTTATCTTCAATTTTTTCCACATGAGCCAGATTGATCAGATAGCATTTATTTCCTCTGGAGTAATTCAATCCGGCAAGCTGCTCCTCGGCGGATTTCATGGTTCCTGCCGCTGTGTGGTTTCCTGATGCACTGTGAAAGATCAGATTGTGCCCGGCACTTTCTACATAATAAATATCGGAGGTGTTCAGCCGGACAATCCCCCCTTTGATCGCAACAGTGATAAATTTGCTCTCACGCTTCCTGATTTTGGCAATGGCACGTCCAAGCTTCTGGCTGAAAGCGAAATAGGAGACGGGTTTTAAGATATAGTCAAGAGCGTCAACCTCGTACCCGCGGATTGCATACTGTGTCATATTTGTAATAAACATAATCACAACTTCGGAATCCACCTTGCGGATTTCCTCGGCAGCAGTCATTCCATCCACGAATTTCATCTGAATATCCATAAGAATAATGTCATATTGTGCTTTATATCGGGCGGTGATGGCATCTCCGTCCCGGTAGATTTCAATGTCAAACGCTTCGCCGCAGGATTTCTGATATTCATTCAGATATTTCTTCAATTCATCTACATAGAAATCCTCATCTTCTACGATGGCAATTCGAATCATGTATACATTCCTGTCCTTTCCGCAATATTGTCTATATTATATAAAACGCCCAAAAGGATAGCAAGAAAAAAACATTGGTAAAACTGCATAAATTGAATAAGTACAATTTAGATAATTTCAACAACATGCTAACAGTTCGTGCAAAAAAAGGGCAGCTTATGCAAAATATGTGCATGAGACGAGCTTTCTGCTAAAATTAATCATATAAAAACGAACGGTACAGGGAAAAGAACTGTTCAGAAGGAGAGAGAAAAGATATGAAACAATCAAAAAAAGCAATTGGGCGTACCTTGTTTGCGTGGATAACTGTTGTTGCTACGATTGCAGCATTAGTGGCGGGAAATGTTTATGCGCAGAGGTATGCAAATTTAATTTCTGTATATTTAGATATGCCGAATCAAAAGGTGGTATCTGCAGAAAATGAGGAAACAGAGCATTTTAAATCAGATTATAAGAATGAAGAAGAGTTAAAAAGCCATCTGCGTAAAATAAGTACACAGATAGAAGCAGAAGGTGCTGTTCTTTTGGAAAATGATGGTACGTTGCCTCTTAGTGCAAAAGAAAAAGTTACTGTTCTCGGACAGGATAGTGTGGATCCGGTATATGGCGGCGGTGGCGCAGGCTCTGTAGATACTTCTGTTGCAGAGGACTTATATAAAGGACTTGAGCAGGCTGGATTTAATTTAAATAAGAAAGCACAGGAGTTTTATGCAACAGGAGATGGTTCACAGTATCGAAAAACAGTTCCTGATGCATACGGAAAAGGTGTATTTGGAGTAAATGAAGCTCCGATTTCAACTTTTACTGACAAAGTGAAAGACAGCTTTGCAGAATATAAAGATACTGCAATTGTAGTTCTTGGACGAAGCGGTGGAGAAAGTTCTGATATACAGAGTACAGTGCTTGAAAGTGGAAGTTATTATCTCCAGTTGGATGAAGAAGAAAAAAGTCTGCTGAAATATGCAAAAGCAAACTTTGATAAGGTAGTAGTTCTTCTGAATACCCAGAATCCGCTGGAATTGGGAGAATTAGACAGTATTGGAGTAAATGCTGTTCTGTGGATTGGTGCATTAGGCGAAAAGGGTGCTTCTGGTGTGGGACAGATTTTAAGTGGAGAGGTTTCTCCTTCCGGACGTCTGGTAGATACTTACGCATATGACAGTTTTAGTGCTCCGGCAATGCAGAATCTTGGTTCTTTTGGAATTACGAACAGCCAGGAAGCTTTCGGAAATTCTTACATGGTTTATGCAGAGGGAATTTATGTTGGATATCGTTATTATGAAACACGTTATGAAGATGTAGTTCTGGGAAATGAAAAAGCAGAGAATTATAATTATCAGGAAACTGTTCAATATCCGTTCGGTTATGGACTTTCTTATACGGATTTTTCTTACTCTGATTTTTCTTTAGAAGAAGGTGAAAACAGCTATACCGCACAGGTAACTGTTACAAATGATGGAGATGTAAAGGGTAAGCATGCAGTGGAAATTTATATGCAGTCCCCTTATACGGAATATGATAAAGAAAATGATATAGAAAAATCCGCGGTGGAACTTGCAGGATATACAAAGACAGACGAAATTGAGCCAGGTAAGTCCCAGACGGTGACTGTAGATATTCCAAAAGAAATTATGAAAACATATGATGCGAAGGGCGTTGGAAGCTATATTGTAGACGCAGGTGACTACTATTTTACAGTAGGAACAGATGCACATAATGCTGTAAACAATATTCTAGCTGCAAAAGGTTATACAATTTCTGACAATATGGATGAAGATGGAAATAAGGATTTTACAGCGAAGGTGACAGTGGCAGAGCAGGACAACACAACTTATGCTGTGTCTCAGGCTACAGGAAACGAGATTTCTAATCAGTTTTCAGATATTGATATGCAGACTTATGACAGTGAATTTGTGTACTTGAGCAGAAGTGACTGGGAAGGTACATGGCCTGCAACATATGCCGATGGCAATTGGGAAGCACCGGAAGAATTTGTGGAAGGTCTTAAAATTCCGGAAATAGAGGATGGTGTAACAGAGACTCCGGTAACAGAAGCAGATGGTGATGAAATTTACACTGTCGCAAATTTAATGGAAACAGAGTATGATGATCCGGCATGGGAAGCTATGATTTCCCAGATGAGTGTAGAAGAACTTGATAATCTGGTTCGAGTAGGTGGTTATGCTACAGTTGGTGTGGATTCCATTCAGCTTCCTTCTACACAGGATAAAGACGGCCCGGCAGGAATTTCCAATACACTGGTAGGAGGAAAGAGTGGTACATCTTATCCGCCCGCAATTGTGCTGGCATCTACATGGAATGATGAACTTGCAGAGGAAAGAGGAAGATGCATTGGTGAAGACAGTCTTCTGTTAGGAGTTTCAGGATGGTATGCACCATCTATGAATATTCATCGTACTCCATATAGCGGAAGAAACTTTGAGTATTATTCAGAAGACAATTTTATTTCAGGTAAAATGGGTGCGGCAGAGGTTCGTGGTGCACAGAGTAAGGGTGTCATTGTATATATGAAACACTTTGCATTAAATGATCAGGAAACAAACCGTATGGGTGTTGCTGTTATGTCGAATGAACAGACGGCGAGACAGATTTATTTAAATCCTTTTGAAATCACAGTGCGTGAAGGAAATGCACATGGAGCCATGGTAAGTATGAACCGTATCGGAAACAAGTGGACAGGTGCACATTACGGGTTGATGACAGAGACACTTCGCAATGAGTGGGGATTTGAAGGAGTAGCAATCACTGATCAGGCATCTTTCGATGTATTTGCATATGAGGATCTGCGTGCAGGACTTGCAGCAGGTACAGATTTATGGTTGAATACAGATACAGAATTATGGAAGCTTTCAAAGGGCGATATGAATGACACAGTCGTAACCAATATGCAGCGTGCAGCAAAAAATATTGCATTTGCAGTATCACGTTCTAATGCGATGAATGGTTTGTCAAGCGGAAGTAAAATTGTAAAAATAACACCAGTATGGCAGATAATGGTTTATGCGGCAAGTGGAATATTGACACTTCTGGCATTAGCAGGAGCAGTTCTTGCAACTATAAACAAAAAGAACAGCAGGAAAAAACAGATATGGAGTGCTGTGCTGTCAGGCATTTGTGCAGCGTTGCTTTTAGGCGGCGGACTGGCAGTATGTCTGGTTGCAGGTGAAGATTATTATAATCTTGGAATACCTCTTGGAGTTGCCGGAATTATTCTTTGTGTAGCTAATATTTTAGTAAATCGTAAAGATGAACTGAAAGAAAATCAGAATTAATGGGAAAAATCAGGCTGTTGCAGTGTAGTAACAGCCTGTTCCCCTTTGTGAGGATAAATATATGAAGCGTTATAATATGGTAAAAAAAATGACACTGGAAGAAAAGGCTGCTTTTTTAAGCGGTAAAAATGAATGGCAGACGAGAGACATCCCAAGGCTTAATATCCCTTCTGTGTTCTGCTCAGACGGCCCTCACGGAGTCCGCAAGCAGGCAGGGGCGGGTGACCATCTGGGTCTGAACGAATCTCTTCCTGCCACCTGTTTCCCGACGGCGGCGACAATTGCCAACAGCTGGGATATGGAGCTTGGGGAAGCACTTGGACAGGCTCTTGGAGAAGAAGCCTCTGCTCTCGAGGTAAATATTCTGCTTGGACCGGGACTGAACATTAAGAGAAGTCCTCTCTGCGGACGTAACTTCGAATATTTTTCAGAGGATCCGTATCTGGCAGGAAAAATGGCAGCCTCTTATGTAAAGGGAATCCAGAGTCAGGGCGTGTATGCCTGCCCGAAGCATTTCGCGGTAAACAGTCAGGAGCTTCGCCGTATGTCCATGAATTCAGTTGTGGACGAGAGAACGCTTCGTGAAATTTATCTGACAGGCTTCGAAATCGCTGTGAAAGAGGGCAAAGCAAAAGCTATTATGAGCAGCTACAATCAGGTGAATGGCGAATATGCTAACGAAAACAAGCACCTTCTTAAGGAAATCCTTCGCGGGGAATGGGGCTATGATGGAATTGTAATTACCGACTGGGGCGGTTCCAACAGCCATACACAGGGTGTAGCAGCACGTTCCAATCTGGAAATGCCGGTTCCGGGTCTTGATTCTGCAAGAGAAATCATAAAAGCAGTTGAGACAGGCGTACTCTCTATGGAAGAACTGGATACCTGTGTGGACGACCTTTTGGATGCCGTGATGGAATTAAGTGAAAATGCAGCAGATAACGCAGGCTCTTTTGACCAGCAGGCGCATCATGCCCTTGCAGCGAAGGCGGCGGCAGAAAGCGTTGTCATGCTGAAAAACGATGAGGATATTCTGCCGCTCAAGGCGAAGACAAAGGTTGCAATTATCGGTGATTTCGCTTTCGACCCGAGATATCAGGGCGCAGGTTCTTCCATGGTAAATCCGACGGGGCTGGAATCTGTAAGCGATTTAGTGGGACAGTATGATCTGCAGGTTGCAGGAATGAACAGAGGCTACGTCCGTTCCGGCGCGGAAGACGCTGTTATGAGAAAAGAAGCACTTGATCTGGCGGCGATGGCAGATGTTGTGATTTACTGCTTCGGACTTGATGAATTAAGTGAATCCGAAGGTATGGACCGCAGTCATATGCGGATTCCGCAGAATCAGATTGAACTTTTGGAAGCAATCGTAAAGATAAACCCGAATGTAGTTGGTGTTTTAAGTGCGGGAGCGTCTATTGAGATGCCGTGGCATTATTGCTGTAAGGCGATTCTTCATGGATATTTAAGCGGTCAGGCAGGAGCGGGAGCGATGCTTGATATTCTTACAGGAAAAATCAACCCGTCAGGAAGGCTGGCAGAGACATATCCGGTACGCTATGAGGATACCCCAGCCTTCCGCAATTTCCCGAGTCAGGAGAAAAATGCAGAATACCGCGAGGGAATTTATGTGGGTTACCGTTATTATGACACCAGCAGGGTAAGAGTACAGTATCCGTTCGGATATGGACTTTCCTATACAACTTTTACATATTCTGAGTTGAAGGTGGATGAATCAGGCGCCTCCTTTACTCTGACGAATACGGGAGACAGAGACGGTGCAGAGGTTGCACAGCTTTATATTGGACTTGACGGCGGAAAGGTATTCCGTCCGGCGAAAGAACTGAAGGGCTTTGTCAAAGTATTCTTAAAAGCCGGGGAAAGCAAAGAAGTGCATATCCCGTTTGATGACAAAACATTCCGTTACTGGAATGTAAAAACGGACAGCTGGGAGATTGAGAGCGGCACCTACCAAATTATGATTGGAGCAAGTGTGGCTGACATCAGACTGACGGAAAATTTTGCAGTCGGCGGAAGCGGGGCAGAGCTTCCGTATAGCAAAAACGAGCTTCCGTCCTATTATTCAGGACTGATTCAGAAGGTTGAAGACTCAGAATTTGAGAAGCTTCTGGGTTATCCGATTCCGGAAGGCAAGTGGAGCGGAGAACTTGAAATCAATGATGCAATCTGTCAGATGTATTATGCGAAGAGCGGACTGGCGAGATTCATCTATAATCGTCTGACTGCCATGAAGAAAAAAAGTGAGGCGAAGGGAAAACCTGATTTAAATATCCTCTTTATTTACAATATGCCATTCAGAGGTATTGCCAAGATGACAGGCGGTGCCGTGAGTATGGAGATGGCGGAAGGCATGGTCAAGGTGGTAAACGGTCATTTCTTCCAGGGAATGAAAATGATTATCGGCGGCTTCTTCCGAAATTCCAAGGCAAACAAGGAATACGAAGCGAAGCTGTCAGGAAGAACAGGAGACGACAGATAGATGAACAGTATAAAAGAAAAATGGATGGATGTATGGAGTAAATTCGAAGAAGACCATCCCAAGCTTGCCAAATGGGTATACCAGATTTTTTATTTCTTTGTTTTCAGCATGGGTGTTACTGTTTTTCAGTATCTGGTATTTACTTTTATGCCGGGAATACTGGGAAAAGAACTTGCCGGAACTGAATTTATGTGGCCGCAGAAAGAAATGCATATTTTCGGCGTAGATTTTACGTGGAGTCTTCTGGGATATAATGTACTTCGCGATACCAGCGGCGCTGTGGTAATCGGCGGAGGTCTTGGATATTTCATCAGCTATGAGACCGGTTCCTTCCTTGCACAGTGCATCAACTTCCCGCTTCAGAGAAATATTACTTTTAAAAGCAAGGGAAATCCTGTCTATCAGGCAGTGTGGTATTTCCTTGCATGGATTGTGATTTCTTTAATCTGCAACGGTTTCAATAACCTGTGGATGCCGATAGCTTCCGCATATGTAGCTCCGGCAATCTATAACCTGCTGGTAACATTTATCACAGGTGGTGTGTCCATGGTAATTTTCTTCTTCGTATTTAAGATTATTTTCCCGGAGGGTGAAGCGAAGAAATAAGGTTGATCCACCGGAATCGGTGCCGGATTTATCATGGATAAGGCAAAATAAAGTAGGAGAGGGGTTCTGCCGTAAGGGGGAATCCCTCTCTTTCACGAAAATGTATATATTCATTTATTTATGTTATGACGGATACGCAGACGTATTTTCAGCGTATTACAGCGCCGAATGGCATCAATGCCAGCTTGGCCAGCTCAGACCGCTGATAGCACCGCCACATATGAACCATTAATCATGATAAGGATAAATGATATTAAAAAAAGACCCTTATCATGACCGCTGCCACAATAAAAGTCTTGCCATCTCATTTGCTACGGGTATCTTTCGATACCGGGTGTCGGTTACAAAATCACTTCTTTCGAAGCGTTCAGCAGATTATAGATAAAAAATATAGTTTACGCTTTTCGGGAAAAGCAGGAGAAAAGGCAAAATACACAGGAGAAATCCTTGCAGTAGGAATTGGATATAACAAAAAGACAAAGAAACATCAATGCAGGGTGATTACTTTACGAAAGGGCACGTTATATAAATATTTTTGTAACGTTTCTTCTGTCTGTGACTTAATTATATAGAAAGATATCAGATAAAATAATGATACAGCAGACAGGAGGATTATCATGAAACGATATTTAG
>ERZ1673736.2330-NODE-2330-length-21283-cov-5.860232_pt1 | contig 21283 bp, 23 predicted proteins | sample MGYA00580212_ERZ1673736 | MGnify/ENA primary metagenome ERZ1673736 (study PRJEB41218, sample SAMN15661752) | gut metagenome | host: Homo sapiens | place: Canada: London | collected 2015-08-20/2019-03-30 | study: EMG produced TPA metagenomics assembly of...
GATCACAACACAGGAGATGATAAAGCACAGATTCTTCTTTCCAAGGAAATTGATGGACGCCCTTTCCTTTCTGGGCTTATAATACAAACTTTCTTTCTTAAGTCCAACTGCATAAAATGCATATATAATCATTCTGGTAATAACCAGAGCCGTGAACATGGAAACCACAATACCGATTCCCAGAGTCTGTGCAAATCCCTTTACGCTTCCTGTTCCCATAAACCACAGGACAACCGCTGCAATCAGAGTCGTTACATTACCATCCACGATTGCTGACATCGCTTTCTGGAAACCTGTCTTCAGAGAGCTACGTACACTCTTGCCCTTTGACATCTCTTCTCTTACACGGGCGAAAATAATAACATTCGCATCCACCGCCATACCAATACTCAGGATAATACCGGCAAGACCGGGCAGTGTCAGCGTTACATTGAACGCATTCAGAATAATAAATACAATCTCTGTATAAATAATCAACGCAAGTCCTGATGCAAGACCCGGAAGCAGGTATACAGCAATCATGAAAATAATGACAATTGCAAGACCGATAGCGCCCGCTTTTACACTGGTACTAATCGCCTGCTCACCAAGCTGGGCGCCTACCACATTAGAGCGAAGTTCTTCCAGTTCCAGCTTCAATCCGCCGATACGGATAGTAGAAGCAAGATTCTCCGCTTCTTCATAAGTAAAATCGCCCGTAATATAAGCCTGTCCGCCTGTAATCGCCTCATTTACCGTCGGAGCGCTGATAGTCTCGCCATCATAAATGATAGAGATGGATTTGCCTACATTCGCAGTAGTTGCTTCTGCAAACTTCGTGGTTCCCTCATCCGTCAGAGTAAGTTCTACTGTATACTCCGTGTTCTTCATATCATCCTGGCCGGATCTGGCAGTTGCGGTTTCTACATCCGTACCGGTGATAACCGTCTCGCCATCCTCTGTCTGAAATTCCAGAGAACCGGGTTTGCCAAGTTCATCCAGGATCGTATTGGCATCCGTCACACCAGGGATTTCGATACTAATACGGTCATCGCCTTCCTGATAAACACTTGCCTCTGTGCTGTACTGTTCCACACGTTTTTGCAGCTTGTAGATGGTATCACTCATCTCTTCGCTGGTAGGATTGTCGTTCTTAACCTGGTATGTAATACTTACACCACCCGCAAGGTCAAGACCTAACGTAATGTTTTTTGCTGCCCCGGTCTGTGTCGGTCCGAACCCCTGAATGGTTGTGAATCCTAAAAGCACAATCAGGACAGCCGTCACAACCAGGCTCAGTATTCCTTTCTTTTTGTTCATTTTACTTTGTTTCTCCTCTCTCTATTACTCTGCCATTGCAGCCTTCATCATGATGGCACATTCTACCCGCTTACGCTGCATCTCACACCCAATATCATAGGCATCATGAATCGTGCCATGGAAATTGTATGCGTTTGCCATACAGCCTCCGCTGCAGTAAAATCTTGCAAAGCATTTCTTACATTTTTCTTTGGAATACACACTGCACCCCCGGAATTCCTCCGCAATCTCCGGTTTTATGATTCCTTCATCCACATTGCCCATCAGGAACTCTTCTTTTCCTACAAACTGATGGCAAGGATACAAATCCCCCCACGGAGTCACAGCAAGATATTCCGTTCCTGAACCGCATCCTGACAATCTTTTTGCTACACACGGCCCACCTTCTAAGTCTATCATAAAATGGAAGAAATTGAAACCTTTTCCCGCCTTTTCTCTCTCAATCATAATCTTCGCAAGCTTATCATACTCTTCACAAATCTGCGGCAGATCTTCTTCTCTGATAGCATAAGGATCTGTTTCTTCTCCCACCACAGGCTCAATAGACATCTGCTTAAATCCCAGATCTGCAAAATGCAGGATATCATTGGAAAAGTCCAGATTATTCCGGGTAAATGTCCCTCTGATATAATATTTCTCCTGATTCCTGCTGTCCGCAAGTTTCTGGAATTTGGGAACAATCAGATCGTAACTGCCCTTCCCGTTCCGGAAAGGACGCATCTTATCATTTACTTCCTTCCGCCCGTCAAGACTCAGAACCACATTATCCATTTCTTTATTGATAAACTCCTGAATCTCATCATTCAGAAGAACCCCATTTGTAGTGACCGTGAAGCGGAAATGCTTGTCATGGATTTTCTCCTGCTCTCTTCCATATGCAACCAGATCCTTCACAACCTGCCAGTTCATCAACGGCTCTCCGCCAAAAAAATCCACTTCCAGATTATGCCTGTTCCCTGAATTGGCAATCAGAAAATCCAACGCTTTTTTCCCCACTTCATAGCTCATAAGAGCCCTTCTTCCATGGTATTCTCCTTCTTCTGCAAAGCAATACCTGCACGCCAGATTGCAGTCATGGGCAATATGCAGGCAAAGTGCCTTCACAACCGTCTTCCTCTTTTTCACTTCACCAATAAAATCTTCATACACATCCGGTGAAAAAAGCTGTCCCGCCTGTGTAAGCTCCGTCACATCCAAAAGCGCGTCCCTGAGTTCTTCTTCCGTATATTTCACACCCAGAGCTTCCCTTAAATCTTCAAAAACCTCCGGCTTTTTCAAAGAATCTGCAGTATGTCCTTCGTTCTGTCCGTTCAGCCGTTCAATAACATCGTAACAAAGGTCATCCACCACATGTACGGCGCCGCTGCACACATCCAGCACAATATTATAACCGTTATTCCGATACTGATGAATCAATGCCACAACCCCTTTCCTTCCAAAACAATTGCCATACGATGTCCACCTTGACAGGAAAAACATCCCTTATTTAACGTAACAGCAAGAAACAGCGACCTGTAAAGCCGCTGTTTTGAGCATTACTTTTCAATTGCTTAATTATTTCTTCTGTTCACAAGTCTGGTTTCCTACCGTGCAGGAAGTCTTACAGGCTGACTGGCAGGATGTCTGGCATTCTCCGCATCCGCCCTTCTTCATTGTGTTGTTCAATGTCTGTGTATTTAATGTCTTTACATGTTTCATCTTGTACGTCCTCCTAGATACTGTAATCTGCATTGTATTATAACACAAGCCCTTTCTTTTGGAAAGTATTTTTTCATGAAATCATGCCTCCCGTCATTCCTCCTCCCGCGCAGAGGACAAATGCAGTCATCACATTTATTCCATTTCCTTCTAACGTATGGTATACCCCCAGTGTAATCAAAAGCAGCAGGGCAAAATATGCAATACCAAGACCCAGTCCCCACAAAAACCTTCTCACCTTCGCCATTTTCCCCAGCACCAGTCCGCCAATCAAGGTTGAAGCCACATAAATAGCAACAATTCCGGCCGACACTGTTTTCTCATCCAGTTCAAACTTATAAAGAAGCATCGCCAATACCAGCAATAATACCCCCGTTACAATATAAGACACCAACAAAGCCTTTAATACCCACAGAGCTTTTGAATCTCTTCTGAATCTTCTTTCCATATTCCCTCTCCTTGTCCGCCCTTTCATATCTAATGAATATGCAGCATAAAACGGGAATATGATAACAGATTTACAGAAAGGTAATTTCTTCAGTTTCACCTACTGCTCCATCTGTTTCCCCAGAAATCCGGCCGCACTCAAAGCAACCTTCTGTTCTGTCTCTCCAAATTTACGTTTCTCATCCTTCGTCAGAAAAATAACTGCTCCGATTACATCTCCCTCGGAAATAATCGGATAGATAATCTGAAAAGCATAATTTTCCTCCTGGTCATTCACCACTTTAATGTAGTTTTTGTCATCACCGGAAGCAATCCGTTCTCCCCTCTCCTCCAGAATCTTCTCCAGTTGTTTGGTAATATACTTCTCCTGTACTTCCTTCTTACCGCTTCCCGCAGCCGCCACAATCTGATCCATATCGCAGATACACACCAGACACCCCAGCGTCTGCGCAAGACTTTCCGCATATTGTCCGGCAAAAACGGACAGTTCACCGATTGGCGAATATTTTTTTAAGATAATCTCTCCTTCTCTGTCTGTAAATATTTCAAGCGGATCTCCCTCCCTGATTCTCAGGGTTCTTCTTATCTCCTTCGGTATTACCACCCTTCCAAGATCATCTATCCGCCGGACAATTCCTGTAGCTTTCATATAAAATTCCTCCATTTACTGTACTTTCCACTGATGGAAATAGTATCTGTAAACGAAAGGATTTTATACATTTCACCCAATTTAATGTAAGTACCCATCTTTAAAAAATATAACCATGTTAGTTTTAAATACGGACATAACCCGTAGACGGTCCTGCACCCACTTTTGCTATATATCCACTCTTAACCAGCTCTGTTAAAGTTCTTTCCACCGTCACTTTGCTTATATCCGGACAAAGTTCCATAATCTCTTTCTTTGTGATTTTCCCCACTTTTTGATCTATCATAGCTTTTATCCGGTCTGGTTTTGATAAAGTTCTGTTTTTTAAATGCTCCACACGATTTTCAAATTCATTGTATGCCTTCAAAACAATTCCGAGATAATATTTTACAAAAGGCGCATAATTGTTTTCATTCTCATGCCAGCCAGCTGAACTTGCCTGCAATGCTTCGTAATAAGTTTCTTTTGTCTTTTCTATCAGCATTTCCATACTCACGTATTTACCGACGATATAACCCGCTTTATAGAACAGCAATAATGTAAGCAATCGGCTCATGCGCCCGTTTCCATCAGGCAATACCACATTGAGACCCCGCAAGAAAACGATAGTTAATTTCTACTTTTTGCTTGCGATCTTTGCCGGTTCCCTCTGCCTGATACACATAAATGCTATCAATCAGTTCTACCAGCATAGAACGGTTCAGCTCTGTTACAGTTTCATACTTGCGTATGGTTTCCAAAAATTGATTGGTGCTCTGGGTTTTCTTTTCCTCGGCTATGATCCTTGCTTTCAAATCATCCCTCTTTTGGGTGAGCTCTTTCTGCTCGTTCTCATAAGCCGATGACATTTTCTCGAAACGTTCGTCTGAAATCTTCCCCAAAGCATTCTGCTCAAATAGCTTCACAATTACACTGTCAATTTCCGCGATCCGTTTTTCAGCTATTTCCAAGTCCTGCCTGAATTGCTTGATTTTCTGGCCACCGCCCTTTTCGCTCAATTCGTGCATTTCTTCGATGAACTGATCGCCCAGAGTCTCCATGCCCTTAATATGTTTCTGAATATCGCCCATAACAATCTGCTGTAATGCGTCATACGAAATTGCGTGTGTCGTACAAAGATTACTGTTTCTCGCATAGGTTCTGCAGCGGAATCGGGGTTCCCTTCCATTTGGATTTGAGAACGCCATGTTACGGCCGCAATCCGGGCATTTCACAAGTCCTACAAACATATTAGGGCGTCCTGTCTTGTTGGGCCGTTTCTTCACGCTGATAAATTTCTGTACCAGTTCAAAGGTTTCCTCGTCCACAATCGCCTCATGGGTATTTCGGACTATAATCCATTCCTCCTTAGGAACCGATACCAGTTTTTTGTTCTTAAATGATTTTGTCTGTGTTTTATGGGACACCATGTGGCCTAGATACACTTGATTCTCCAAAATCATTTTTACATTTTTCCCTACCCAGTCTGTCGGAAACTTGAATCCGTTGCTTGTGTCCAATGTACCGTTCTTCATTGCCCGGTATGCCCGCGGGATTAAGATTCCATCCTCGCATAGGGCCCTTGCAATCTGATGTACGCTGTTGCCCTGCTTCGATAATTCAAAAATACGCTTGACGGTAGGCGCTGTTTCCGGGTCAACCAGTAACTGGCGTTTGTTCTTTGGATCGACCATATAGCCATATGGGGCAAAGGAACCGCAAAACCCGCCATTCAAAGCCATTGTTTTCTTGACACTGCGGATTTTCTTTGATGTGTCACGGGCATAATACTCATTCATAATGGATTTGAACGGCATCATTTCATTTTCATCAAACCTTGTGTCAACATCGTCATTCAGGGCAATAAACAAAATGTCATTGTTGGGGAAGATTTCTTCCACATAGTACATGAACATGGCATTGTTTCGCCCGAAACGCGACATATCCTTAACCATGATACCGGTTGGCCTTGTATCGTCCATAGCATCCTTAATCATACGGTTCAGGTCTGGCCGGTCGAAGGTAGTCCCGGAAATTCCGTCGTCCACATATTCACCGATCACTTCAAAGCCTTTTTCCTTTGCGTGATACCTTAACATCTGCAACTGATTGGTAATGCTGTTGCTTTCCTTATCAGCATCCCCGTCATCTTTGGATAAACGTGCATATAATCTAACTGGAAGTTTTGTCTGCTGTTTTAACATTTCTGCTCCTTTCCAACAGCAAACAAACTACTCTGTACTCTATGATTATACCATGTTTCCAAACTTTTTTCAGCCATTTGCTGCGTTATTTTTTCGGCTAACCGGCACTGTTTTCCTGCTCAATTTCCTTTTGTATCAGTCTTTTTATCAAATGCTGCAACTGGACCGTTCCAGAAAAAGTTGCGGTTACATAAAATGTCGTGTTCCCGATCTGGATCGTGTCTGACTGTTTTTGGTTCTCCATGTTCCACCTCATTTCCGGGTAACAAAAAAGCACCATCACTGGCGCTTTCCTGTCATTTTACATTTATAACTTTCCGCGAATACTCCCTGCCCTGCAGGTCAAGCTCCGCATAGACCATATTGTTGTCGTTAAGTTCTGTCTGGCCCGTCTGAATACAGGCTGTATCAAGTATCCGGTTTATCCATTTTCCTTTTTCCGTATCAGGGCTTTCGTGGATATGCCCGTGCAAGGAGAGCAGCGGCTGTTTCTCTTTCAGGAAATCATAAATATCCACAGAGCCTATATCCAAATCCTGATACAAAAGCTGCCCCAGCCTCAATCCGGCAGGAGGCATGTGCATTACATAGACTGTCTGCCTGGGATTTTCCGGTTCCGGCAAATCTTTCAGAATATCACACATAAGCGGAAGTTCTGTCCTCGAATACTCCAACCAGTTATATATCCTGTCATAGCCGTATTCATTGGAAATACCGGCGACAGGGCTTAGCTGCCTCTGCGGGATATAATGCGTTTCTGTGACAACTCTGTCCTTGCACCCGAAAGGATGGTCTAAAATATGGTTCATTCCAATAAACTCATATTCACCGACATGGACCTTTTTACCGGCTATATTATGGATATTTCCAAATTCCCTACAGACTGCATCAAACAGTCCATCTACCGACAGAAGATCGTCGTTCCCAAGCATGGCGAGATATGTAATGCCGTGCTTTTCAAGTTCCGAAAAATAATCCCTTAAAAATCCATTGATAAACGACGGCTGCTCCAGATGTCTTTCTCTGAGTTTAGGAAGCATATCCCCGCCATTCACAATGACGCCGATATTCTTCTCAATAGCAATGTCCAGCGTTTTCCTGTATTTGTTCTTATCTCCATGTAAATCTGTAACATATAATATTTTCATGCTGCATACCGCCTCTTGTACTAATTTCAAAAATCTATCTTTCTGATTATACCATATCATGGGATAACTTTCAGCGCGTTACTTTGTCTTTTGTCGAAGATACTTTGTATTAATACCCCCTTTCCGTGATTTCCATATTCCTTCATCAAAACCACATGAATAGGTCGGACCTGCGCCCATACAGTCACAGACCCGGCCCATTGTATCTGATTTCGATTAGCTGCCGTATTTGCCACGCCCCCCGGCAAGCTCTGATTTACCAGAGCGGGGCTGTTACAGGCTGCGGATAGCGTCACCGCATCATAGCCCCGCATACGCCGCCGCTTTGCCAGAGCTGGCGCACGCCGCAGGAACTCTCCCCAAGTCTTTAGGGAGCCGTGAAGAAGTACCATTGTGATCTGTGCCGTCGTCGCGTCCGGCCTGCCACAGCCGGTTGCGTGGGTTGCGTTTATCGCTCGGACAGCCTGGATTCATCACCTCCTTAGGCTGCCTGTCGCCGCGCCGCCCCATCTGCCGCTCGGAACACAGAATGAAGTACCTGTAACAGCGTATATTCGGTTGTCAAGGAGCAAGCGAGGGGCGTGGCAGTTATGACAGTTTTTCAGTTGGGGCGGGCCGGAGCGTATGCTGCGACCACACCCGTCAGGCTTGTCCCGCCAGATAAATATGTCCCTCTATTATTCATTTCATTTTTGAGGATTATTTTCGGGGTCTGTTTCCATTTTTTCTAAAACTTTTTTCAGACGTCGAAGTCCACGCTGGATTCCTTCATGCACAGAGCTGACGCCGGAACCCTCGCTCTTTGCAATTTCCGAAAGGCTCATGCCGAGCAGGAAATGCGAAGTGATCCGGTTTCGCTGTTTCTCCGGCAGGGAAGCAAGCGCCTGATACAGCCTGGCATTTTCCTCCTGCTGTTCAAGAATTTCGGCCGGTGTCAGGACGATTACCAGCGCATCACGCTCCACGCTGGTATCATAGTCAAGAGAAAAATATGCCTTATGACGGTATGTACGCAGGATATAGGCGGCTTCAGCCAGCTTATATTCTCGGAGCAGATTAGCCACCTCGTCCGGCACTTCAACAATAACGTCCTGTGTATAAAACGGGTAGTAATCCCGCAGGTTGATTTCTTTCATGGGTAATTCCTCCAATTTCGATTTTTTTAGTTGATAGGCAAAATCGAAATCAGAGGGTGGGGAGCGGCAGTGCGGACAACCCTTGTTGTAACAGCCGCTTATATATGAAATACGCGCCCATAGAAGAATGGGCGCGCAGAAAGGTGTATGATATAAAACTATTGTAAATTCGGCCAAACTTAAAAACGCCGCAATCCATACTACATGGATTACGGCGCATAAAACTCTATATGTAAAATAACCATTCTGTTGAATATTCCCCTTTGGCAGCATTATCAGCCCTCCCCGAAAAGGAAGCGCAGAAGGCTTATCCTTCATCAGCCTCCTTTTGGGGAGATTATACAAGGGCAAATTCTATGTTCTTTCCTGAAACATCATAGTTTTGGTAAGGCTTATATAAAATGTGTTTTGAGGTAATCACGGCCTCAAACGGATTTTATGAAAAAGCCTCATATTATAATAAAGGCCACAGGACAAATAAAATTGCCTTGTGGTCTTTATCACAATACTTCAAATTTATAACCAACACCAATAACACTTTTGATGTAGTCCGGGGAATCAGGTGTAGTTCTCAGTTTCCTCCGCAGATTACTCACATGGTTATTGACGGCTTTTCGGGAATAGAGCGAATAATCCTCATTCCAGACCAATTCCATAATAAGCTCATAAGTAAATACACGCTTCGGGTGAGCGATTAACAAAGCAAGGATGTCAAATTCCTTAGCGGTTAATTCAATTATCTGCTCGCCAATACATACAAGCCGTTGTTCCTGGCAGAAGTATAAATCACCTATGCGAATCTCTATAAACGGTTCATCAATGACTGTCTGCAACTTATAAGTTTCGGAAATGATACATTGGCTGTCAGCAAGATTATTTTGTTGTTTCTGGGAATCGAGAAGATAGTTTACCAATTCCTGACGCTGACGGGTGCTTAACAACATGAGCAGCTTTTCTGCAATTATGCCGCCCGGTTCTGATATATCAAATACAGCTAATTTCCCATGTCGTCACCTCCATCAGTGTAGGTATTTGTGCTTTCATTTCGACTGAATAAAGTTGTCATTCGTCACTGTTAGCTTGACTATATAAAAACATATCCCCTTATAATACGGAAACAGTTTCTTGTTTAATAAGAATATTTTTTCCTGTAATGTATCAGGCAGATGGCAGATACGACAAACATAATTCCCTCTGCGACAGGTACAGCCAGCCATACTCCTGTTATTCCCCAAATGTGAGGCAGCAGCAAGATACCCCCAGCTAGCAGGCCGAATGTCCGCAAAAAGGAAAGAACTGCAGATACTTTTCCGTTTGACAATGCTGTAAACATTGCGGATGTAAAATTATTCAAACCGCAGAATAGAAAGCTATATGAAAAAATAGTGAAACCATTCGCCGCAATTTGATAGACTTCCGATGTATCATCCGCAAACAGCCGTACAATATAGGAGCCTCCAAACATGGAAACCGCAAATATCAGCACCGATGCCGCCGCAATAAACCGCATACTGATAGAGAAAACCTTTTTTTGCTGAACCTCATTCCTGTTTCCATAGTTAAATCCGATGATAGGTGCTATTCCCATAGAGTAGCCGATATACAGCGTGTTCAGCAGGAATTGAGAGTAAATAATAATCGTGATTGCCGCAACGCCATCCTCTCCCAGCAGGTTCATCATAGTGCGGTTGAACAAAAATGTTGTGACGGCTGTTGCCAACTGGCCTACCATTTCAGAGGAGCCGTTAAAACAGCTTTCTCCGATGACTGCCAATTTCAATTTTGGCCTTGTGAAAGACAGCGTTCCTTTGTTCCGAGCAAAATATGCCAGCCCAGTGACTGTGGGAATCAGATAACCAAAGCCTGTCCCCAAAGCTGCGCCTTGGATACCCAGACCACAGGGGACAATGAAGATATAATCCAAAATTATATTTGCCACGCCCGCCAGGACAGACAGCCCAAAACCAAGGCCCGGTTTTCCAGCCGTCACAAACAGGTTTGAAAACAGCGTTTGCAGTATATTGGCCGGAATGAATAGAAACAGCACCATGAGATAATCTTTGCAATAGGGAAAGAGCAGATTACTGGCACCAAGAGCATAAATAATGTTGTCAATCCAGATCGTCCCACCCAAAAGAATGAGAAACCCAATCACCGCACCTGTGATAATAAGCAAGGTGAAATCTTCCTTTGCCTCCTGATTTTTACCTGCCCCCATTTTTCGGGAAACAATCGCGTTTCCGCCCGTTGCAATCATGGTAGCCAGTCCCACCGTGATGTTGATAATGGGGCACACGATATTGATAGAAGAAAGCGCATCCGTATTCACAAACTGTGCCACAAAGATCGTATCTACAATGGTGTATAGTCCCATAAAAATCATCATTACGATGGTAGGAAATGCAAATCGCAGAAGCGATGCCGCACTCCATTTTTGATCTAAAATGTTATCGTTCATCGTCGCCTTTCTCCTGTTTTGGTGGTAGAATGAGCCGCTGGGTGGGATAGCCAAATTCAGTGAGAAGCTCTGACTCGGCAAAACCCAGACGTTTATAGTCCTCTCTCTGTCCCGTATCAGCTTTATCTCCCTCGCGGAAAGTAGTAATACTGATTTCACGACCTACAAATATATTGCACATCATAAAGTCAAGGAAAGCCTTTGCCACTCCATAATGCCGGTATTGCGGATGTACAGCCAGAAAGTCGATGCTTCCGGTCTGATGGGAAAATGCAGCGGCTCCAATTATGGTTGAGCCATCCCGCATAATAAGGGCTTGCCGCTGTCCGACATATTGCCTGACTTGTTCCAGATGGGAACTTTCGTCAAGGCAGGGAAAACCGTCAATGACAAGTTTAATAAAATTCATCCAGTCGGGAATATCTGCTAGCGTAGCATAAGAAATCTCTTGCATGATCGTATCAGGAACAGTTGGATTTTTGTTCAATGTAAATTCCAGTTGCAAAGGATAAAAGACTTCGTTTTGTCTATATTCCAGCGGCGTTTGCTTATACATGGATTTGAAGATGGAAGTAAATGCCTGTTGACTCTCATAGCCAGCAATCAGCGCAATTTCGATAATCGGCTTTTTAGAAAACACCAATAGCTTTGCCGCCTCGGTCAGCTGCCTGCGCTGGATATAGTCGTGAAGTGTGATCCCAACTGTATCTGTGAACATTCGGTGCAGATGGTACTTGGAATAGCAAACCGCATTTGCAACAGTGTCTAAATCTAATTTTTCATTGAGATGCGCTTCAATGTAAGAAATCACTGCCGCTATATTCTCAACTTTATAGCTGTTCATGGTTTCCCTCCTTTCTGCTTTCATTATAACAAAGCGAATCATGCCGCTTTTCATTATTCTTGCTGTCTTTTCATATATCATATGCCCAGGAACATCTACTCCGGGACAGGTGACAATGATCTGTTTATCCCCCTGTGCCTGTCGCCAGAGCAGCATATTATCTTTGAACAAGGCGTTCACTCTGCCGGTATTCTTCAGCCGTTGCAGATTGGGCTATATGGATTTAGCTCTTTCGGAAAAAGCGTTCACAGTGCTCGTAAGGAGGCAGCCCCTTATCGGTGATTTCAATATCATCAGCTTTAATCATACCGTACAAATAGTAATATGTGTTTACCATTTTACCCTGAAGATCAATTTAAGCGGCTTCACAGAGCGAGATAAATACTGGCCGTTACTGCCCAAATAAGAAAAGGTAATGATTCTTCCAAAGAGATACCGCCGCCTTTTCCCTGTGTAGCATAAATTGGGATTCCTGCCGCACTAATGCTATCTAAATCTCTGTAAATGGTCCGAGTAGAAACCTCGAATTTGTTTGCCAGTTCAGGAGCCGAGGATTTTCCGTTTTCCAATAAATAGTAAACAATTTGAAACAGCCTTTTCATCTGCATACCGTACACCTCCGTCTTTATTATAACGCAAAAAACTTGACAAGTGTATGGCAGGTTAATCCATAATATTTCCTGTTATGACGGTATACGCTTCCTGAGATTGATGAGTCTAAATACATCATCCATAATTCCTCTATCCCGTACATCCAGCATCAACCATTTCTGTCCATTACCAGTTTTCGTGTTTTTGAATACTGTCTGCACATAGTCGGAACATTGCGGCATAAGAAACTCTGCCTCCGTAAGTTCATGACTTCCTACAACCACGAGAGCGATAAAATAGCCCTGCATCGGATAGAGCGTACAAAGAGACTTTCCACCTTTTTTATACTTAATATTCCAGCCTGCCTGCATGGAACAACGGCTGTATTCCATACAGGGCTTGATCTGGTAGGCGGACTGGATACGCTCATTAAACTCCGCCCATAACGGACTGCCGATATATTCTGTGACCTGCTCCCATGTAGGCGGCGTTACATTTGAATAGAGCAAATTCCAATCCATTCTTATTTTCCTCCTTAGCTTTTATTTTTCAGCGGCAGGGGTTTAACCCAAATTTCCATGTAGGCCATGTCCTCCGCATCTCTGTAATACTTCTCTGCAGAGAAAGGCTCCGTGGTTAAATTGTGGCGGGGCAGCCATATACCAAAAAGATATTTGCTGGCCTGATCTAAAGCGACCGTCACCAAATCCTCAAAATTTTCTGCTTCGACTCTGCAAACGATGTATTCTCCTGCCGAGAGTTCTCTCTTAACAAACCCATCCTGCAGCCGATCCGGAATATTTTGAACAAGGCCACTTGCAAAATAAGTGAAAAGGTTTTGTGAAGTACCTTCCGTATGGGACATTCCCATTTCTACAGTAGTATTTAGATTGGCTTCGATTGAAGCCTTCTCCATGTGGTAGCGCTTCCAAAGCTGCCCTGGCACATCTACACCTGTACTTTCACCAACCGGCATTTGTTCAGAAATGCGAACTTGCGTTTCCAATCCGAAATAAATTTCCGGTTTTTCCAATGTCTTTCTCTGGATCTCCAAGACGATATCTCCTACCACCAGCGGAATCCCTTCGTCTACTAAAACATAATTCATGGAAACTTCCGGCTTGTCAAATGTATTGAGCATTGGTAAATCCCTCCTGTAGCTTTCAGGCGTAATCCCATACGTTTCCTTGAAAGCCCGTGTAAAATTCGCATGGCTTGAAAAGCCATAGTCCAAGGCAGCGTCAAGAATTCTCTGGTCGGTACTTTTCAGATTTTCAATAACCTTTGCCAAACGGCGGAGTTTCACATATTCCTGAACCGGTTTATTTACCAGCCGCTTGAACAAGCGCTGAAAATAAAAGGGGGACAGACCTACAGTATTTGCCAGTTCTTCCGTTGAAATTTCTTTTGTCAGGTGTTCCTCGATAAAAGTCAAGGATTGTTCGATTGCTTCATATGCGTGCATTGCGGCACCTCCTCGTATTTGATGTTCAAATTATATCATTTTATTTTTTGCCAGGCTTTTCACGCAATGCGCTTTTTGATTAGGAAAATGCGCTTTGTAAAACAGAGACATGGAATAAGGGCCGCTGCACGACGTTTTTTTCTTTTGCCGTCGTCCGGCAGATTGGGGCTATATGGATTTAATTCTTTCGGAAAAAGCGTTCGCAGTGCCAATAAGGGGGTAGCCCCTTATCGGTGATTTCAATATAATCAGCTTTAGTCATACCGTACAAATAGTAATCGCAGTATGTGTTTACCATTTTACCCTCACGGATAAGTCCCTCACGCTTGAAGCCTGCTTTTTCCAAAGTTTTATACGATGCAATATTTTGTACATGAACATCCGCCCATAAACGCTGTAATTCCGTTTCTTCAAAGCAGAAGATAGTTACTCTCGCCAGCGCTTCTGTCATAAACCGGTTGCCTTGATAGGCAGGTGAAAGGCGAAATGCCACTTTTGCCATGCGGTCATTCTCAATGAGATACACCCACATATCGCCAATAACTTTATTATCCTGTTTGTGTACAACACCCCAATGAAAACTTTTCTTAGGTTTCTCCGGCTTTTGGAAAAGTAATTCTGGATTTAAGTCGCTTTTTCCGGGACGTTTGCCCCAATACCGATAAACGGAGCTGTCTCTCAGCCATTCTTTCAAATCCACAACATCTTCTTTTCGCAGAGGGCGCAGGATAAGCTGCCCCGTTTCAAGAATAGGTTTATCCTGAACAAAATCCTGTAATTTCATAAGCGCCCCCTTAAAAGTTGAACACCTGTCCCCAATCGAAACAGCCAGACACTTCTGTACTTTTCGGCCATTCTCTGCACCATGCAGGAACACCGGGCGTTTCAACTCTGTCAAAACTCGGGGTGTAAGGCTTGATGTCGAGTACGGGTGTATTGTCGTTTGCGTCAATGAATGTAACACGAATCGTGCCATTGGTGAAATCAATGCTAATAATTTCGGATGCTGTTAATGCAATGGGGTTCGGACGTGCAGGAGAGCGTGTCGCAAATACACCCATGACTTCGGGTGCGCCTTTATAGGGTTGATTTGTCTGTAATTCATTCCGGTCTGCGTCGTTGTCGCAATCGCTGAACCACCAAAGGACATTGATATGGCTGAAGCCCTCTAAGGCTTGCAGTCCGGGAATGTACTCCGGCTCTAACTGAATAAATGTGCCGGTTTCATCATTCTTTACTTTGCCAATGATTTTTAATTGATAGGTCATATTTTTCCTCCTTGCTATGTTGGTAAACCCAGTATAATACCTCACATCATGTGAGATGCAACAGGGAAAAATGAAAAATGCCCTACATTTTTAGCAGGACATTTCAAAGCCTGTACAATCATATGTGTTCCAGCGGTATTTGAAGTTCAATCAAATATTTTTCAGGATTATTCTCATTCCACGGGCCTCTATGCACGATTTGACGCATCGGGTCAGCCATTTTGTATTCGCTGTTTTTTTGCAGCCATTCGGCAAAGGCAAAATAGGCCCCTTTTATATTTGCAAAATCGCCGTAGACCATTGTGCAAGCCATATATGGGACTGGTTCTGTCATACGAAAACAAAATGGATCTTTTGCCGTTCCCATTTTCTTTACCGGAGCGCATAGCTCAATATCAACATCTGTCTCCCGAAATTCTGTATCGTGATAAATGGAAAATGTATTGCTCGCTATTCCTATTTTTTGCGCACCTGTAAAAGTAGAAAGTTCTTCCCATAAGTCGCCCTCGGAATAGTAGTTTGGTACAACTTTCCGCAGGGATAGCACCTGATACGCAGGGATCGACTTAACGGAGATGTTATAACGCGGTTCTCCTTTACCACCCTGTATTTCACTTTTTGCAAGTTCAATCTTCCGCAGTTTTTCTCGTTCGGCCTGTATTGCATTTTCTATCTCTATGCGCTTTTTGTCAAGCTGCGCAAGGAGTGATTGCTCGTCCAGCGTCAGGGCAAGCGCGATTTCTGAAACATTCAGCCCACTATCCCGCAAATACAGGATTTTATTTAGACGCGGTATTTGCTCCACCGAATACAGTCGGTGTCCCGTCCACTTGTCAACCTCTGCTGGCGTCAGAATGCCCGCCTCATCATAATAGCGGAGCATACGAATAGATACCTGCGTCAGCTTTGAAAATTCTCCTATCCGAAACATCGTTTCACCACCTACTATAACTATATTTGTACTTTTATCTCATTACAGCTTTATATGTTACTTGCTGCATCCTTATTGTACCGTCTTTCGTTCAGTCTATCAATGCTGTTCATGGTATGAGAACTTTTTCCCAGTCTCCACAAAATGGCAAGCAATGCAATCTTCCGTAAGATTGCGTATTTTGGCAGGAATCCGTTTCCGGTATTCCTGTCAAAATGCTTGTTGGTGACATGTCCCCAAACCCCTGAGATCATCACCTGCGGTGATGGCTGCGCGTTCCGTTGGAACGCTTGATTATAGGTTGCCGCCTCCAAATAAAAGGACAGCAATACCCGTTTTCGATTTGCAATGAGAAGATGGATGGCATCAAATTCTTTCGCTGTCAACTTGAACCCATAACGGGCAATACCGCCCACTACTTTCTAATATGGGATTTTTATAATGACCTGTGCGCCGTTTGTTATATCAGAATTTTCCAATATGAGCTGCCCTTTATGTTGCTCAATAATGCAGCTTGTAATATAAAGCCCCATACCAAAATGCAGGTTAGAAGTCCGGCTATGGTCACTCATGAAAAATTGCTCGTGTGCATGATGCAGGGCTTCCGGTGTAAAACCGCTGCCCTCATCCGTTATGGAGATTTGCAGAAAGTTGTCTGCCTTTTTCGTTACTATATAGATGGTTCCTTTTGTGGGAGAGTGGTCTAACGCATTGGCAATCACGTTCATAACCGCCCGTTCCAGCAGCATTTTATCCGCTTTAAAAACACCTAAATCTATGCCGGTTTCCATGTGCAAGGAAATTCCTTTCGTAAGACACATAGAGCTTGCCCGGGCTTCTATCAGCTCCATATAATCAGCCATATCAAATTTTTCTAAATTAAGCTGATACCCGGAGGCAGTCCGGGATATATCTATTAGCGTCCTAATATAAACGCCTATCTGTTCGGAGCTTTCTGTAATATACCCAGCATATAACCGCTGCTCGTCGTCAAGTTCCGTTTCACTTATCAGGTCGATATTTCCTTGAATGACAGTCAACGGTGTTTTTAAGTCATGAGCAAGCGCCGCGATTTGCTCCCTTTGTAATCGCTCTGCGTCCCATTGTTTTTCTAAAGATGATTTCAGATTGTTTTTCATATCGGAAAAAGAACAAAGTACATCTTCAAATTCTTTGATTTTGGAGTGTCCCACTTCAAAATCAAGATTTTGCCGTGCAACCTGTTCTGTTGCTTCAAAAAGCGGGGAAAGCTGCACCCGTAGATTTTTTGCGAATTTTGCCGTTAAGATTGTGCACACCATCATACAGTTTATGGCAATGAGAATATACAGCAGGATTTCCGGCGATGGGAAATGCTCATAAAGCCATTCGTTGGTAAACTGCGAACCGACATAGTATTGAAGCACCACATATTCGTTTTCACGGGTAACAAATAAGTACTGCTTGTCCGGATTTTGATTTGCCTTCCCCGATATGGCATATTCCATAGCCGAATCTAAATCTTCACCCTCTAAGGACGTTTTTACTACCTGGTAATTCTTATCCAGCACCAGATACCTGCACCCCATAGGAATCTGAACATCTGCCAAATCCGGCGTCGCAGCGATAACCGGGGCGAGGTTTTTTACGCTGCTTTCCATATAATTGGCATAAGTAATAAAGCCCATATTTGTTCCGGCTAAAATAAGGCCGAAGGGGACGGCTACTGCCCCCAACAGTCCCACAAGCAGCATACATAAAAATTTCCAGAAAGACGCTTTCAATGATGTTATTTTCTTCATTCCCATTTATACCCAATCCCCCAGACTGTCACAATCGGCTGAATATCCCACTTACTTAATTTCGCCCGAATATTTTTGATATGAGTGGAAATGGTGGAATTATCACTGTCGCCCTCTAAGCTAAAAACCGCTTCGTAAATCTGCTCCTTTGAAAATACCTGTCCTTTATTCCGGGCAAGGTATTCACAAATCAAGTATTCGCTTTTGGTCAGGGGAACAGGCGTATTATCTACCCGTAATTCCTTTGCAGATAAATCTATTTTTATCCTGTCAAAAACAAGGGCCGTATGCCGTTCCCTGTGTTCTCGACGTAAGTGGGCGTTTACCCTTGCCCTGAGTTCTGCAATGCGGAAAGGTTTTGTCAGATAGTCATCCGCCCCCAGACCCAGCCCAAATGTAATATCATTTTCCATTGTCTTTGCGGTTAGAAAGAGAATCGGACAGTCCACAAGGGAACGGATTTTATCACAATAGGAAAAGCCGTCTATATCCGGCATCATAATATCCAGTATAATCAAGTCGTACCTATTCAGTTTATCAAGTGGCACCTGTGCAGCAGACGTATAGATGGTAACGAGATGTCCGTCTTTTTGCAGCCCGTTTTTGACAAGTTCTAAAATAGACTGTTCATCATCAACCATAAGGATTGCTGCCATATTGTCGCCTCCTTTCGTTGTTCTTTTCAGTATAGCATAATCTTTAAGGGCAGAAAAACCATCATTGCCGCTTGGCGATATGATAGATGTTATTTACCTTGACTGCAACCGCTTCGGTTGTATCGGTTCCATAAATCTCATAAACATCTGTGTAAAACCATTGCTCCCGCCCCTGCCCGGCATTCTCCCCGTTCCAGTCAATCTTGTTCAAATCCTCCTTTGAAAAAGGGATTTTTGTTTCGGTATCGAATGTAACGCTTTCTGCGAGAATATCAATATATCTGCCTAAGTCATCATTTGATACCACGTCAGACGTTACTTGATAAACCGTCCCGTCACAAAGAAGCTGCGTAGCATTTGCCGGGTTGACTTCAAAGCTTCCGTTTATAGATTGTTTCGTTTCTTTAAAGTCAAAGACAATATCCGTGTCTTTCAGTTTTTCATGTGTAATAGCTTTGTGGTATTCTCCATTTACATCTACAATCAGATAGGTGTCGGCATTGGGAGCTGCATACACATTCAAGAAAGGGATAATATAAGCGGCTTCCGGGGCTTTTTCCGCTAAATCTGCCAACGTGTGAAAGGTGGCAGATTCCACATTTTCTTGAAGCAACACTTTTCCCGCTTCATCTATGGCGGTAAGCTGCCGGATATATCCAACCCATTCCCCAAGCCCGCCGTTAGATACGGTGTCCTCTAAAATGATATAGTCATTTCCCTTATAGGAAAATTGCGTCACGTTCTCTGCATTCAGATAGCATTGCTCCTTGTTACTGGAATATTCCTTGATTTTGTCCTGTAAAGAACAGCCTGCAAGAGAAAAGCAAACAGCAAAAGCGGCCAGTAATGCCATCATCATTTTTCCACATTTATTCATAATTTTTCCGTCCTTCCCAATGAGAAAACCATAATAAAGTCACCAGTAAGCTGCCTATTGTCAGCACAGCAATCCATACCCATTCTGTTCCATGAGCGAAAAACTGATGATTCAAAATATCGCGCACCCAGTTCATAGACCATGCAAAGGGGATATACCGGGCTACGCCATTCAGCTCAATATTGCTATACAAAATACATTGCATACTTTCAAACACGCCCCAAAACAGTGAGATACCCAGGCCAAATTTAAGGCTGAGAAACAGGTGCAAAACATAAATAATCAAATTACAGAACGCGATTCCCGCGGCCGCCCTGGTTAATGTGCCAGGCTGCACTGTATCAGCTATTCCCAAGAATTGTATTCCAAATACGAATAGCAGGAACAGACAGGATAACGAGGTGATCCCCGCGCCATAAAGATAAGCTAATTTTGCAAGTATCATCTTGCGCCGGTTTGGTACGGCAAGCAATGGCTGGAAATGGGAAGCCTTTTCTTCTAATGTAATATTCAAGCCAACAATAACGCTGATCAACAAAGGAAAAACCGTTGCTGTGAGTTCCAATATCATTTTTAGTTTTTTACCGTCTGCTGTGCTGCCATACAGAAAATAGTAAACAACAAACAGCAACGCTCCCATAACAGGTACACATAAATGAATGATCCTAAATGGCGTATGCTTTGTTTTGACCAACTCGGAATGAACTGCACCAAGAAAGCCCATTTCGTTACCTCCTTTTTAAAAAATCTTTTGCGTCCACGAAAGACAAAACAAAAAACAGGAATATTGACAATGCGAGGGAAATCAGAATAGTTATAGAAAATCCAGTATTTCCCGCAAAGGTTCCCCGGAGTTCAATTCCCATAAGAGGCTCTGCCAATTTTGCCGCATAGCAATAAGGTACTAACCACCAGACCGCCGTATTCCCTAATAAGATAGGGATAAATATACCAAGTATAGTATTTACTATGATTGGTACAAACAATCCTGTTTTGCGAGCAAGATATAAACACAACGGAATCTGCCATACAGATGCAAGGATAATTGCTATACTGCCCGCTATGCTTTGTGGAACGGAATATACTGCCGTTGCTGGGGAAATAACACTGCTGACAGAGATAAGTATTGCTAAAAATATCCCTGCGACAAGTAACTTTTCAATCAGAATAATCCCCTTTGCCAGTTCAAATTTTGAAAGATTCACAGGCATAGAATATACGGAATAGTATTTACCTGCGTTTTCTTCTTTCCGGTGTGACAGCGAACATAAAATTGCGATTGCCCCCGGAAGCAGGAAAGCATACCACCAGTAAAGAGTCATGTACTGAAAACCATAAAAACCGCCGATAAGCCATGCAAAGATAGCTGTGAGAAAAGGAATGATAAAAATCAATTTGTTTGATATTGTCCTTTTGAATTTTAAATGCTCTGATTTTAAGTAGTTCATACCTTAACCCTCCCTGTGATTGCTCTTTACAACATCCATAAAAAGCTGTTCCAGATTTTCATTCGCATTTAGTTTCCCCTCATATCCTAAAATACCGCCCGCAATAATGCCAATATGGTCGGCTGTCTGCTGCACTTCCGAAAGAATGTGACTGGACAAAATAACGGTAATGCCTTTTGTGGGGAAGGAACGGATCAGCTCCCTGAGTTCTTCAATTCCCACTGGGTCAAGACCGTTTGTAGGCTCGTCAAGAATGAGCAGCTTCGGATGATTCAGTAATGCAATCGCAATTCCAAGCCGCTGCTTCATGCCAAGAGAAAACTGCCCGACCCGTTTCCTGCCGGTATTTGTGAGCTGGACAATTTGCAATACCTCGTTAATTCGTGCATCGTCCAGGCCGAGCA
>ERZ1673736.2332-NODE-2332-length-21279-cov-9.748587_pt1 | contig 21279 bp, 17 predicted proteins | sample MGYA00580212_ERZ1673736 | MGnify/ENA primary metagenome ERZ1673736 (study PRJEB41218, sample SAMN15661752) | gut metagenome | host: Homo sapiens | place: Canada: London | collected 2015-08-20/2019-03-30 | study: EMG produced TPA metagenomics assembly of...
TCAAATTATACCCTCTCTTAATATCATTAATAACAGGTATAAAATGACCTCTTTAGTTACTTGTTAAGGTTGAGAGTTATATTAAGTAGTAAATCTTTAGTTGTGGGATGCCACTCTCTTTGCTGTTTGGCTTCATCATTACTTAATAGCAGCTCTTTAGGAGTAAGTTCCAATCTGTCGGGAAACAGTTTTAACAATCCAGCTTTTAGTAATTCAATATTATACTTAAATACTGTGTTCTTGCTTAGTCCCAACTTATCAGCTATTCCTATATTAGTAAGAGGAACAGTATTGTCCTCTGCAATTAGTAAGAGCTTGATATAATACCCTTTCACTTTCACGCTTAGCCTAACTTGGGTGAACTTATGGGATAGTGTAATAAAGCCTTTATAGTCTATGGCAGGTATCTGATACAGACTTCTCATTGTAAATTCATATACAGGGTGGTTGATTGGAACGGGGTATCTCTTCCTTATTAATACTGCATCCATGTTCTTATTGAAGTTCCTTAATGCGCTTTCCTTCTCACCTGCAACCTTAGCTATATCCTTAATCCGTAGTCTTACATTATAATAGCTGTTTCTGTATAGGGACAGGCAGAAGAATCTATATATGTCAGGTTCATTTAAGGTGTTCAGCATTGACTTATTAATAGTTGCGTTATTACTTCTTCTGCTTGTCCTGTTTATTAAATGTTGTTTGGTAATATTCATTAGTAGCTGATTGAACATTAGTGGTAAATAGTAAATCTCTCTTCTCCCGTTCCAACTTGTAATAGTAAGCTGTACCAAAGTAAATCTTAGCTTCCTTCCTGTTGGCGAACTGCTTCCCTGTAGGTATATGTATTATCATAGCTGTTAATAGGTTAGTCTCTGTAATGCTACATATATGGTACGTGTCTTGCCATTCCGTTTCCGCTTGCACTTCATATAGCCATTGAACTGTGCCCACATTCCAATCTGAAACTTATTGTCTGATACATTGTGCCTTAAGGCTTTAGCTCTGATTTGTTCGTAAGTATACTCATCCATTGTTATTAATAAGATTTAAATAGGTCATTTGTAATGAATCTGGGTGAGATGACGGGTAATCTGGATATGGTTTGATTGAAGTGATACAAAGATAGTCAAAGTTCGGGACTATGTCTAACCCTTATATCCCAACTTGGAATTATAGTCTATAAGTGACAATGAAGCCCAATAGTCCAGAGTGTAATGTCCGAACTATTGGGCTATGGGGTATATTCAACCTTTTATAAAACGGGGTATATAATTCAAATATTCTTCCCTAAAAGGTTGAATGATTAATTATACCTTCTCGCTTATAAGCAACAGGGCTTTGTCCTTCCTAATCCATGCATCTTGAGTATCGAAGTATAGATTAATACTTTTGGCTGTAATCTTATTGGGTGGAGTAACTCTTAACAACTGGAATATGCGGGTCAGTTCCTCTTTAATATACGTGAGCCTGTATTTCATTCCCACCTTGAATGAAGCCTTTATTAACTGAATTGTCTCCGTCCCTTTAGCATCTGTAAGGAACTGGGCAACTATCATCCGCTTCTTGATTTCAGCATAGGAGTAATCCAGTTCCTCAATCACTTCCTTGCCTACCAGTTCGTATGCTTCAACAATGAATGGGTCAGTTCTTCGCAAGTCAGCTTTATATTCCCGTTCCTGTTCTGTCAGGTCATTACTGCCTAGAAATGCCAGTAATCTAACAATCTGCTTCCGCCTATCCTTTGTGTTTAACATCTTCAATTCACGTTTGAACCGGAAGTCTTCATCTGTGAGGAAGGAATTGTCAGCCGTTACAAATACATAAGTTGTTAGCACATCGCTATGTTGTTCATAAGCCTGTTGAAGTGACTTCCTATCATGGTAATACCCTGTTACCAGTGCATCATTTATATAGTTGTCAATAGCAAACCAATTCTTGTTCTTGTCTATGTCCAACATCTGATTGAATGGCAGACTGTCCATTGCAGCCCTATATGCTTCCCTCGCTCCCTTACTGGGTGCTGCATCGTAGAAGGTCTTGAGCACTTTATATACTTCCTCGCTTGTTCGGACAAATTCATTCAGTACCTCTTCACTCCTCTGTGGCAGGTCATAGTTGGTATTGGTAATATGTGTGACAGCCGCTATTCCATTCCTGAACCTGCCTATAATTTGGACTACATCAGAGTATGGGTCAAACATGGTTTGGTCTGCAAAGAACACATCTGTAACCAATATGACATAAGGTTTGAAGTCCAGTTCGATGTCCACCGCATTAAAGAAGCGACTTGTGAAGAAGTTATACTGTCTCATGTTGTCTACTTCCCAATTCTCATAACATCTTGTAAACTTGTTCTGTTTTAGCTTGTCGATACTCTTGGGGGCACAGAACACGGAAGACTTGTCTAACAGCTTTAATCGGGACATTATAGAGTAGATGATGTCTATAGAGTTTACGAATATGAAGTAAGGGTTGTCCTTACCTTGTCCTGTAATAAATGGCATCCAATCCAATTCCTCCCAAACTTCCCTTAATACGTTGGTTGCAGGCTTAACATCAATCTCTTTAGCGTAATCGTATGTAGGTTCTATCTTAATGATACTGAAATGGTTCTCTTCAAATCGTGGGTCACTGAATTTAAGCGGAGTTGCAGATACTAGTGCCTTGTCCTTAAATTTGAAGAAGTCATTCATAGGCAGGACAATATCAGTTCTATAGTCCACATCCTTTATAGTCTTGTGAGCTTCATCAATAAGCAGGAAGCAGGTATTATATATCTTACCGCTAAATGTCAGAAACGCATTCTTAACCTTCGGGAAGCTTTCGGGGGTAGTGAGTATCTTATAATACTTACCTCTGCTTGCCCTTAGGTATTTGATAATCCTGTCTGTCGTGACACCTTCATAGACACCTAACAGGTTATCATCCTTGTGTTTGGCAGAATTGCACTTACCTGTGATTACAGGAACATTCGGTTCTATAACAATGGAATGTCTCTTAGCCTTAATCTCGCTATAAGTCGCACCAATACCTGTCAGAGTCTTATAAAGAATGACATTGGAAGGAATCTCTTCCAGTACATCTGACAGATGTTTGTCCGGTGAATCAATCTCAATATATGTGGTCTCCATTTATTAAAGTAAAATGATGTCACGTCCCCTTAGATAGTCCAGTAGCTCGTCTGTCTTCTTCAATTTGAATATTACCTTCCCGTTGTCAAATACCGATAGAGCTCTTACAAAGCCGCTCCCGTCTCTATGCAGAGGACTGAACTGTACAGTGATATTGCTTTCAATAAAGTTCTTCAATATACATAGTTGGAAGTCTTCCTCTTCTTCCACCTCTCCCTGTATTCCAAACGGCTTCGCATCAATGTCCTCAACTTCACCATTGACAAGATAGTTCATGAGCCAATAGAAGTTGTCTGCCTTAAAGATTACATACTTAAATGCACTGACCGTCTTTGATTCAATCCATGCACATGAGTAGTTGGTTATATCCTCATTGAAGAAACCTATGGTAAGATTCTCACCTCTAAGCATTAACTTCTTGATTAGATTGTGCGCTTCTGTGTTGCCGTAATTGTAAAGTTTATCTTTCATGTCTTAATGATGACTACTTAGTTAATGATGCTTCAAATATAATAATAAAATCCCACCTACAATGGCTGCAAGTGGGATATTCTTGAATTTACTAGCCAAGTACGTACTTCACGACCTTCGCATTAGCCCTGTTCTCATTGGCAAAGTCCCGCTCAATGTAAATGTCCGTTACCTTCATTGCTTCATCAACATGGTTTAACGCTGCATGGACTATATATTTGTCAACTCCTACCTTGTTGAGTGCTATGGTAGCCCATGAGTGGCGCGCTGCATAGAACTCCAAATCATCAATTTTTAGTATCTTGCCAATCTGCTTTAGCCCAAGATTGATGGCTCTGTTGAAGTTGTTGGCGGTATTATACATCTGATAGAATCTGAATACCCGCTTGCCTGTATAGTCCTTGTACTTCTCCATGAGAGACAACAAAACAGAAGGAACGTCAACTTTCATCTTAGCCCTATCAAGCCTTCTGCCTGTCGTCTTGCTCCGGTAATAGGTAATTGTATTGTTTTCAATTTCATCACAACTGTGTAAATCAACGGAGTTCATTCCCATTAGGCAGAAGGACAAAATGAAACAGTCCTTAGCAAGATTGAAAGGGCAGATTCTCTCCTTACCATTAGCATTGATGATATAGGGTAACTTTAATATCTGATTTATTGTCTCTGCCGTTAATGCTCGTTTACGTGTGGCTTCCTGCTTGGGAACTTCAACGTGTTCAAATGGAGAGTGGGGTATCAGAATGATATTCTTATCATAGTCATTATACTTCTTCTTTGCTTCATTGAAGAGATGTCTTATGCTTCCCAAATAGAGTGAAACTGTTCTGTTGGAAGGTATTCGTTTACCCTGCTTTTGCAGTTGAAGTATCTGCTTCTCTCTCTTGATATTGAGATATGCCTTGAAGCCATTTAGAAGTTGAGAGGTCACTTCATCTGTCTTCAAATGTTCCTTGCCTAAGTAGCTCATGAAGGAATTGAGGGCAGACTGATAGTTCTTCTTCCCTTTTATGCTCGTCGTCTCCAACCATTCCTTGCAGAACTGAATGAAGTCTATGGGTTGAGCTCGTGTACGTTCCGCTTTTAGATACTCCAATATATCATCTAAAGTGTAGTGATTTACTTCCAGTTGGAGTTTAGCACACTTCTCTTGATAAGTATGGATTAGCTTGTCCACTTCTCTCTTTACGGTAGTACCTTCCTTTAATTTCAAGGACTTGGTTAAATCCTTAGAGGTTACAAAGAGACTCGTTGATAATCTCTTAAATTTACGGTCAAGTGTAAATCTTACTTTGACGTTGTAAGTTCCGTCACTCTTAAGCTCGCCCTTCTTGATTTCTTCTCTAATAGTCAGCATATTAGTTCATTTTAAATTAGGAAACTATTAGGAAACAAGAGTGCTGATTAAACCTAAATTCTGTGCCTGAATGCTCACCTCCTGAAAGCAGAAAACCCTCATAAGTATTTAACTTACAAGGGTTTTTGTTGGGTGGAAGACCGGACTCGAACCGGCGACATTCAGAACCACAATCTGACGCTCTAACCAACTGAACTACATCCACCATGTCTGCGTTTCTCTAACGCGGTGCAAAGATAGATATTATCTTTAAATCTCCAAAGAATTCTATTACTTTTTTTTATAAAAAGTGTATTCTTTTATTCCCCGATTGTGCTTGCTGAAAAGGGTTCGCGCATCATTCGTGAAGATTTTCAACGAGTTACGGGCTTTTAAAGGAACTAACTCTATCGGTAAGTTTACCGGAAGTAATTGGTGATTTTTTTTCTCAGATTGAACCGGTCGTGCTGTCCATACTAAGCTATACTCGCAGTTGTTGAGGCGGACGGTACTATCCTTTACCAGTTCCATTTTTACCATGAGTCCGCCGTCGGTACGGCGGGCGGACATATTGGAAATATAATTTCCCAAAGAATATACGACAAGATGTTTGTCATTTGTCAGGCTATCCGTACGGACTTCAATTGGTTGGACAACGTGCGGATGTGAACCAATGACATGGTCTACTCCTTTTTGAAGAAGCCAGCCGGCAAGGAACTTTTGCTCTTTATCAGGAAGGGATTGATATTCGATTCCCCAATGCATACAGGCGATAATGGCATCCGGATGCAGTGTCTTGCTCACTTCGATGTCTTTGGCGATAATAGCCGTATCAATATAGTTCACGATATTGGGAGGAGTAACGGCGATTCCGTTGGTTCCATACGTATAGTTGAGCAGGGCGATACGGAATCCGTTCTTTTCTAACAGGAGCGGATATTTCTTTTCGCGTTCTTCGGCATTGGTGTACGTACCGGCATGAGGGATATTCAGAGAGTCGATCAGAAGAATAGTACGTTCCAATCCTGATCTTCCGCGGTCGAGACTGTGGTTGTTGGCTGTCACCAGTACGTTGAAACCGGCGTCGTGAATGGCGGTGAGGAATTCGTCGGGTGCGCTGAAAGCAGGATAACCTTTATAGGGCTTTCCACCCAAAGTAACTTCCAGATTGGCTATGGCAAGATCTACACTCCCAATTTCTTCTTTCACGTATTCAAAGCAAGCGGAGTAATCATAAGTCCCTGTTGCGGTACGCGCAGCATTGATCTGTCCTTGATGTTGCATGAGATCGCCTACGAAAAGAAGCCGCAAGGTGTCGGCAGACATGATGCTGTCGGGTGTCGACAGAGTATCAGATAAGGTATTAATAGAATCTCTCCTTGCCTGCGACCGGGAGGTGCAGGACAGGGAGAGAAATAAAATCATCAGAAACAGTGCATGTCTCATTGATAAATGGCTTTCTTACCGGCTAAAAGTGTATTTTTCATTAACGATACTATCGTCATCGGACCAACGCCACCCGGTACGGGGGTGATGTAAGAGCATTTTGGCGCTACTTCGTCGAACTTCACGTCACCGGTCAGCTTGAATCCGGATTTCTTGGTTGCATCCGGCACACGGGTAGTACCTACATCAATTACGACTGCACCTTCTTTTACCATTTCAGCCTTCACAAAGTTGGGCTGTCCCAAAGCGGCAATGATAATGTCGGCTTCCTGACATTCTTTTATCAGGTCTTTGCTGCGGCTGTGACATACGGTGACGGTTGCGTCTCCCGGATAAGCCTTCTGCATCATCAGGGCAGCCATAGGCTTGCCGACGATATTGCTTCGGCCGAGTACGACACATTTCTTGCCCGAAGTCTCAATTTTGTAACGCTTCAGTAGTTCGAGGATACCGTTGGGAGTGGCAGATACATAACACGGAAGTCCGATAGACATACGTCCTACATTAATAGGGTGGAATCCGTCTACGTCCTTACGGTAATCAATCGTTTCGATAACTTTCTGTTCGGAGATATGTTTCGGTAACGGGAGTTGGACGATGAATCCGTCTACGTCACTGTCTTCATTCAGTTCACGTACTTTGGCAAGCAGTTCTTCTTCGGTCACGTCGCTTTCGTAGCGGATGAGGGAAGATTTGAACCCACAAACTTCGCAGGCTTTTACTTTGGCGGCTACATAAGTTTCGCTGCCACCGTCGTGTCCCACAAGGATAGCTGCCAGGTGGGGACGTTTACCGCCCTGAGCCACAATTTCGGCTACTTCGGCTGCAATCTCTTGTTTTACTTGTTCGGAAATGGCTTTTCCGTCTATCAGAGTCATATTTTCAGAGTATTTATTGGTGATAGGCAAAAGTAAAATAAATAACTGAACTCTCCAAAAGGATTGTTGTTTTTGTCGGGATACAAAAAAAACAGAGGCTCTATTTAGGTGAAACAGAGCCTCTGTTTACCCCAAATAGAGCCTCCGTTTGATGCAAATAGAGCCTCTGTTCGGAAACAGGCTAAAAAGGACTTTTTTCCTGATTAGATTTCCATATTCTTATTCGTTAATAGCTGTCCTTTGTACTCTCCGGTCAGTGTGCGGAGGAAGGTTACAATCTTATCTACTTCCTGTTGTGGCAAATCGATGCCCAACTGGTATTTAGCCATTGCACGGACTGCGTCATCCATAGTAGCCATGCTGCCGTCGTGGAAATATGGAGCGGTCAGTTCGATATTCCTCAGACCGGGCACTTTGAAGCGGTGGCGGTCACGTTCTATTTGAGTCTGTTTGAAGCGGCCGTTGTCTTCTTCAGTCATTTCTGCCTGTCGATCGGCAAAGTAATCGTGCTGTACGCCTATCAGTTCATAAGATTTCCCTCCCAGGATTTCTCCTACATGGCAGGTTGCGCAATCATACTTCTTGAAAAGTTCGTATCCGGCGATTTCGTTTTCGGTGATTGCATCTTTTTGTCCTTTCAGATAGCGGTCGAAGCGTGAGTTGGGAGTCAACAAAGTCTTTTCAAACTCCTGAATGGCGTCTGTGATATTCTTCTCACTCAATCCGTCGGCATACACTTCGTTGAATGCGGATACGAAATCTTTGTCTTCAGCCAATTTATCGATAATCTGGTCGAATGATTCGCAAGCCATTTCCACCGGATTCAACGGAGGACCGGCAGCTTGTTCGGCAAGAGTTCCGGCACGGCCATCCCAGAATTGAACGAAATTGTATGCGGCGTTGTATACTGTCGGGGCATTGACGCCACCAAACTGTCCGCCTACACCTTCGGAATATTGTTTGTTGTCCACGCCGCCTGTATCCAACCCGTGGCAACTGGCACATGATACGGTATTGTCAGCAGATAAACGTGTGTCATGATACAACAAATTACCCAGAACGACTTTGCGTACATCCACTGCGATAGAATCGGCAATGGGACGAATGGGTTCGTTGGCAAATTCCGGTGCTACTGTAATGTCCGTATACATTCCCATACGGTGACTTTTTACCCAGTTCAGTGCGACTTCCTTTTTTGCGTCATTGAAGGAAGCCCCCCAATGCACAAGGTAATATTTTGCCTGGGGCATTTTTCCGTCGAGGATCACTTTTTCTATTTTGGCCAGGTCTGCCGGATTGAGGGGCTGTCCTGCTTCCAGATCTGCCTCCATTTGGGTCATGTCGAAGGCACGGTATGCCTTGCTGACGTCTTCCATTACAATTTTTCCGGCCACAGGCATGCTTGCATAGAACGGTAGGTCCGGTGTTGAGGTATGACATCTCAAACATCCTGCATCCGTGATAATCTGCTGCATCTGCGCATTTGCTTCCAGATCGGCAGAAGGTACGCGGTGCATAAGTCGATAAGTGACTGCTAATGCCGCTACCACTACCAACAGTGCCACAATTAGTTTTGTACTTTTCTTCATTTCACATTTGTTTTTTTAGATTAGTTATTACGATTATATAAGTGTACGCTTTGTTGAGCCGCCGGTAAATAATTTACTCCGTACCAGCACATCTGCAAAGCCAGGAAGGACATGATGAGCAACACATAAAGCGTTTTCCGTCCCGTTTTCCGAAAAAGACGGAGGTGTACGTAAAGTAAATACCCTGCCCAAGTGATGACTGCCCAAGTCTCTTTCGGATCCCAGCTCCAATAGTTTCCCCATGCTTCTTTTGCCCAAAGGGAACCTAGCAGCATACCAATGGAGAGGAATGCTATTCCCGCATAAACCAAATTGTCGGCTGTGTGCAAGTATTCTTCCTTATGGCGGAACAACCCGGTCAATGCGATTATAAAAGCACAGCCCAATACAGAGTAAGAGAACATATATACGGTGACATGGGGAATGAACCATATGCTTTGCAGAGCCGGCATTAGTGACTGGTCGTGTATCTCGGGTTTCATCAGATTGATAATGACAAAGACTGTGGCGAGCAGTGCCGAGAAAGAAAGAATCCAACGATACTGCCATCTGATATAAGTCAGTAGTCCGGCTATGTCCATGAAGAAAGAGTACCACAAACGGGTTTCCCCCATAGTGCGTAACGGAGGACGTTGCAGGAAGAGCCATAATCCGGTAATGAATACGGCCAGAACGATAATTCCGCCTGACGTAAAACCGATTGCTGTCTTACTTCTCGTTGACGAGCGAAGGGCAAATACTGCTCCTATCAGCCATAAGCAGATAGATACTGCTGCAAATACATAGAAATTATCCCAGTTTATCATCTGTTTTAGGTCCGTTAATGAATAGAAGAATAGCTCCCGCAAGCATCATCAGGATACCTGCTACTATTATATATTTCCAGGGTTGCTTTACTACCTGCAAGATGCAGTACTCACTCTCGTTGCCTTTCGTTACGTCATAGCCGGTGAGGTAAATATCTTCTCCCAACCGATAGGCGTATGGGTGATTGACCTCAAGTAATGCTTTTTCATTTCCCAGACGTACATTGGCGGCAAAGCGGGAAGGACGCCCGTTCGGGTAGTATTCTACGGCAAAAGAGTTGAGTTCGATTTCATAATCCAAATAATGCGATGCACCGTTCATGTCGAATGCTTCGCGTGATGGCTCACCTTTATATATAGGTATACGTAAAGTCTGTGTGTCACTGCTTCCTAGAAAACCGGCAAATAGAGCCAGCCATAGCCCCGCGTGATTCAGGATGAATCTCCAACGTGCCTGTTTGCGGTAATGATAGGCGTGAATGGTAATCATTGCCAGGTTACTTAATAAGAACAGAAGTATGGCGATGAATATCCAGGAAGTCATAAAGTTATAGCAACCTAAAAAGGCTGGAAGCCCTTCACGCATTTTTGCTTCCGCATCGGATAGTTGAGGGAAAAGACCTATTATCAGGCAACCGCAGATGAGTAATCCGATAGATAGGATACTTGCTTGGGAAGAATAGAGGAATCGGGTAAATTTTGCAATTTTATATTCCTTATACAACATCCATAACAAGAAAAGCCATAGCGCCGCAAAAACAAGATTGAGCGGAAAGGCGAAAAAGGAAACCGGAAAATTTCCCGTAAGTAGTTGCATCGCAACTGCCAGTGAAATATATACCATTACGTAGACGTAGTGCATATTCGTGCTTTTGTTCTGTTATTTTTTGCAAAGTAAACAAATAAAAATGAATATACATATAAAATCTATGTAAAATTGTAATCATTACAATTGAATAACAGAGCTGATGTGATTATAAGGAGAAAATCACATAAAGTAGATGTAGGAAAGGAGAGGAGGGGTTTAAAAAAATAAAGAAAGGAAGCTTCCGGCTTCCTTTCTTTATTAGAATTTGAAACGAAATCTTTTATTTCTTCATCTTAGGCATCATCTTACCCATTTTGCTGCTGGTTACCATTTTCATCATTTTACGAGTCTGGTCGAATTGTTTCAACAGACGGTTTACTTCCTGAATCGTTGTACCGCTACCTTTCGCGATACGTGTGCGGCGTGAACCGTTCAGGATTTCCGGGTTGGAACGCTCTGCCGGAGTCATGGAGTAGATGATAGCTTCGATACTCTTGAAAGCATTGTCGTCGATATCAATGTCTTTGATTGCTTTTCCTACTCCCGGAATCATGGAAGCAAGGTCTTTCAAATTACCCATTTTCTTGATTTGTGCAATCTGGCTGAGGAAGTCGTTGAAGTCGAATTGATTCTTGGCAATCTTCTTCTGTAAACGTTTAGCTTCTTCTTCGTCGTATTGTTCCTGCGCACGTTCTACCAACGAAACGATATCACCCATACCGAGGATACGGTCTGCCATACGGGCAGGGTGGAACTGGTCGATCGCGTCCAACTTTTCGCCTGTACCTACAAACTTAATCGGCTTGTTGACTACCGAACGGATAGAAAGCGCCGCACCACCACGGGTATCACCGTCGAGCTTGGTCAGTACCACACCGTTGAAGTCCAGACGTTCATTAAATTCTTTGGCCGTATTCACAGCGTCCTGTCCGGTCATGGAATCAACCACAAACAGAATTTCGTTCGGATTGATTGCTTCCTTGATAGCGGCAATCTCGTTCATCATCTGTTCGTCTACTGCCAGACGTCCGGCTGTATCGACGATTACGAGGTCGTATCCTTTGGCTTTAGCTTCCTGGATAGCGTGTTGCGCGATTTCTACCGGGTTCTTGCTTTCCAGTTCGCAGTACATCGGTACGTCAATTTGCTCTGCCAACACACGCAACTGTTCGATAGCTGCCGGACGGTAAACGTCACAAGCTACCAGTAATGGTTTGCGATTCTTCTTTGTTTTCAGCATGCGTGCCAACTTACCGGAGAAAGTAGTCTTACCCGAACCTTGCAGACCTGACATCAGGATTACTGCCGGACGGGATTCGAGGTTGATTTCTACCGTCTCGCCACCCATCAACTGGGTTAGTTCGTCGTGCACAATCTTCACCATCAACTGGCTTGGCTTCACAGCCGTAAGTACATTCTGACCGATGGCTTTTTCCTTCACCGTGTCAGTGAAAGTTTTTGCAACCTTGTAGTTAACGTCGGCATCAAGCAATGCCTTACGTACATCTTTCAGCGTCTCCGCCACGTTAATTTCGGTGATTTTGCCTTCACCTTTCAGAATCTTGAATGACCGTTCTAGTCTTTCACTTAAATTATCGAACATAGTTATTTAATTACGAATTAATATTTTGAGCCTGCAAATGTACAAAAATCTCTTGTATTTATATCTTTTTATTCTGCCATTTTGCTTTTTTGAGATAAATATAACTCGTTATCAATAACAAGGTATAGTACACAATCTCAATGGTAAAGCAGATTTCAATCGGTGCTTTGAGCCACATCCCGATGAAAATGATATACGAGCCGTAAATGATAATTGTAATTGTTTCGAGCAGTAAGGCGGCTTGTGTGTTTCCTGTGCCCGAGATACCGTTGAACACAACATTGGCTACCGATGCGATGAGCATGGCGATACAAATCACATAGACTGAAGGGACGGATTCTGCAATCAGTGCTGCCTCACTGGTATAGACGGACAACAGTAGTTGCGAGAATAGTGCTGTGACTGCTACCAGCCCCAGCATAATAAAGAACGAGAATCTCGCAATTTTATTAATAAGCGGCATTACGTGCTTGATACCTCCCGCACCGATAGCATTACTGACAAGACTGTTTGTGGTGGTTGCCAGTGAATTGACCGGAATCAGCAATACGACGTAGATACTCCGGACTATGTTGGCAATCGCCAGTTCCCGTTGTCCCAGCCGTTCTACGGCAACAAAGAATACGAACCATGTAGCCATTGACAGGAAGTATTGGAGCATGGTGAAGCAGGAAATGCTGAGAATCCGCATCAACAGTGCAGGGTCGAACGAACGCAGACGGTTCAGTCCGTATTTCTTTAAGTCGATAGTGACATATGTGTAGATGAGGAAGAATAGGATAGAGGAGGCTTCGGCCAGTACGGAAGCAATGGCGGCTCCCTTGATACCCATTTCGGGCAGACCGAATTTCCCGAAGATCAGTGCGTAGTCCAGCACGACATTAGTCAATGCCATGACGACTGCGTTAATGGTCAGCACTTTAGTACGTGTGATTCCGATATACAGTGCCCGGAACATAACATTGACGAATGAGAAGAAGAATCCGTAGATACGCCAGTCCAGAAACTCCATTGTCCCTTTGTAGATTGATTCCGAGGAAACCAGCAACCGCATGATGTTGCCGCCGAAAGCCTTGGTGAAACCGAAGAGTAGTAATGCCATTACAAATAGGAACATAACTCCCTGAATCATCACCGGACCTACATCTGTGTAGCGTCCCTCACCGTTACGTCTCGCAATGACGATTTGCGAACCGGTACTGAATCCGAATGCGATGGTGAATACACATATATAGAATAGTCCGCCCATAGCAGAAGCTCCCAAGGCAACTTCACTTACGTGACCCAGGAACGCCGTATCGGTGACATTGATGACATTTTGTGCCAGCAAGCTGAGTAGTATCGGGTAACTGACACTCCAAATCTGTTTGTTGGTATACATATTAAGCGTTTAAGTTTACATTTTGCAAAGATAGCGCTTTATTCCGAATCGGAAGCGATCGGGTAGGTGAAAACAATTTCCGGACCCTCCGGGGTTTGGGTATTGATTTGATAGGTTCCTCCGAAATGTGTCAGCAATAATTGATTGATTTCGTGCCGGATGACAGTTTCCTGTGAGACAAAGGTAGTATCCGCCAACGGCGAATTAATGATTTGGAAATGAAGCATTTCATCTTTCCGGCTGAGTATGAAACGGATGACGCGTTCCTGTTTTTGGTCTTGCTGGTATTCATACGGGTAAACCAGTGTGCTAAGTATCATCTGTGTCAGGCGGGCGGTATCTGTGCGGACGGGCTGTGACTTCGTTTCTGTGTAGAATCGGACTTGGATGCCTGTCGTTTCATTCTTCATACGTGCCATATAACATGCTTCGTTGCATAGTTCGACAGCATCGTAAACTTGTATTTGGAATTTCATCATTTGAGCTTCCAGGCGTGATAAGTCGAGCACATCGTTGACAAGTCTCATTAACTTTTCAGAGCTTTGGTGGATTATGTTCGAATATTCCTTCCTTGTTCCTTCGTCAATATTCGGTTCGCACGCTATGAGTTGCGAGAATCCTACTACGTTATTGAGCGGAGTGCGGATGTTATAACTCATGTTCGAAAGAAAGCGGTTCTTTATTTCATTCGTTTCCCGAACGGTTGCGGCGGCTTTGCGGATTTCGTTTTCCGAACGTTTCAATGCCTTTCGTACCATAGCCAGACGGAACATGAAAATGAATAATACAAATAAAACAACGATAATCACAGCCAGAAAGATGAGGCGAATCCGGTTGTTGTGCCGTTGTTGTTCCATATTGATTTTATCCAGTTGATAACTGCTCTTTATTTGTTCCATTTGATTGTTTGCAAGCGACATGGAGGCGGAATCTTTAATGGCAAGTGCCTTCTGATATAGTGGAACGGCCTTTTCGCTATCGCCGGCCTTTACCCATATTTTAGCTTTCACCAATAACTGTTCGGCATAGTCGCTGGCATAGTTGTCTTTCAGCATGACTAATGTGGTGTCGATATAATCTGAGGCTTTTTGATATTCACCGATATATTTGTAATATCTGGCGTAGGTGTCGAAATAAAGTACCTGATACATGAAATAGTTGTTTTCGTTCTGATATTCCTTAGCTTTCACCAGATGTTCATAGGCTCTTTGCGGCTGTTGGGTATTCAGGTAATAATAAGCATAGAACAATTCGTTGAACAGAAATACGTCAGAGAAACCGTCTTTAAGAGAAGGATTTTCCTTGATATGTTTATAGAGTGTGCTTTCGAGTTCTTGCAGGTATTTAAACAGCTTGCTGTTATTCTTCATTTCTTTGGTGACAGATACCAATTGCGACAGTACCGAGATGCGAACTACCGGATTAGCGTCCGGAGCAAGTAGCTTGTAGGCTTCTTCCAGTGCTTTGATGCCTTCCTCCCAACGTTGACTGCCGATGTAGGCATTGCTCAGACACTGATGAGCGGCTACCAGTCCCCGATGATTGTTTTTTTCGAAAGCTTGTTGCTTCATCTTGTTTGCCTCGCTAATGGCACGCTCGTATTCTTCGTTGTAAGTGTACAAGTCGATCTGGAAACGTTTGGCGTCGAAGAAATAATCCCATATACCGGATTTGTGGACGTGTGGTTCCATTTGTGTAATCCATTTCGCTACGCTGTCTGTTTTGTTGTGGTTATAATAGTACAATAGGTGATAATAGGCTGCCAGTCCTGCGTATTTATCATCCTTCTGAAACAATGCTTCTTTCATTAAAGTGTCCGAGAACTGGATGCATTTAGGATTGTTCTGTTCTATTCTTATAATGTTGTTTAAAGCTACAAGACGGGTTGAGTCATGAGGCAGGTTTTGAAACACCTGTATCAAACTGTCCGTGTTCATTTCATAATCGGCTTTTCCGACAAGAAAGCAGCAACAGACTATGTGCAGTAGTATTAATCGTTTCATCTTGTTTCCTCCTTTCCTTGGTCGCTTTTGTCAATAGGATGTGTAAACAAGAAACGTGAACCTTCTTCGTAATCGGGGTCGATCCAGATACTACCTCCCAGCTGTTCGATGATGAGTTGGCAAATCGATAGTCCGAGCCCCGTACCTTGGGCATTTTCATTGAGCTTCTCGAAACGGTTGAATATCTTTTTCTGTTTCTCTTTAGGGATTCCTGTGCCGGTATCGGTGACAGAGAAAAGTGCCGTATCTTCCGTTTGTTGCTCAAGTTGCAGAGTGATAGAGCCTTGTGAGGTGAATTTAGTTGCATTGATAAGCAGGTTGATCAGTACTTGTTGCAGGCGGGCACTATCTGTCAGTAGTTCCAAGGAATCGAGAGGAGTGGAGAAGCGGACGTCTGCATGGGTCTGCTTTATCTTTTCCACCATATCAATGACGTTTCTGCATAGTCCTACTGCATCGCATATTTTGAACTTGAATGTCATCTTTCCAATTTCAAGGCTGGATAAGTCAATCACGTCATTAATCAACTTTAGCAACAGTTCCGAATTTTGCTGGATAATATCATTGCACTGTTTTCTCGTTTCTTCATCAATGGATTCTTCCGTCAGAATGGTGGAAAAGCCGGATAAGGCGTTGAGTGGAGTACGAATCTCATGACTCATGTTAGAGAGGAAAAGGCTTTTAGTGCGAATCGAATTTTCTGCCTGTTTCTTTACTTTTTCTTGTTCTTGTTGCGATTGGATCAGACGTTTGTTGTTCCTTTTGATGCGGAAGATGAAGAATATAATTAAGGAGAGGACAGACAGGATAATAAACCAGCTCCAGTATAAGATTTTCTTTTGCCTGTTTATGTTGTTTAATTCATTCTTGTCAATCTGATAGAGAGTATGCAATTCATTGATCTGGCGCAGATAGCTATTGGCGTCAAGTGAGTCTTTGCGTGCGTTAATCACTTCATATTCCTCACATGCTTCTTCGATACGTCCCATTAATGAAAGAACTTTTGCCCGTTCTTGTGATATCTGTATGTCTTTGTACGAACCGGATTCTTTGACGTATGGCAGTAATTCATCATACGATTGCAATGCTTGGGTATATTCTTTTGCGGCGATATGGTAGGAAGCATATAAGTATTTGATTAACAGAAGAAAATATGGATACGGATGTTTGGCATAGATTCGCTCCATTTTTTGCAGATGTTCCAATGCCGAAGGGAGTTTGTCTGACTGTATCTCATAAAACGCACGGCAACAGGGAAGATAAAAATAGCAAGGTGAATCGGGCCTTTTGTCGCAAAGAGCTTCCAAGTAGTTGATATCTTTCTCAATTCCTGCCATTTGCCGGTTATTGAGCTTAATAAGTATCATTTGAGATAATGCGTTTTTTAAATAGATGTCGGCTTCGGGTATCTGTTGCATAATCTCTATTGCTTCTTCATAAGAACCTATGGCAACTTGTGGTGTTGATGAGCTTAAATATGTATTTCCGATTGCACGTAGTGCAAGAGCTGTTCCTAGCGGGTAGTCTATCTCTTTAGCTTTCTTATACATTGAATTGGCGTTGTCAATAGCCAGGCTGATATTTCCTTCTGTTATTGATGACTGAACCGCCATTGCTTTGAGCTGGAATAAGATGTCGTATCGTTGCTGCTTTTCAAGTTCAGGTGTTAACAGATTCTCCCATAAGATAATACTGTCTGTGGTGACGCCGGTGTTAAAAGCAAGGTCATACTGAATGAGCGGCTGTAATAAAGACAGACGTTCTGCATTAGTATGTGCAGCGTACAATGTTACCGATATGAATACCGTTATAATTGTAGTAATTATGTGGTGTAAGTTTCTATTCACCGGATGTTTGTTTGCAAGGTTTTATGCAAAAGAAACAAAAAGAGCGAAGACTGACAAGAATCTTCGCTCTTTTTTTCTAATTTATTTTCTTTTGATAATATCACGTGCGCTAGGGCCTTCGTGGTTGGGGTAGCCGGGAGTATGATTTCTGCATCTCGGGTCGGCGTCTACTTTCAGACTGCGGTAATTATCTTTTGACCGGGTGATGTAGTCGTCGAGCATGGCACGGTGTTCTGCAAGAACCTTGGCATATTTGGGATTCTTGGCGAGGTTCTTACGTTCACCCGGGTCGTTCTTCATGTCATAGAGTTCTTCTCCGTTGCCTTCCAAATAATGGGTGTACTTGTATCTGGGGCCACGTACCATACGTCCGGGAGTAACTGTGTATTCATATTCACTATGCCATTCGGATACAACATATGGATGAGTCTTCTTTTGTTTTTCTCCTTTTAATGTCGGTGCGAGGCTGATTCCTGCCTTTTCTGCGGGAACAGGAATGCCGGCCAGGTCACAGAGGGTTGGCAATAAGTCTAGTGTAGGCTGCGTGAGTAAGTGGTCTACCGGTTTTTTCTGATGCTTGATACCGGGACCTGCAAAGATAAATGGTACGTTTGTCATTTCATCATAGAAACTGATGTGCTTGGTCACCATACGGTGTGAAGTCATTCCGTCACCATGGTCGGCAAGGATAACAACGATTGTGTTCTTTCCTGCGGGGGTGGAGTATAATGCTTTCAAAACACTGTCTACTTGTTTGGATACCATTTTTGTATAGTGCTGGAAAGCGGCGATGTAATGGCGGTAATTTTCCTCACTCCAATGGGAGGCTTGCGTCATACGCCGGTGGCTGCAACAGATGTATTGCACCGGGGTAGGTATGTTGTTCCAGTCTTCTACATCGAAATTGTCGGGCAGTTCCGGAAGTGTGCCGCTGACAGGTCGGTCAGTATGTACTCCTTCATTTTCTCCTACGAATCCGCAGATATTATGGGGATTCTGAAAATCGGCAATGCATATGAAAGGTTTTTCCGAAGGATTGCTTAAATAGGAAACAACGTCCTCGCAGGTTCCTACGTCCAGAAAACTATCATTATTGACCGGAAATTCCGGGTCGGTAAATGGCTTTGCTACCGGTTCTTTATGTTTGAATCCTCTTAATGAACCCATATCGTGCGTTTTTCCGAAGTGTACAGCTTCGTAACCGTTTTCCGAAAAAAGGCTTCCTAATGTCGGAACGTTTTCCGGTATAGGTGTATTGATCGGTTCGCTGGAGTTGGAGCGTACGTTAGTTTGATGAGGCATCATGCCACTCCATAAAGCGGCGCGTGACGGTTGGCTGAGGGGGCAGCCTACATAAGCATTGGAAAAGATAACTCCTCTTGAAGCTACTTCGTCGATAGGAAGGGTGCAATCTTGTGTATGACCGTAGGCGCCAACGACGCGTTGTGTAAGATGGTCGCATTGGATAATCAGAAAATTGGGCTTTTCTTGTGCTTGGGCTGCTATGCCGCAAAGAGCCAATCCCATGAAAGGATAAATTGTTTTCATTCTTGGTTAGAATTAAGTGATACTTGATTTTGAAGCAAAAGTAGGAAAAAAGGGAAAGTAAAAAAGGGGGGAATACTTGTTTTGGACGCAAGTGAAAGTTTTTTGTACAAAATTGGAATAAATGATGGGTGATAAAACTATAAACGGTGAACAAACTGCGATTATAACGCATTCTGTTCACCGTTCATTATTTATGGTTTACTGCTAATTAGCTGTTCATGCTCATCAGGAATTCATCGTTGTCTCTGGTTTTTTCCAGACGGTCTTTTACGAAGTCCATTGCTTCGATCGGATTCATGTCGGCAAGATATTTACGGAGAATCCACATACGGTCGAGAGTTGTCTTATCAAGTAACAGATCGTCACGACGAGTACTGGATGCGGTAATGTTGACTGCCGGGAAGATACGTTTGTTGGACAGGTTGCGGTCGAGTTGCAACTCCATGTTACCTGTACCTTTGAATTCTTCGAAGATAACTTCGTCCATTTTAGAACCGGTATCAATCAATGCAGTTGCGATGATTGTCAGTGAACCACCATTCTCGATGTTACGGGCTGCACCAAAGAAACGTTTCGGCTTATGAAGTGCGTTTGCATCCACACCACCGGAAAGTACTTTGCCCGATGCAGGAGATACTGTGTTGTATGCACGTGCCAGACGAGTAATAGAATCAAGGAATATAACTACGTCGTGGCCGCATTCTACCAGCCTTTTTGCTTTTTCCAATACGATACCTGCGATTTTCACGTGGCGCTCTGCCGGTTCATCAAAGGTAGAAGCGATAACTTCGGCATTGACGCTGCGCGCCATATCTGTTACTTCTTCCGGACGTTCGTCGATAAGCAACATAATCATGTATACTTCCGGATGATTGGCTGCAATGGCATTTGCAATGTCTTTCATTAAAATTGTCTTACCGGTTTTAGGCTGGGCTACGATTAAAGCACGTTGACCTTTACCGATTGGAGCGAAAAGATCTACTACGCGGGCAGACATGGAATCCGAATAACCGCCTTTGCAGAGTTTGAACTTTTCATCCGGGAAGAGCGGCGTCAGGTGTTCGAAAGGAACACGGTCGCGAACGAAAGCGGCGTCACGTCCGTTAATCTTCGATACCTTTACTAACGGGAAATATTTCTCTCCTTCTTTGGGCGGGCGGATAACTCCTTCTACCACGTCACCGGTTTTCAGGCCAAATAACTTGATTTGCGACTGTGATACATAGATATCGTCAGGAGAAGAAAGGTAATTATAATCGGAAGAACGGAGGAATCCGTATCCATCCTGCATAATTTCCAGTACGCCTACTCCATTAAGGATGTCATCGAATTCGTAAGGCTTTTCACGCTCAATAACTTTACGTTCCTGCTGCTGTTGTGGTACCGGAAGATTTTCGTTCGCGTTGTTTGGCTGGGCAGGACGCGGCATCGGTACACGCTGCTGGTTCTGATTTTGGTTATTGTTACGTTGGAAGTTATTATTGTTATTATTATTGGCGTTATTGTTACTATTGCTAGCATTATTATTGCAATTATTGTTGTCACGCGGACGGACAATGCGTGGACGTTGTTGCTGTTGTTGCTGATGAGCCTGTTGTTGTGGCTGTGGTGCTTGTTGTTCGGTAGCAGTTTGTGCCGGTTCAGTTTTGGTGGCTTCGAATTTTCCAAAAAGTTCGGTGGGAAGTTCTATCTTTTCTGAAGGCAGATCTTCGATAGGAATAAAATCATCGTCGTCGGCACCGGATAAGATATTGCTTTCTTCGTCTATAACGGGTTCGGCTTTCTTTTGCGGTTGCGGTTTCACTACTACTTTCTTCTCTTCAGCAGGTTTGTTGGCTTTTGTTTTCTTTTCGGGAGCTTGTGCCGGGACTGCTTTTTCTATTACTTCAGGAGCTTTCTCAGTAACTACTTTATCTTCCGTTACTTTAGGAGTTGCCGGAGTTGCAGTTTTCACGCTTTCAACTTCTTTTTGCTCTGCTGCATCGGCATTTTTACGCGGACGGCCTACTTTACGTTTAGGAGCTGCGGTATTTTCTGCTTTAACTTCAACAGCAGGAGTCTCTTTTTCTTTATTTGCACTTTCCTCTTTTTTAGAAGGCTGTTGTGGCTTGGCAGGAGCAGCTTCTTTGGCTTTCTCAGCTTCTCCTTCCTTGGTTGCGGAAACTACTTTGTTATCTTTCTTGGCAGGCGCTACGCGTGAACGCTTTTTCTTTTGTTCTTCTTTGCGTTCTTCTTTAAGCTTGTCTGCGGCAACTTTCTTTGTGGCTCCGGCGATTGCTTGTTCATCGAGTATTTTGTAAACAAGGTCTTCCTTTTTTAATGAGTCTGTTTTTTTTATGCCTAACTCTTTGGCAATAACTTGAAGTTCCGACAGATCTTTGTCGTTTAATTGGATAATGTTATACATATAGTATGGTAAGTTATTAATATTT
>ERZ1673736.2334-NODE-2334-length-21258-cov-10.899118_pt1 | contig 21258 bp, 20 predicted proteins | sample MGYA00580212_ERZ1673736 | MGnify/ENA primary metagenome ERZ1673736 (study PRJEB41218, sample SAMN15661752) | gut metagenome | host: Homo sapiens | place: Canada: London | collected 2015-08-20/2019-03-30 | study: EMG produced TPA metagenomics assembly of...
GTCACATACTCCAGAAGAAGCCAGGCATCCAGCCTGGCTTCCTGGATCTTATGCTGTTCCAGAACCTTGGTTCCTTCTTTTAATAGTGTTTCCAGAGAAGTCATTGTGCATCTCCTGTTTCCGGCACATTCCCGGTGCATGCTTTCCTGTCTCCGCTTTCAGATTGCGCGGAAGCAGCGGAAGGATCACCGTTTTCTTTGTTCTCATATGGAATATCCAGATTGAATTCTGTCTTTAAATATGCTCTCCAGTCAAACACAGCCTCCACAGCCTTGATGGCAACCTCTGCCATATCAGCTGTAGGTTCTTTTGTGGTAAATTTCTGCATTGCCATACCAGGTTTGCTCATCATCAAGGCAAATTTACTGTCTGTCCTGCCTGCCCACTGGATAATTTCAAATGAAATTCCAGATACTACAGGTACCATGAGCAGACGTCCGAAAAGACGAAGCCAGTAAAACGGTACCAGTACAAAAATAAAATGCAGGAAAATACTTACTATCATAACCAGGAACAGAAAACTTGTTCCGCAGCGTCTGTGGAATCTGGAGCTCTCAAGCACGTTCTCTACAGTAAGCGGCTTACCATTTTCCACACAGTTGATACATTTGTGCTCAGCACCATGATACATAAAGGTTCTCTGAATATCCTTCATTCTGGAGATCAGGATCATGTATCCCATAAACAGTCCCAGCTTCACAAACGCTTCCACAATGGTAACCACCACTTCCGAAGCGCCTACCTTACGGCAAAGACTGGCCAGTGCATAAGGAAGCAGCATAAAGGCAACAACGGAAATTACAATAGAAACGGCCACAGTTACATAGAGCAAAGCTTTAAATAGCTTGTCCTCTTTTTTCTTCTTGGCTTCCAGTTCTTCCGGAGAAAGAGCCGCATTCTTTCTGGTCTCTTCCTCGTCCTCCTCGTCACCTGCAATTTCAGCTGAATACATAAGGCATTTCGTTCCGGTTACCAGAGAATCGATAAAGCTTACCATTCCGCGGATGATCGGTTTCCGCCAGATCCTGGCTTTACCGAAAATGCATTTATAGTCTTCCACTTTTACTTCAATTTCTTTATCCGGACGTCTTACTGCAATGGAGTATTTATCCTTGTGGCGCATCATAATGCCTTCCATTACAGCTTGTCCACCGATATTGGATGGTTTCATTTTATCCTCCAGTTACAAAGAAAGGTTGAGATTTCCCAACCTCAACCTTCTCATTCAGTAATATTCAAATTATTTATTCAGGCCATATCTCTCGTTGAACTTATTGATACGTCCGCGAGCCTGAGTAGCTTTCTGCTGTCCTGTATAGAACGGATGACATTTGGAGCAGATTTCTACGTGGATGTCCTGCTTGGTAGATCCTGTTACAAAAGTATTACCGCAGTTGCAGGTTACAGTTGCCTGATAGTAATTCGGATGGATTCCTTCTCTCATGATTTTCACCTCTCTATATTTATTCTATTTTATTTGCGTTGAATCTGACGAATTCACACTTTACACAGCCTACTGATTATATCATGGCGTTATGAGAAATGCAAGTTATTTATAAAAATTTCTAAAACTAATCCCAGATAACATTCTGCAAGGTGTTTTTTATGAACATTACAATTTCTGTTTTTTTACCATTTGCACAAATTCAGCATTATTTGCAGTACGTGCAAACATGTTCAGGATCTGTTCCACTGCCTCATCGGACTTCATTCCGTTAAGAGCCTTTCGCATAATATATACAGCTTCCTGCTCTTCCTTGCTCAGAAGCAGATCCTCTCGTCTGGTGCCGGATTTCTGAATGTCAATAGCCGGGAAAACCCGTTTCTCCTGAAGCTTGCGGTCAAGAACAAGCTCCATATTGCCGGTTCCCTTGAATTCCTCGTAAATAACGTCATCCATTTTGCTTCCGGTGTCTACTAGTGCAGTGGCCAGAATGGTAAGGCTTCCTCCCTCACGCATATTACGTGCTGCACCAAAGAATCGCTTCGGCATATGAAGTGCTCCCGGATCAAGACCTCCTGACAGTGTTCTTCCGCTTGGGGGAACAACCAGATTATAGGCTCTTGCCAGTCTGGTAATGGAATCCAGAAGGATCACAACATCCTGCTTATGTTCTACAAGGCGGCGTGCACGCTCTACGACCATCTCGGATACACGCTTATGATGCTCCGGAAGCTCATCAAATGTGGAGTAAATAACTTCCACGTTCGGTCCCTGTATTGCTTCCCTGATATCGGTAACTTCCTCAGGACGTTCATCAATAAGAAGAATGATCAGATGCATATCCTTGTTATTCTTAAGAATAGATTTCGCAACATCCTTGAGCAAAGTAGTCTTACCTGCCTTAGGCGGGGAAACGATCATACCACGCTGTCCCTTTCCGATAGGGCTGATCAGATCTACAATACGCATGGCAGTAGTTCCGCCAGGCCGCTCCATGATCAGACGCTCGTCCGGGAAGATCGGGGTCATATTTTCAAAATTGTATCTCTTCTGTCCCTCACTTGGATGGAAGCCATTGATAGATGTCACATACAAAAGGGCACTGAATTTCTCCCCCTGTGTTTTAATACGGATATTTCCCTGAATAATATCCCCTGTTTTCAGATTAAATCTGCGGATCTGTGACGGGGAAACATAGATATCATTTTCTCCCGGAAGATAATTCTCACTTCGGATAAATCCAAACCCATCCGGCATAACCTCCAGGATTCCATTGGCCTTTTCACCACTGTCAAGCTGGACCGTTTCAGCCGGAACATTGTAAGCGTTGCTTACATCATCTGTACGGTTCTCACTGACTGCGCCTGTACGGGGCTGTTCCGTTTCCTCAGGTCTTAATTCGGCTGGCGGAACCACTTCTACAGGTTTCGCTACAGGAGTGCGCTTCACGAAGTTCTCCGGTCTGTTTTCCCCATTATAGCTGTTCTGACGTCCCGTATTTTCACTTCTGCCATAATTATTGCTGCGGTACTCAGGATTGCGCCGTATAATGGTACGGGATCTGGTTGGTGCTTCTCTTCTCTCCGTTGAAGAAACACTTCCCGTATTTTCTGTTTTTTCTGCTGCCACAGGCTCTGGTCTTGCAGGTATGGTATTCTCTTCTGCTGTTCCGGAAATAGTCTGCTCATTTTCTGCAGTCTGTTCTTTTCTGTCCTCTTCCAGCATACGTTCAATTAATTCAGGCTTTCTCATAGTAGAAATGCCCTTCAGTCCTCTGGCTTTTGCCAAGTCTTTCAGCGTAGCCAGGGATAATGATTCATACTTTTCTTTCATCAATCATCTACCTCTTCGACTAATACAATTCTAAAACACATTTCAATTTTGATTTAACGGGATACAAATGTCTGATTAGACAGAAGCTATATACTGAATTATAAAAACATCCTTCAAAAAACTTATTAAAGTTTATTTTAACACATTTCAGGCGCCGTGTCTACATCCATTCCAAATACATGTTACTGTTCACTTCGTGACCAGTAACACGCTTTCACGACCTGACCAGTAACCCCAATATGTCTATCCCTGCCTGCAAGAAAGTGATAACCTTTGTTTTGTATTATACACACCTAAGGTTTTTCATTGCAAGAATTTTCTGTCGACACATATCCAGACTCTTCGACATATATAAGATCACCGTTCTCCCAGTGACCAAAAGCTATATAAGTACCGGCTGGCACTTACCTTTTTATAAAGCACCGGTTTCACGCGCCTGTGGTATTCACAGTAAAACACCCGGAGACATTTCTCCGGGTGCCGGTCATCTTTAAAATCATTAGTTCCAGAACGCTCCATAAATCTTCTGGATCTTAGCGATCTGTGCATCTGTAATCTGATTCAGTGCATTCTGAACAGCTGCATAAGTCTGTGGTCTGGTGCTCTTCAGGGAAGCATTGTTCAGGATGTAATCCTTAACAGATTCTGCAAAATATTCGGAAGCATTCTGTGTTACATAGGCTTTATTGAAGGCTGTAACATTTGCCTTCTCAGCTGCAAAAATACTCTGGAAGCTTGCTGTCTTATCTGCATTTCCTGCGATGAATGCAAGGAAATGACCCAGCTCATGATAAACAGAATCATCAATCTGCTTCATTGTAATAGATCTTGATCTTGCATCAAAATATCCGGAATAGTTGACGGATGGATCAACAACAATCTTAAATCCCAACTGCTGATATGCTGCAATTACACGATTGTCCATCTTGCCTGCAACACTTGCTACATTTGCCTCGTATTTGCTCTTGTTCTGTGAAGAGCTTGCTGCTGCAGTTGTCTGGGCAGCGGAAGTACCAGAGGAAGTAGTGCTTACAGCGGTCTCATTGTCAATTGATACCTGCTGTGTAGTTGTTGTCTGAACAGTTGTTGTGATCTTGGATGTAACAACTTTCTTTTTGGATTTCTTGGTGTATTTCGCTGTTGCATTGGTAACAACGGTTGTCTTGGTATCTACTGTTGTATTACCGGATGTATTTGTTTTATTGGTTACTTTTGTTTTGGTTTTCAGTTTCTTGGTGTAGCTCTTCTTGGAAGCCTTTTTTAATTTAACGGTCTTCCTGGTTGTCTTGGTACTGGAAGTAGTCTTCACAGTAGTCTTCGGCTGGGAAGCCAGTGGAGTTTCATCCTCCATAATGGAAGTCTCCATGATCGGATCTGTGTAACTTGGAAATTCAGGTGTTTCTCCTGCTCCTGAGAATAATGAAACGCCGCCGATCACTGCTGCTAATGCTATGGCAGCACAACTGGAAACAACTTTTTTATTTGCGAGCCACTCTGTTAATTTCTTTCCTTTCATAAATAACACACCTTTCTTGAACCATAATGTAACTGACTTGCCGCTATCCGGAAACTATCAGTCTATCAGTTTGTGGAAATAAAAAAACCGTTTATCAGATTAAATAAACGGTCGCCACAAATAGAAGAACCATGTCTCCTGTCATATTACATTACCTAATCAATATCAATGCGGCAACCGGCTGTCATAGTCCCGAGACCTTAGACCCTTGGCTTTGCGTCCCTGTCTTTCAACAGGTTTGCCTTTTATTCATTTCTTATAATAAAGCACCCCGTCACTTTTGTCAACGGAATTTCCTTGTTAAAACTTACAAAAATCCGTCTAAAAAGTACGAAAACAAAAAAATCTGTAAAAATATCTGAGCGGATCGTAACGCATGATAATCCTTCTCAAATATTTTCACAGATTCCTTTTCGATGGCCGGATGGCAACAGCTACACCTTACAGCTTGCGCGTAGACTCCCGCTCTATAAGAGTTCCGCCCAGTATTTGCCGTTTCACTACCTTTTTCCGGTCGATCATATCAAACAGGGTACGGACGCTCTGCTGGGCAGTTTCCACTCTTGGATATTTCAATGTGGTAATGGATGGATGATAATATTCCGCAATATCCTGACCATCTGCTCCTGCCACACAATAATCCTCCGGCACTCTTTTGCCACTGTCAATAATTGCTCTGCAGGCTCCCACGGCCAGAGTATCTGAAATTGCATAAATACAGGAAAAATCTACTCCCGATTTCAAAAGCTCACAGGTACAGTTATAACCATTCTCAATCGTATAGATTCTTTTAGCTGGTTTTAAACGAATTATAAGCTTCTCATCGTACTCCAGTCCATTTTTCTCCAGTGCTCTTTTATAGCCATTGAGATGGCATCTTCCAAGACCTTCATCTCTGGAAGTAATAAAGGCGATCCTTTTATGACCGCAGCTGCACAGATAATCAATCATGTTCTGACTCTCAATCTCTGTATCTGTCGTCACAAGGGCACTTTTAGGATAAGCTCCTGTATCCTCCGGAACTGTTTTTCCAGAACTGCTGATCACATACGGAACTCCCAGCATTCTCAACCTTGACTCGTCATAATCATACATACCGCCAAGGAATATGATTCCTTTGACTTTTTTCTCTTTTTCCAGCTGAAGGGCAAGCTCAACTTCATCTTCATCATTTGCTACATTCTGCAATACCAGGCAGTATTTCCTGTCACGGACTTCCCGCTCCAATACATGCAGCATAACACCCCAAAATGGGTTGCTGATTTCTTTTACTATAACTGCGATCGCATTGGAATCAGTTCTTTTCAGATTTCTGGCACTATTATTCGGTACATAATTGTACTCTCTGATCGTATCCAGAATCTTCTGTTTCGTTTCCGGATTAATGTCCGGGTGATTGTTAATTGCCCTAGACACTGTGCTGACTCCTACGCCGCACAATTTCGCAACCTCTTTAATTGTTATCTGCTCCATAATCGCTCTCCTGCAACAATGTATTCATTATATATGTCCCGGCATATTATGGCAAATGATTTTTAATAAATTTATAATGATTTTTTTATCATTTTTTATTAACAAATATGCTTGTCATTATAAGCGATGTTTCCTTTTCCATATTTGAAAAGGAAAGCTGGTTCTGAAGACATATGGCTGAAGTCAATAGGCTCCGGTTTTGCAGTTCCTTCTACGATTTTATCAGCACATGTGATAAGATCGTGAAGAATTGCTTTTCCGATCGGACGTAAAAAATGTCCTGGGAAAATAAGCTCAAAATCTTCTTTATCTAGCTTCTTTAATCCCTCTGCATATTCCTTTACTGTTGAGGAATAGGTATCAAAAATCAGGATTGGAGTTGACACTACACTGTCTCCGGCGAACAGGAATTTATTTTTTCTATCCAAGAAAACTACACTTCCAGGAGTATGTCCCGGTGTAAATAATACTTCCAGGCTTCTGCCGCCCAGATCAAAGATCTGATGCTCGCTCAGCGGCAGCATCTGGAAATCTCCAGGCTCACGACCTTCAATTATGTACTCTGTTCCATAAAATCCCGGTTCCTTCTTTGTTTTTTCAACATAATGCTTCCAGCCGCTTCTAAGTTTTTCTGTATCTGCCATTTTGAAATCTTTTTCACTCAGATATGCCTTTCCGAACTCGTGATTGCCGCCCACATGATCCAGATGTCCATGTGTATTTAATACAACATATGGCAAATCAGTCAGGGTTTCGATCACCTTTTTCAGATTTCCAAAACCTGAACCGGTATCAATCACAGCTGCACTTTTTTCACCTTTTACCAGATAAATAATGTCTGCTCCGAACTCATCGATTGCCCAGACATCCTCTGCTACCAGCTGAACTGTATAGCCTTCAATTCTCTGTAAATTAATATTGTCCATTTTCTGCCGTTCTCCTTTTCAATTACATTTTTACTGCACCTGCGGTAAGTCCGCTGGTGATATATTTCTGTGCTGCAATATAAATGATTATGATTGGAACCATGGACAGAGTCATTCCGGCAAGCATCAGATTCCACTCAGATCCGGAGGTACTCTTAAACATATAAATAGCAACTGTCAGAGTTCTCAAACCACTGTCTGAAACATACAGGTTTGGCATAAGGAAATCATTCCATGTCCACAGGAAAAACAGCACCAGAAGAGTTATGCTTGTGGAGCGTACCAATGGGAAAATTACCTGCCACATGCAGCGGAACATGCCACAGCCGTCAATTGCTGCTGCCTCTTCCAATTCCTTCGGAATGGACTTCAAAAAGCCAACATAGGTAAAAATACCGAATGCTCCGTGGAAGCCGGCATACAGGAAAATAAGTACGGTCAGGTTATTCAAAAGGTTTGCGTTGGTCAGCTGTACAGAAAGCGCGATCATAATGGAATGGAACGGAATGATCTGTCCAAGGGTGAAAATCAGATACAAAACATTTCCAAGCTTTCCAGGGATGTGCGCAATTCCATATGCAGCCATAAAGGAAATGATGGTACATACCAGCATGGTTCCCAGGGTTACATATGCTGAATTTCCAACTACTCTCCAGAATTTCAGACGTTCTATAGCTTCTGTAAAGTTTCCGGTATAGAGATAATGCGGAAAAGAAAGGAAGTTCTGGATCATATCGTTATGTGTCTTGAATGCGTTCATCACAAGCAGGATGATCGGCATAAGGAACAGGACACCAAAGAAAAACATAATAATGGTTGGAAGCCATACTTTCTTTTTCATTAGTATTCTACCTCCTTCTTACGAGTGCAGTACAACTGGATCAGAGTAACCGCTGCTACTGTAAGAAACAGGATTACAGATTTCGCTGAGCCATAGCCCAGGTTGTACTTGGTGAAAGCTTCCTGGTAAATATTCATGGCAACTGGCATTGTGGAACCATAAGGACCACCGCCTGTCATTGCGTTCGGAATATCGAATGACTTAAATGCTCCTGAAATAGAAACAAACAGATTGATCGTGACAGTTGGCATAAGCAGCGGAAGCTCGATTTTCAGAACTTTTTTCAGACCGCTGCAGCCATCCAGCTCAGCAGACTCCATAACATCCTTCGGAATAGTCTGAAGACCTGCGGTATAAATGATCATCAGGAAACCAATGTTCTGCCAGATGGAAACCACAATGATCGTCACAGTTGCCATTGTCGGAGTTCCGAACCAGCTTATGTTTGCCAGCCAGTTCCAGCCCAATGCTTCGCCAAGTGCAGGCATTGCATTTGTAAAAATAAACACCCAGATAAAGGATACCAATACGGCACTGACAATGTTGGGAATGAAGAACATAGCTCTGATCACGCCTTTAGCCTTAATATTCTCATTCAGGAAATAAGCAAGAATAAATCCAAAAACATTGCTGCCGATGATGGTGAATGCACCAACAATCAGGTTAAATCCAAAGGAAGTCCAGAATTTTGTATCGGAAAACAGTTTTACATAATTGTCAAATCCCACAAAAGCTTTTTTCCCGGACATCAGGTTCCATTTCAGGAATGAATATGGAATGGTTCCGCCAAACAGAGGTGCCAGCATTGCAAAGGAATACAAAAGCAAGGCAGGCAGAATCAGCAGAAGATAAAATTTTCTGTTTTTCTTATATAAAGATGACATATTATCCTCTCTTTCTTTTTCTAAAAAGCTCATCTGCTTATACAGATATCACGATAGATCTCCCATCAAAAAGATTCCCGGGGGTGCTCCCCCCGGGAATCGCAGGTCAGCATTTCCTCTTATTTACTGATCCAGATATTCAAGATATGCTGCGTCAAGCTCGGAAATTACCTCATCCTTGTCAGCAGCGTCTGCCATGTAACCCTGGAAGATATCTCCGGAGATAACATCAAATCCGTTTACATACTGCTGATATACCCACGGAATTACGTTTCCGCTGTTTGCATATTCCAGATAATCGTTTGTAGATGCAGAATCATAGTTAACTGTGAAATCCTGGGAAGCCGGTGCAGAACCTGGTTTCTCAGTTACAATTGCAATATATCCATCAGAAAGAGAAGCGTCGCTTAAGAAGTCGATAACCTCTTTGCAAGCGTCCATATGCTCTGTCTGAGTGCTTACTGCATATACGATTCCTACGTCAACTGCTGCTTTGTTTCTCTCAGCGTCGTTGGACACTGGTAATGCGAAGTATCCGATTTCCGGCGGGTTATCCATTTTTGCTACTACGTTCTGGCTGAACTCACCGCTGATCAGCATAGCTGCTTCAGAGTTTGCAAGTGCGTTGAAACCGGATGTGGAGTCACAATCCATCATATTGCTTCCGCAATGAGCTTTGATAATATCTGCTGTTGCAAATACATCATCGATACCGTCTACATTGAAGGTTCCCTCGCCGGAATTTAACTGATCCAGGAAGCCTTCCATATCATCCTGTACTACGTTTGACATCATTACGCTGAACATGTGTTTCAGAGTCCAGGAATCTTTGAATGTGGAAGCGATTGGTGTTACGCCGGACTCTTCCAGCTTCTCGCATGCTGCTTCGAATTCATCTCTTGTTTTCGGAACCTCTTCGATTCCGGCATCCTTAAACATCTGCTTGTTGTAGAATACACCAAGATACTCAACGTTTGCAGGATATCCGTAGATTTTTCCATCATAGGTAGCAGCTTCAAGAGCGGTCGGGTAAACCTTCTCAGTAAAATCCATTCCGCTTAAATCCTGAATTCTTCCGACCTCTGTAAAATCCTGTACCTGTGTCCACGGTGTAAGGATGTAGATATCCGGCCAGTCATTTGTTGCAGCTGCAGTTCCAAGGAAATCAGAGTAATCTCCGGACTGCATTGTGATATCCAGCTCGATATCATCATGTTTGCTGTTGAAGGACTCCATTGTACGATCCAGCTGATCGCCCCACTCACCATTCCATACAGTCATAGTGACCTTGGTCTTCTCTCCGTCAGCCCAGCAAAGGTTTGTTCCAAGGGACATAACCATTGTTCCGGCTAATACTGCTGCCAACATTTTTTTCTTCATTTCTTATACCTCCTAGTATAATTTTATTTTCCGCCAACTGAGTATTTTCAGTTGTCTGGTTCGGTTTTGGTATCGTTTCCGGTATTGTTACCGGTAACGTTTCCGGTGATGTTTGAATCATATCATACTCACCAATTATTTACAACATTTTTTTCATTTTATTATTACTTTCGTATGTATTAACAATATTTTTCGTTCTTTTTTATACGATTTGCACAATATTTGCAGGAGTAGACAATCCACCTCCACTGCCTACAAATACTGTGACAAAGCGAGTGTATTTACGGTCTTACTGCTGTTCCATCTGGAAGCCTTGGAAGCATCCAATCCCATGTGACAACCTCTTCGCTGCACGGATACTCAGCTGCTGCTTTTTCATCAATATCCACACCAATTCCCGGTTTCCCATTCAGATACAGATATCCATCCCGCATTTCCGGAATTCCGGTAAAAATCTGATGTAAGGCAATTGCGCCTGCATCTTCAGACAGGGTATTGGTGTCAGCCCATTCCTGAATTCCAAAATTCGGAGAAGCCATATCCAGGTGGATATTTACTGCGTGACCAATCGGGGTAAGGTCTATAGGTCCATGCCATGCAGTTCTTATTCCAAATGCATCACAAAGAGCAATCAGTTTACGTGCCGGTGTAATTCCTCCAATCTGGCTTAAATGGATTCTTATGTAATCAATTTCTCTTTCTGTGATAAGATTCAGCCATTCGTTTGGATTGTTGAACAGCTCTCCCATAGCCAGCGGGGTGGTGCAATGCTGCCTGATCTGCTTAAACCATCCGCTCTGTTCCGGAGAAAGACAGTCCTCAAGAAAGAACAGACGGAATTTCTCTATATCTTTTGCAAATATTACCGCATCAGAAGGTCTCAGCCGTTCATGTACATCGTGACAAAGCTCCAGTTCCCAGCCATAGGTTTCCCTGAGACGCTCAAACAGCTCTATTGTTTTTGCCATGTATGCTTTTGGATCATAATAGCAGCCTTCAAAGGATCCTTCCGGTGGCTGGTAAGGCATATCCTTTCCGCCATAGCCTCCAACCTGCGCACGGATACAGCGATATCCTCTTTTCTTTAATGCGCCTACTTTTTGCACACAATCCTCTATTGTGGTGCCTTCAGCATGTGTATAGCACGGCACTCCGGTTCTGCATTTTCCACCCAGCAGGTCATACAAGGGCATTCCGGCCATTTTGCCTTTAATATCCCATAATGCCATATCCACACCTGACAGGGCATTGTTTAAAACAGGTCCGTTTCTCCAGTAGCTCATTCCCTTTATGGACTGCCAGATATCTTCAATATCAGAAACATCTCTGCCGATCAGGTATGGCTTCAGATATTTTTCCACTGCGGCAGCCACTGCCAGATGTCTGTGGGCAAAGGTTGCGCAGCCCACGCCATATAATCCTGGCTCACTTGTTTCCACTTTCACTGTCACCAGATTGATTTTCTGAGGCGCACAGCAAATTACTTTTACATCTCTGATCGTTACTCTCATTTTTCTCCTCCCCAGGTATTTTTATCATTTTCTACTTTTTCCGGCATTCCCGGCAGGATCAGCCCTCCGTCAACCCGCAATACTTCTCCGGTTATATAAGCTGCATTCTCACTTGCAAGGAATACTACCGCTCTTCCTATATCTTTCGGTGTTCCATTTCTGCCCATTGGAATTCTTTCTCCCAGACTTTCCCAGAAGCCTTCCAGCTCTGTCCTGCCTTCTGCTTTTATTTCCTCTGGCGTACGGATGCAGATGGCTCCCGGAGCCACACAGTTCACACGGATCCCATATGGTGCAAGATCCAGTGCCATAGACTGTGAAGCCCGGTTCACTGCAGCCTTTATGCCGCCGTAAACACAATCTCCCGGATATGCTCTTTCGGCTCTTGAAGAGGTTATGTTGATAATGCATCCTTTAACCTCATGTGCCTTCATATATCTGGCTGCTTTACTGGAAAATACAAGGTAATTCAAAAGATCCAGATTCAGCATTTTCTGGGTTTCCTCCATTTCAAGATCCAGAATGGACTGAAATACGGTAACTCCGGCATTATTTACAAGCAGATCCAGTCCGCCCAGTTCCCTGACAGCCTGGTCAAAAAATTTCTCCCCTTCTCCTGCCTGTGCCATATCAGCCTTTGCATACCAGGAAAAGGAGCCCATATTTCTTATTTCTTCAGCTGCTTCCTTTGCCTCATCTTCCCGAGTCCGATAGGAAAAGGCAATATCATATCCAGCTGCTGCCAGTTCTCTGATAATTCCACGTCCGATTCCGCGACTGGCACCTGTAACGATTGCTTTCTTTCTCATCACAGCTTTCCTCTCTTATTCTATTTTCCCAGGCAATACCTGCACAGGTACAGGAACTTCCACAAGCACCCGCTGATTTCTCAGTTCTCCCTCTGATTGCCTGTCAAAAATATATATTTTTCCTGTTTTCTGATCTGCAGCAAGCAAATGCTTTTCACTGCTGTCCAGACAAATACTTCGAAACCAGCCTTCCGGAACTACAACTTTTTGTTTCAAACTTAACATTCCATTTTCTTCAATTGTAAATCCAAAGATTTCTCCGGTTCCTCTCACAGATGCGTAAAGCATTTTTCCCTCTGCAATACACAATTCAGCTGCAAGCACGCCCTCTGGCAAATTCTCTTCCAGGGATATAGTCTGGCACAGATCCCCATTACAGTAAACAGAAATCGTAATATCCAGTTCATTTAATACATAGAGATATGTTTTTCCATTTTTCTCCAGTATTTCCATATGTCTTGGACCGGCTCCAGGTCTGACCTCTATGGTTTCTTTTTGCAGAAGCTTTCCCTTATCTGTGCCAAAAGAATAAATCTTATCACACCCCAGGTCAGCTGCATACAGATCTCCCTCATGAAGGAAACAGGAATGAATATGAGATGCTTCCTGCCGCTCCGGATTCAGCCCTTTTCCTGTAAAAGAAATTTCCTGTAAAAGCTTCGGACTGCCGGCTTCTGAAATGTCGATTACCTTTAAATCTCCACTTCCGTAATCAGATACAAAAAGCCTTTGTCCTTTTTCATCCTTTTCAATATGACAGGACGCTTTTCCAGGCATCTGAAGACCTGCCTTTTGCTCTGCTGTAAGCCTTTCTTCCTGAACCCTTACTTCATATTCCACAATTTCCGCTGCATCTTCACTTTCACTTACCGCAAAAAGCCGGTTCTTCACCATACAAACCCAGGAAGGATTCTGCATTCGTATGATAAGTGGATCTCCTGTAACACCTCCCAGGGTCTCATTATACGGAATCAGATAGATACCTTCTCCAAGCTCCTGCTTCTCCAATACAGCAGGGGCATCATGCTGTGTATATGTTCCGACAAGCAAAATATCCATGCTTTCTTCCATCTCCTTTGTTAATTCCTTTTACTGAAATTTCAGTTCATCTGACAATTCCACAACCATGTGTAATTCACCAGGTGACATCACCTTTTCTCCATGAATTACCACATTGTCAAAATAAAAACCATGAGGTCTGCACACTTCATTTTTCATCTCAAAACCACGTATAATGGATACTGGAAAAGTTCCTTCGGTAATTTCAATATTTTTAAAGAAAATATCATTTACCATGCCTCTTTCCCTGTCTCGTGAATACTTGGAATCAAGAGTTTTAATATCAATAAATTTTTCCTGGGCATCTTCGATTCTGATGTTTTCATAAACAATATCATGTACATGGGCACGGTCGGCGTTATGAATTGTCAATACTCCACCTGACTGGTTGCCTTCATACTGGCAATGTACAACATCACAATTTCTGAAAACAACATCTGTAATTTCGTCACATCTGGTTTCATACCCGATTTCAAGTGTGTTTCCAAATTCTGCATTCCAGAACAGGCAATCCTCAACAAGAATATGTCTCACATCTGTGCAGCCTGACGGATCCTGGAATTCCACAGCCTTAATAGAGATACAATCATCATTTGCCCTTATAAAGCAATTGCGAAGCACTACATTCTCACATCCGACTATATCGACTCCATCTCCTGTGATCACTTTTCCCAGAACATTTACATCTTCAATCAGAACATTTTTACATGCAACCGGAACAATATGCCAGGAGCCACCATCCAGAAGTGTGATTCCGCGTATTTCAATGTCCTCACCCAGTACAGGAACGATCAGCTGCTCTGCTCCATTTTCATCCCATGCATGCCAGTTTCCTCCATACAGGATTCCGTTTCCCAGAATACGGACTCTGTCTGCCATTCTGGAATAGATTCTTCCGCTTACAACTGCTCCGTACTCTATATAAACAGTTTCATCAGAATTAAGCTGAAGGCATCCCACATTGTAGGCTTTTCCGCTTTCAAATACATAAGTGGCATTCTCTGGCTTTGGTATATATTTTCCCGGAAAAACATAAAGTGGTGACTCCAGTTTATCGTCAAGTTCAAGAGTAATTCTCTTTCCGGCAGGAAGGCTTATGCTGATTTTGTTCCCCTCTTCTTTGAATGGTATCTGTGCAGCAGTGGGACGGATAACAGCCTTCTGAAACGGTTCGTTTACTGTAACTTCTACCTCTGCCTTTTCATTCTCATCTAAGAAAGAAACAAAATCAAAAAATTCCGTATGATATACTCGCTGTTCCTTTCCGTTTATCTTAACCTGATACAGCTCTGATACCGGAATATCTTCCACGGATTTCAGTTCATACAGCGGTTTCTCGCTTATCTTTCGCGGTACAAATTCCTGTTTTTTCATCATTACGTTTCTCCTTTATTTTAATTTATTTTTAAAATTCATAATTATGTTTATAAACATTACTATACATTGTTTTTTATTTTTAGTAAAGTGTTTTATTTGACAAGATACTTCGCCTGTTTTTATGCATTTTGTATAAGAGATTCTGTTTTTTCCAATTATCGTTTGACTTATTTGTTTGATACATATATACTATAGGTTACTAAACAACCTTATTTTGAAAGGAAACATTATGGAAAAACTTCCAGCATACAAGAAATGTTATAACAAATTAAAATCCGATATAGATAATAATGTTTATCCCATAGGTTCCTATCTTCCCACAGAAGATGAGCTTGGAAAAATGTTTTCGGTAAGCCGCACAACGGTCCGGCATGCCATTGACCTTCTGGTTAAAGACAAGCGCATAAAGGTGAAGCAGGGTGCCGGCACACAGGTTATCAATCCCAAAGAACGGGAGCTTACCAATTTCTCAAAATTTCATAACGTAATAGACATACACACTCTGTTTCCGGATGATGCTGCCCTGACTATCAGCGGAACCTGGATTGACCGTATTCCTGCAAGCAACCAGGTTGCCAGGGCGTTGGATCTTAATGAAGGAACAGAAGTCTTCCGCCTTCAAAGAGTGGTTTCCTCCAATGAACAGCCTGTGATAATCCAGACAAATTATATCCGTATTGATTTTTTCCCGGATTTAGATACCTACCGCGAACAGCTTGTAGATCTCTATTACTTTATTCAGAAGCACTACGGAATTAAATTTGAAACCGGTGAAGAACACATCAACATCAGCTCAGCAGATTTCCTTGATGCACAGATACTTAACATTAAACCGGGATCTCCTATTTTTTTCAACACCAGAACGGCACACTGTTCACTGGGTCCTATGGAATACCTGGAAGCCAGGATCCGTCCTGATCTGTGCCATTTCGTAGTTCGTATGAAGGAACCACCTGCATGGTACGATCTTCCCGAATTTCAAAAATCACTGGAACGTGTTTAAAATGAATGATCAGCTTATAAAAAGGAGCGGCGCTATGTCAAAACGCATTTCAGCCCTTCCGCTTTGCTTGTTTCTATTTTGCCTGCTAATAGTTTTCTCAGCAGCAGGCTGCGGTCAGAACGGCAGCTCCGGTTCCAGCGAAGAACCGCCTGTTTTTTCCCCGCTGAAGGTTCTGGTTCCGGAAGCCCCCGGGACAGACACCATAGGATATTCACCTCTGATACTGGATATTTCCAACATCAGCCAGGGATATCTGACTGCTGTCAGTGACAGTAATGGTACCACCAAGAACATCCAGCTTTCCGCAGATGACGGCGTTGTTTATTCTTATTTTGTAAGTTCCGGCGAAAGTGCTGTCATTCCTTTTACCAGCGGAAGCGGCACCTACCAGGTATCCTGTTATGAGCAGGTAAACGGCAGTCAGTATGCCGCACTTTTTGCCCAGGCTCTGGAGGTTTCCCTGGAGAATGAATTTCTCCCGTTTTTGTATCCGAACCAGTATGTAAATTTCACCCCGGACTCAGAAGCCTGCAAGCTGGCTCTTTCTCTTCTGGCAGAGGATGCCACGGAACAGGAAAGCATTGACACCGTTTTCCAGTATGTAACCCAGCACGTCACCTACGACGAGGACAAAGCAGCCACCGTTGAGACAGGATATCTTCCTGACATAGACGAAACCCTCTCTACCGGAAAGGGAATCTGTTTTGATTATGCAGCCCTGATGACGGCAATGCTGCGAAGCCGGGATATTCCCTGTAAGCTTCAGATCGGATATGCAGGTGACATCAAGCATGCCTGGATTGATGTTTACATACGCGGAAAAGGGTGGGTGGAACAGGCAATTACCTATGACGGTGAGAAATGGAACCGCATGGATCCAACCTTTACCGCCAACAGTGAAGATGAAGAGCTTATCAATTCCTATATCGGTGACAGCGCAAATTATACGCTGCAGTTTACCCGATAGCACAACGAAAAAACGCCTCGCAGGTTCATGGATTTTTTCAGGATCTGCCTGATATTTTTTTCAGAGAGGACTTTATATGATTACCAAGTTAAATAATCGGGAGCTGTTCCAATTCTGTGAACAGTTTTCCATCATATTACGTTCCGGAATGTCCGCCATTGAGGGCCTTGCCATCTTAAATGACGACAGCCAGACAGAGCGGGGCAAAGAAATTTTGACCTTTCTCTATAAAGACATGGAGGAATCCGGTTCCCTGGCGCACGCCATGGAGCAATCCGGTGCTTTTCCTGCTTCTGCCGCTGCCTATGTCCGCACTGGCGAAGAAACCGGCTGTCTGGATGAGGTTATGAAGGGGCTGTCCGCTTTCTATGCGAAGGAGATTCAGATCACAGACCAGATCCAGAGTGCAGTCGCCTATCCCCTTGTTATGCTGGGCATGATGACTGCAGTTATTGTAATTCTTCTGGTAAAGGTTCTCCCGATTTTCCGACAGGTTTTCCGACAGCTTGGACTGGAAATGAGCGGGATCTCCGGTGCCCTTCTCGGAATCGGCGAAACACTTAGCCGCTATTCTACTGCCTTCCTTATTCTTCTGGCCGCGATGATCGGCTTTATCCTTTTCCTGGTTCTTCATCCAAAGGGTCAGGAACTGATCCGTAAAATTGTCTGCCGTTTTCCAGGCATGAAGGAAATTCCGGTAAATCTGGATTACAGCCGTCTTTGTCAATGTATTTCCCTGGGAATCCGAAGCGGACTTTCCCCTGAGCTTTGTGTGGAGCTGGCAGGGGCTGTTGTCTCCCAGACTGAAATCAGGGAAAAGCTTGCTTCCATTCAGAATCAGCTCGCTGAAGGATATGGTTTTACAGAAGCCATCACGGAATCCGGACTTTTTAAGGCTATGGAGCTTCGTCTGATCTCCCTTGGTTTTCAGGCTGGTGCATCTGACGAAGTAATGGAAAAACTGGCAGAGCAGTATGAAGAGAAATCCACAGACTCTGTTTCCCACATTGTGTCAATTTTGGAGCCTACTATTGTAATCGTCCTTTCAATTCTGGTAGGACTGGTCCTTCTTTCTGTTATGATGCCGCTGCTGGGACTGTTATCTGAAATGATTGCATAACAGCTGTAAGGGAGAGTGAAAATGGATATATTTGAAACCAGACTCATTCATGTCAGGCGGATTTTCCGCTTTATAATTCCAATCCTGTTCGCTGCAGTCCTCTGCCTGATCTTCTATCTTGGAATTGCACGTACACAGACTGATTCCCTGGAAAAAGAACAGGTTACTTTAACGCAGGCACTTGAAGGAGGTGCCATCCGCACCTACGCTCTCACAGGCCGATACCCTCAGAGCCTGGATGAATTGCTTTCGGATTACCATATTACCTATGACTCTGAGAAATTTGTGGTAGAATATGTTCCAAACGGATCCAATCTTCTGCCATCGATCAGCGTACTTCCGGTAAATGCCAGAAAAGGAGGTGCCAGATGAATTCCAGATTCACCCGGAAAAATCACAGCATTGATTCACTGGCAGCCTTGCTGCTTTTTGCAATGTATGTGCTGTTTCTTCTATTTCTGATGCTTTTTGGTGCCGGGAACTATCAGGCCTCTGTAAAAAGCCTGGACACTAATAACAATCTTTATACGGCGTCCTCTTACATCACTACCAAGTTTCGTCAGCACGATATTCCTGGAAAAACCTCCCTTACAGAGCTTCAGGGAACACAGGTTCTTTGCTTTCAGGAAACTATTGAGGGGAAAGATTACTGCACTTACATTTATTTTGATGGCAGTCACTTAAAAGAGCTTTTTACAGCATCTGATTCCCAAGCCGATCTTTCCATGGGAACCAACCTTGCACAGCTTCAGGATTTCCAGATTGACGCTTTGGAAAACACTTTTTACAGGATCACATTAACTGACACAGATGGACATTGTTCCAGTTTTCTGCTTCATCCAGGAGTTCCTGCCTGATTCGCAGGCTCCTGAATTTGTGGTTGGTCACTCCTGAATGATGTGCTGAAAGGAAGTTTTTATGAAAAAAATCACTACCCATTCCAAATCTGGGCTTTTTCTTATGGAAATGATATTTGTCCTTCTTTTTCTGGGGCTGACCTGCGGTATCTGCGTAAGATTGTTCGCAGCCTCCTACATGGCAAGGGTACATGCCAGGGAGGACTCTCATATCCAGGAGCTTATCACCAGTGCCGGTGAAATTCTGGAAGGAACTGACGGCACTGTCCAAAATTTTCTGGCACTGATGCCAGATGGAGTTGCAGATCAGGACAGTATTTGCTATTATTTTGACAAGCACTGGCAGAATACTTCCGAAGAAAGCGCGGTTTATAAAATGAGGCTCGTCTGCTCTGCTTCTGACAAGGTCAAAGAAGTTCAGGTCACTTTTGAAAAATTCCAGAATGCAAATGAGAAAACCAGTCTTTATACCCAGACAATTCGCTTTCCAGTTTTTTCCACAAAGGAGGAAGCAGATTCATGAAAGAAAAGAATCATCTTTTTTCCGCAACTGGAATTCCTTCCCTTTTTCTGATCTTTGGAGTTCTTATGCTGGTGATCCTGTCCTTGCTGGGCTATGGTACTTCCAGACAGGATCTGCGCGCCAGCAGCCTTTCCCTGGAGCAGACATCAGCTTATTATAATGCCTGCAGTGAGGCAGCTGATTTTTACTCAGAGCTGGTTCAGACACTGGAAGGATTTCAGACACAGGCAAAAACAGAGACTGCATATTACCAGCTCGTCTCCGATTATCTGAACTCACAGGAGAATGTAGAATGGGATTCAGAGGAACATACTGCTGAATATGTGAAAGCATTTTCCGACACCCAGAGTCTGGCTGTGAAAATTGCTGTATTCTGGACTGACTGTACAGCTGATTCTACTGCTTCTGATAACGCTGCTTCTGATAACGTTGTCTATGATAACGTTGCCTCTGATAACGTTGTCTCTGATAACGTTGCCTATGATAACGCTGCCTCTGATACCATTGCATCTGGCCGTACTGTAACGAATAATGCAGGATTGGACGTAACCAGCAGCAATATCGCCGGGATTCTCTCCTGGAATACGGTTGTAACTGCAGACTGGAATCCGGACAACAGCCAGTCCGTCTACAAAGGAGAATAATTTTATGGAAGAAAAAGTAAAGGCTTTTCTGGAGCTTGCCACTCAGAAAAAAGCCTCTGATATATTTATTATTGCCGGTCGTCCCCTTTCCGTAAAAATTGACGGAAAGCTCTGTACGCTGGATGGTTTTGAAGAACGGCTCATGCCTCCGGAGACAGATGAATTTATCCGGATCATTTACAAGCTTGCTCACGACCGGAATATAGAACCTATGCTGGAAACCGGTGACGATGACTTTTCCATGGCTATCCCGGGTCTCTCAAGATTTCGTGTAAATACATACCGGCAGCGTGGTTCTCTTGCCGCTGTCATTCGTATTATTGCATTTAATCTGCCTGATCCGCAGGATCTGCACATTCCTCCGGCTGTTATGGAAGCAGCTGATCTTACCAAGGGAATGGTTCTGATCACAGGTCCTGCCGGAAGCGGAAAATCCACCACCATGGCTTGTATCATCGACAAGATCAATCACAGCCGTGAGGGACATATCATCACACTGGAAGACCCTTTGGAATACCTGCACAGACATGACAAATGCATTGTCAGCCAGCGCGAGATCTGTACGGATACTGCCAATTATCTGGTTTCCCTACGTGCCACTCTGCGTCAGAGCCCGGATGTGATCCTTCTTGGAGAAATGCGTGACCACGAGACTATCCAGACTGCCATGACTGCTGCTGAAACCGGACATCTGATTCTTTCCAGCCTTCACACTACCGGAGCTGCCAATACCATCAGCCGTATTATGGATGTTTTCGAGCCCAGCCAGCAGCATCAGATTGCCATTCAGCTTTCCATGGTTCTGCAGACTGTTATTTCCCAACAGCTGGTGCCGGATGTGAATGGACATAATATTCCGGTTTTTGAGATCATGAGGCTTACCCCTGCCATTCGAAATATGATCCGCGACAACAAGATTTATCAGATTGACGGTGTGATCGCCTCTTCCTCCCAGGCAGACATGAAATCTATGGATAACAGCCTGCTGGAGCTTTATCGAAATCGCCAGATCACAAAAGAAACTGCACTTAAATATTCATCTAATCCGGAAATGTTAAAACGGAAGCTCATGTAATGGGCTTCCGTTTTTT
>ERZ1673736.2343-NODE-2343-length-21219-cov-20.247070_pt1 | contig 21219 bp, 11 predicted proteins | sample MGYA00580212_ERZ1673736 | MGnify/ENA primary metagenome ERZ1673736 (study PRJEB41218, sample SAMN15661752) | gut metagenome | host: Homo sapiens | place: Canada: London | collected 2015-08-20/2019-03-30 | study: EMG produced TPA metagenomics assembly of...
TTGCTCTTCTTGCGAGAATGTCGTTCATCTCGGCACCTCATTTCAAGGGTCGGCGGCTATTTTGAGTTCTTGATGCGGCGGGTGGCTGTGGCGGTTATTCCGAGTCCCATGGCGGCGATTCCTGCGAGTGCGATTGCGCTCGGCGCTGTGTCGCCCGTGTTCGCGAGCTTGCCGGCGGTCGTATCCGCTTGCTTGCCGCTGCTCGAGTTCGCCTGCTTGGTGGAGCTCGATGGGGCGTCTTTGTCGGTCGCGGGCGAGCCGGTGGGCTGCGTCGTCTCGGCCGGTTGCGCCGAGCCGGAGGGAGGCGTCGTCTCGGTCGGTTGCGTTATCTCGGGCGAGGCGGCCTTGTCTGCCGCGGCCTTTGCCTCTTCGTATGCTTTGCAGGCGTCGTCATAGGCCGCTTGCGCCTTTTCCAAATCGTCGAGGAGCGCATCTCGCTTGGCTGTCTCTTCGTCGATATCGGTTTGACATTTTTCCGCATTGGCTTCGAACTTCGCGACGACACTTTCCTGGCTCTCGAGTCTGGTTCGGTATGTGTTAAGTACCGCTTGGCAAGAATATTCTTGACGTTCCGCTGTTGCTATCTCGTAGCGCAACTGATTAATAGTTTCTGCAGGCGCCCCGTCGTTGCACGCCTTGTCTAATTCTGTCTGAAGGTTACTTACCTGGTTGTGGGCCGCGTCGTATCTGGCTTGGGCTTCATTGACCTGCGCTTGTAGGTAAAGAAGAGGTCCCCTTGAGTCGTCGGCTTCCTTCAGCATCCTGTCGCGGAGCGATTGCAAATCGGTAATCACATGCTCGATAGTCTCTAATATCTCAGGACCTGCGGCGTCTTTTGCGGCCTCGAGGTTTTTGAGCGCTTCCTGCATGGCTGCATGCGCTCTTTCTTTTGCGGCGGCCGCGTCTTCTGTCTGCGGGGCGCCCGAATTGCCGTTGGTGGCGCTCGTCTGCGAAACGGCCGCACCGGTGGGGGAACTGGTTTCTGCCGCGATCGCCGTTGCGGGGGCGATTCCCGCGACAAGTGCCGCGGAAAGGGCGATGCCCATGGCTGCTCGTCTTGCTCTTCTTGCGAGAATGTCGTTCATCTCGGCACCTCATTTCAAGGGTCGGCGACTAACTTGGTAGCACTAATGTAAATATACCATGCTAGTTGACCCGACACTGGCTGGGTGTGCGCGTATACCCCTCTGAAAACTGAATCCCGTTAGAAATGACGAGTTGTTTACGCTTCTTTTGGGGTGGCGGTACTATCATGGTTCGAATTGAATGTGGATGATGATAGGGAGCGCCTATACATGATTGAGCTGCTCAGGCGTTTTGGTGGTAAGTTTCGCCGGTATATGGTGATTGGCCCTGCGTGTAAGCTGATCGAAGTGATCTTTGACCTGCTGACGCCGCTGGTGATTGCCCAGATGATCGATAAGGGTATTGGCGCACACGATGTCAACGCCGTCGTCCACTACGGTATGCTGCTTGGCGCCATGGCTGTGATCGGCATCTCGTTTACGCTCGTCTGCCAAAAGATGGCGGCGCTCACCTCGCAGGGCATGGGCACCGATATCCGCGGTGCGCTCTACCAGCACATCAACAAGTTGAGCTATGCCGAACTCGACCGCTTTGGCACGCCGTCGCTTATCACCCGCATTACCAACGACGTCAACCAGGTGCAGCTCGCTGTGGCGCTGGGCGTACGCATGCTCATCCGCTGGCCCTTCTTGGCGGTGGGCTCTATGTGCGCGGCCCTTGCCATCGACCTTAAGCTCGGCATGATCTTCTTGATCTGCACGCCCGCTATCGGCCTGGTGTTTTGGTTTGTCATGGCGCGCTGTATCCCGTATTACAGGCAGCTGCAGGCAAAGCTCGACCGCATCGCGCTTATCTGCCGCGAGGGGCTTTCGGGCGCCCGCGTTGTTCGCGCCTTTGTGCGTGAGGACCACGAGCGCGAGCGTTTTGCCCAAGCCGCCGATGACCAGGCCAATACTGCCATCGCGGTGGGCAAGCTCTCGTCGATCCTTAATCCCGTCACGTTTTTGGTGATGAACCTGGGCGTGTGCGCCATCCTGTGGGTGGGCGGCATCCAGGTCAACGTGGGCGAGCTCACGCAGGGTCAGGTCATGGCGTTTGTGAACTACATGACGCAGACGCTCACCTCCATCGTGTACGTCGCCAACCTGGTCGTGGTCTTTACCAAGGCGAGCGCCAGCGCGTCGCGTATCAACGAGGTGCTCAATTGCGTGCCGAGCATCACTGACGAGGGCAACCGGCCGGTCGCGCTGCCCAAGCCGAGCGAACTGGCGGGTGGCGCTGTTCCGGTCCCCGCGCTGAGCTTGAGCCATGTGAGCTTCTCGTTTGGCGCCGGCGCTGCCAACGCCGTTAACGATGTGACCCTGGAGCTCCCGCTGGGCAAGACGCTTGGCATTATCGGCGGCACGGGCAGCGGTAAGTCGACGCTCGTCTCGCTTATCCCGCGCCTGTACGATGCGAGCACCGGCAGCGTGAGTGTGATGGGCGCCGACGTGCGCACCTGGCCGCTCGACCAGCTGCGCCGTGTGGTCGCGACCGTTCCGCAGCGTGCGTCGCTGGTGAGCGGCACCATCCGCAGCAACCTGACCTGGCGCGACGAGGCTGCGACCGACGAGGATCTCTGGGCGGCGCTCGACATGGCGCAGGCGAGCGAGTTCGTGCGCAACAAGCCGCAGGGGCTCGATACCCCGGTCGAGGCGGGCGGCAAGAACTTTAGCGGTGGCCAACGCCAGCGCCTGACCATCGCGCGCGCCCTGGTGGGCTCGCCTCAGGTCCTGATCATGGACGACTCCGCCTCGGCACTTGACTTTAAGACTGATGCGGCGCTTCGCCATGCCATCCGCGAGCGCAGCGTGTGTGGCGCTGCTGAGGGCGGGCTGCCGCTGACTACGGTGATCGTAAGCCAGCGCGTTTCGACCGTGCGCGACGCCGATATGATCTGCGTACTTGACCACGGTTCGGTCGCGGGCCTGGGCGCGCACGATGAGCTCTACACGACCTGCCAGCTCTACCGCGAGATTTGCCAGTCGCAGCTTCGCCGCGAGGAGCTCGAGGGCCAGCAGGGGAGTGCGGCGCCCACGTCCGTCCCAAGTCCCGCGTCCGCCCCGGCTGCCCCGGCATCCACTTGCGCAAAGGAGGGCTGCTAAATGAATCCGTACACTTCCTCCGGTTCGGTCGCCACGATGACGGCCAACGTGTCCGGTAACGATAACCTCAACGACCTGGGCGACGGTCCGCGCCAGCCCGGCGATCCCGAGCGCTACCCCGTAGGCGCGGTGACCCGCCGTCTGCTGGGCTACGTTCGTCCGCACCGCATTTCGTTTGCTGCATCGTTTGTGAGCGCCGCCATCTCGGTGGTCTTGCAACTCTATACGCCCATTCTCATTGGCGAGGGCATCGACCTTATCGTCGCCGCCGGGCAGGTGGACTTCGATGCGCTGCTGCCGCTCGTTACCAAGCTCGCGATTGTCGTCGTAGGTGCTGCGGCCTTCCAGTGGCTACAGGGCTACTGCGTCAACCGCCTGTCCTACGAAACGGTGCGCGACATGCGCGTGGAGGCGAGTGACAAGCTCAGCCGCATGCCGCTCAGCTTTATCGACAGCCATGCCCACGGCGACCTTATGAGCCGCGTGGTCAACGACGTCGACCAGGTGGGCGACGGTCTGCTGCAGGGCTTCACGCAGCTCTTCACCGGTGTTATTACCATCGTTGGCACGCTCGCGTTTATGCTTTCCATCAACCTGACCATGACGCTCGTAGTGGTGCTCGTCACGCCGCTCTCCATCTTTGCGGCCAGCGCCATCGCCAAGCTCTCCAACAAAAGCTTTACGGCGCAGCAGCGTATTCAAGGGCAGCTCGGTGGTCATATCGAGGAGTACGTAGGCGAGCAAAAGCTTGTCGACGCCTTTGCCTATGGCTCGAACGCTCAGCAACGCTTCGATGCCCTCAATGCCGAGCTCTACGCCGCGGGCGAGCGCGCGCAGTTTATGGGTTCGCTCTCCAACCCCGGCACGCGCTTTATCAACAACATCATCTATGCCGTGGTCGCCGTGATCGGCTGCGTGGGCGTGATCACGGGCGTGCCTGCGGCGCTTACGGTGGGCGGCGTTCAAATCTTTCTGTCTTATGCCAACCAATACACCAAGCCGTTCAACGAGGTCACCAACGTCATTACGCAGATCCAGACCGCGTACGCCTCGGCGCGCCGCATGTTTGCGCTGCTCGATGCGCGCGAACAGGAGCCCGATGCGGAGGATGCCGTGGAACTTGCCGTCCCGCAGGGCGAGGTGACCTTTGAGCATGTGGACTTTAGCTACGTGCCCGACCGCAAACTGCTGCAGGACATCTGCATCGAGGCTAAGCCCGGCATGCGCTTTGCCCTGGTCGGTCCTACGGGCTGTGGCAAGACGACGCTCATCAATTTGCTACTGCGTTTTTACGATATCGATGCCGGTCGCATTGCGGTCGATGGCCGTTCCTCGCGTGACTACACGCGCGCAAGCCTGCGCCGCGCCTTTGGCATGGTGCTGCAGGACACTTGGCTGTTCGAGGGCACGGTGGCGGAAAACATCGCCTACGGTTGTCCCGATGCCACGCGCGAACAGGTTGTCGAGGCGGCCAAGCGCGCGCACGCGCACAAGTTTATCGTGCAGCTGCCAGGCGGCTACGATACGGTGATCGGCGAGGACGGCGGCACGTTTAGCCAGGGTCAAAAACAGCTGCTGTGCATCGCACGCGTCATGCTCACCGACCCGGCGATTTTGCTGCTGGACGAGGCGACCTCGAGCATCGATACCCGCACCGAGCTACAGGTGCAGGCGGCATTCGACGAGCTCATGGCTGGCCGCACAAGCTTTGTCGTGGCGCATCGCCTGAGCACCATCCGCAACGCCGACTGCATTTTGGTGATGCGCGACGGCCAGATTATCGAGCGCGGCACGCACGACGAGCTGCTGGCGGCAGACGGCTTCTATGCCGAGCTCTACCGCAGCCAGTTCGCTCAGTGAGGAAGCCCGTGGGGCAAATTAATCAATCGACAGACGGTGGTTTACATCTGTCACGTTAGTACTAAGATATTCATCTAATAAATTGCATTAGTGGCTTTAGTTTTGGGGGAAACGAGGCAACGTGACTATGACGTGCTCTTTGGTGGTTAACAGCAAGAGCGGTAATACCAGGATGGTTTCGGGCGCGATCAAGCGCGCTCTGCAGGCTGCGGGCGTTGAGTTTGTCCATGCCGCGGCGTTGAGCGACGATGCGGATGCAGATCAGGTTGCGCTCGAGGCGCAGGGCGCCTGCGCGGCCGACACGGTGCTCGTCGGTTTTTGGTGCGACAAGGGCGCGTGCACGCCTTCGGTTGCCGCGCTGCTCTCCGCTCTGCACGGCAAGCGCGTTTTCCTCTTTGGTACCTGCGGTTTTGGCGCCGACCAGAGCTATTATCAGCAGATTATCGATCGCGTGACCTCCAATTTGGCTGGGGATGCCGAGCTTGCGGGCTGGGCGATGTGCCAGGGCAAGATGGGTCCCGCGGTCAAGCAGCGCTACGAGGCCATGCTCGAGCAAGATCCCGACAACGCCCGCGCTAAGTTGCTGCTCGATAACTGGGTCGCCGCAAAGGATCACCCCACCAAGGAAGATCTGGACAACATGGCTGCAGCCGCCAAAAAGGCCGTGCTGGGGGAGTAGCTCCCGTCGCTGACGGCGGTCGGTCCATCTTTCTAAATGAAACGTCCTCCCGGGCGTCGGGGCACGAAGTTCCCTGCTCTACAGTCCTGCGCAAGACGAAGGCCACATTAAGTGGCCTTCTTTGCGTGCGGAACTCGCGATGAACTTCGTGCCCCGCCGCCCGGAAGGACGCCTCTTTATTGATGGGAGGCCTGATAGGTCGATGGTTCCGTGCCCGGATGCGTCCAAAGTGGGACGGGCTTTCCGGATGGGCAGGCTTTCGAAAAATGCGTCCCGGAATTTGCCTTTGGAATGGGACGTAGTTTCCCGTTGAGGTGCTTTGCGGAAAGTGCATCCCACTCTGGGCGGTCGAAGTGGGACACACTTTCCCAAAGGCGCTCCAACGGGAAATTGCGTCCTATTATTCGGTCAAGAAACGGGATGCATTTTCCCAATGAGAGCAAAACCGGAAAATGCATCCCACAATCAGCCCTCAAAGTGGGACGCCGTTTCCCAATGAGGCTCAAGCGGAAAATGCATCCCGGAATTTGCGCTCAAAGTGGGATGCGGTTTCCGGTTGAGGGTCTAAGGGGAAAGTGCGTCCCAGAATCGACGCTTGAAATGGGATGCAGTTTCCCGATGAGGCACTCGACGGAAAATACATCCCAGAAATGGCCTTTGAGCTGGGATAAGATTTCCGCGGCATCTCGGATTCTCAAAAATGAGACACGCCGTTGGCGAAAATGAGACACGTGATATCGGGCATCGGACGTATCATTTGTAAAAATGAGTCCACTCCACTCGAATAAAGCGAGGTCCCTCATGTACGTTCCACACCCCCGTATCCGTAGGCTGTCGAAAATCCCGCTTGTTGGGACGGCGGCGCTTGCTGCGTTGATCGCCACGAGCGTCGCCTGCTTCACGGCCGCGCCCCAGGTTGCCCAGGCGGCAGATGCGCCTGCAATCACCGATATGACCGAGCAGGATTATCAAGCCCTGGGTCTGGGCACGAGCGAGGACATTCCGGCCGATACCGTTGGCCCCTATTCCACTGATACCCCCACGACGTTTGCCACGCGCGGCGAGGTCTATATGGCAGCTAACGGTAGCCATGGCAATCGCTACACTCTGCGCGACAAGCTCGAGAACGTCGAGCGCGGTGACATTGGCGGCAGCAGCAAACTCACCGATGGCTATGGAAGTGTGTGGGGCGCCGCAAAGTTCTGGCAAAACGTCAACAACTTCGATACGAACAGCGATCTCTACAAGCATAGCGACTACGGTGGCGGCACCTGGTCGTACCTAAGCAACAATGAGTCCTCAACAGTACTCGCCAACGACAACAACGGTTTCTCGGGCATTCACGCCACGAGTGTTGAGTTCTGCAGCGACGCCAGCACGGGCAAAAAGAGCCGCGTTGCCGAGCTCCGTGCCTACGGCGACAGTTCCTCCACGACGATTGACGGCAAGTCATACGCCGGAAAGGTTGAGCTGGTCCTCTACTCGTTTAGCAACGGGCGTACGCGCACTCTCGACACACACCTGCCGGTGACGGTCAACACTAATATGATGTACGAAGGCCGTTTTAAGTACCTGGATGCCGGTTACCTGCAAGAGCACGACGCCGTCTTTGATGTCGAGGCGGGCGATGTCGATGGCGACGGCGTCGACGAGCTTTTTGTCTACGCGGGCTGCTATGTCGACGAGAACGGCGTGCGCAAGGCTGTAGTCGACATGTATGACTTGGAGGGCGGCAACTGGAAGCAAAGCGTCGTCAAGATCGATGCCGGTAACGCCGCGGACTACACCACGCACAACAAGGGCGGGAACGACTCCTGGACGCAGCTTCAGTCAGCTCCTGTCGTTTCGCTAGCGGCCGGCGACCTCGATCGCGATTTTTGCGATGACCTCGCCATCGTGGTCTCGGCACCCTACGGCAAGAAGAATATTGATAAGTCGACGCATTGCGAGCTGTTTTCGTGGGATGCATCCAAGGGTGCGCTCGTCCATGTCGATGCTCTGGGCGACGCGGGCGCAATCTCCCTCTCCGCGAACGGCAAGACCATGGTCGCTGCGAATGCGACGTTCGGCACGTTTGCCGCCTACGATGAAGAAGGAAAGAAGACGGGTGAAACCGTCACGGGCCTTATTCTTGCGGGCTATGACTGGCAACGCAGCGCTTTTGATTACGGCGCTTCTGACGGCAGCAAGGGGCTGTACGGCGCGCTGTACCGCTACGCGTATTTTGACTCGGAGTCTGGCGAGTTCAAGCTTTCCGATTGCAAGGAATACAGAGACGGGCTCCTCGCCTCCTATGGGCTGATGCATGTGCCCAACAGCGCATGGAAGGATAGCGCTCAGGATAAGCGCTATCCGTGCACCTTGGCGCCTATTGCCCTTGCCACTGCCAACCTTGACGGCCTGTCCGAGCAGCTGGCGGTCGACGAGGTGCTCGTGGGCGGCGATGTGTTCCGCGACTTTGCCTGCAACACGGCACAGAGCGGGGCTCAGGGCTTGGGGTCCATGGTCGGAACCATGAGCATGAGCGGTCAGCAATACAACAGCAGCAACAAGCATGACCACAAGGGTATAGAGCAGGTGTGGATCAGCGACGTCAAGGCGGGCAGCGTCTCGGGTTCGGACCGCTATAACGAGAGCTTTATCGCCGTGGTGGGCAAGCACCGCGACGAGGACCTGCGCAAGAACGATGACTACTATTGGATGACCGCCTCGCATTTTTCGCTCGACGAGAACGGAAAGGTGCGCCGCGGCGAGGAGCAGGTGATTAGCGAGAGCAACCGTCGCGGCACTACCTACGGCACATTTATCTCGCTCGCGCTGCCCGATGTCGACAACGACAGCGTCAAGATCACGTACAAGGACCGCTACAAGGTCTATACCAACCCGCGCGTGCTTGCCGTGCTGCAGGATGCGCCCTATGTTGAGGATCTGGAGCAGGCATACGGCTATCTGGTGTTGGGCGGCACGTCATACGGAGAGGAAAAGGGCACGGGGACATCCCAGGGCTATACCATTGGCGCCGAGTTGGGCGTTGCCGTCGAGGTGCAGACCGGTCCGCCCCTGGTCGCGATGAATGCTTCAGTCGATTTTGCCGCCGAGGGATGCTATGACTACCGGAGCGAGCGCACGGTCAGCGCAAGCGTAAGCTATGAGTCGCATGCCGGCGAGGGTGACAAGGCCGTGCTCTACACGATTCCGATGGTCTATTACGAGTATGAGATCGAAAATGAGGAAACTGGTGGCAAGGGCGTGATGGCGGCGCCCGTGTCGCTCGGCGCGCAGACCTCGGTCGTTAATGTCGAGGCCTATGACCGCATTGCCAAACAGCACAATATGACGCCGCTCAGCTACTTTTTGACCAACCGGTCGGGAGAACCCGGAACCTATCAAACGACGCTCAACGGCGAGACTCCCGTTGGGGATTCCTTTGGCCTGGGCAAGCCTGGCGTAACGCGCGCCTACACGCACGATGGGTTTAACGGCGCCGCCGCGCAGTCGGGGGCGAGCATTGAGCAGACCATCGAAGTCGAGGAGGGCAAGGAGCAGGAGCTCGAGCTCGGCTTGACGCTGAACGGCAGCGTTGTCATGGGCGCGAAGCTCGCAAAGCACGAGTTGTTTGGCGGCCTGTGTTTTGGTGCCAACGCCGGCTTTACTACGGGTAACTCCTCGAGTGAATCGACCGAATACGGCGGCACCGTCGACAACCTGCCCGAGGCCGCGCAGGGCAAGTACGGTTTTGTGTGGCGTCTGGGCGTCAACGCGGTGGATGTCGACAAGTTCGAGGCAGACTCGGGCGACAAGCTCGGCACCAAGGACACCGACCAGTTCTGGATCGTGGGCTATGACGTTAAGGACGTCGAGATGCCCGACGCGCCGGCCGTGACGGGCTTTACGGCAAACGCCGTCGATTCGACCAGCGTTACGTTTAGCTGGGACGATGTACTCGCAAACAAGAGTGGCTTTAGCTACGGCGTGGGCATGCTGCAGAGCAATGCGGCGGATGCGGTCGTCAATAGCTGGAAGATTGCCGACAACACGCAGACCTCGCTTAAGTGGGATGGGCTGCAGCCCAATACGGAGTATCGATTCGCCATCGCCGCCGTTAAGAATGGATCCACGACCGAAACAGGTATTCGCTCGGCAATCATCACGGTCAAGATCATGCCCGATGGCATGACGATGACCGTGAGCGGACCTGCGGCGGATGCTGCGGAGGGGTCGGATCTTGGATACGACTCTTCGGTTGAGCGCACGGCGGGAAGCCACCTGACGCTCTCGGCGATTGGCCATGTGAAGCAACTCGGTGCCGACGATAGCGAAACAGGGCTGGCACCGACCTATATGTGGTACCGCAAGGGCCGCGGCGAGACAGAGTTTAAGCTCGTGGGTGCCGATGGCAACCTCGCGGCTGGAACGGCCTCAAAGCTCGAGATTGACCTGACCGCAGACGATGACGGTGCGCAGTATTACTGCCACGTGGGATACAACGACGTGGGCCTCGACACCGGCACGACGCTCGTGAATATCGAGGCCGAGGAGACGGCGCCCACAACGGTGAACGCCACCCCGATCCGCACGCGCCGCCTGTTCTCACAGGCAAGTGCAGGTGCCAAGAAGTTCCTGGACCATACGCTGGTAAACACCGCCGGCCCAACCGATTCCGAAGGCTCAAAGGACCCCGAGACTCCTGAGACCCCGACGAACCCGGACAAGCCCAAGTCCGACAACGGAGCTAAGACCGACACCAAGGTCAAGACTACGACCACAGCGAAGAACCTCGCAAACACCGGCGACCAAACATTCGCCCTAGTCGCCACCGCAGCAGCAGCGGGAGCAACGCTCGTAGTGATAGCCCTCATCATGCTGATCAAGCGCCGCAAGACCCACTAGTAGCCAGTCGAACATATCGACAACCCAAAAACCCGGGTAGCCAAAAAACAGGCCACCCGGGTTTTCTGTTGAGTGGAGACTCCGCAAGCGGAAACTGCATCCCACAATTAGCGCCCGGAACGGGACACATTTTCCGTCAAGCCCTCATCCGGAAAATCCATCCGCAGTCCCGCGCCCAGACCGGGACGCACTTTCCCAACGAGCCTCAACCGGAAAATACATCCCGGAATCCAGCTGAATAGTGGGACACACTTTCCCAATCGGGTCCCAAGCGGAAACTGCATCCCATTCCAGACAAGAATTCCGGGACACACTTTCCGCAAACAAAGAAGGCCACATAACGTGGCCTTCAAATTATATATGTTCGGCGATACACCCAAGACAAGCCACGCCCCAACATCAGGGCGTCTGTCCAGGCGGAGGCATATAAGGTTCATCGCGAGTTCCGCACGCAAAAGGGGCCACTTAATGTGGCCTCCGTCTTGCGCAGGACTGTCCGAGCAGGGAACCTTACATACCTCCGCCCGGACAGACGTTTCAGTTATGAGCGACCCGTTACTTGATCTTGGTCGTGCCTGGCGCCAGGTTGGGGTCGGTCTCGTTGGCCTCGGTCTGGAAGTGCTCGGTGTAGACGTTCTTGCCATCGCGGAACATCTCGTAATACTGCATCTTGGCGTAATCTTCGCGCGCCTTGGTGGCGGCTGCTGCGGCGGCGTCGTCACCGGTGACGTTGGAGGAGAGTGCCCAGCGCAGGCTGGCGTCCTCGTAGCCCACGGAGTTGATGGCGGGCAGCGACTCGCGCAGCGTCATATGCGCTTTCTGGTAGTCGGAAAGCGGGGCGCCGATCAGCTGCATAAGCTGCGTGGACAGGTAGTTGGTGGACAGGTCGTCGACCTCGCTCGTCTGGTCGCAGCCGGCGACGTCGTAGTTAGCCCAGATGATGTAGTCGGTCTGCCACAGGCGCTCTTGATGCGTAGCGTCGTCCTCGCCGGTAAACCACTTGTCATTGAACTTGGACGGGAAGAACGGCTGGTGGTCGCCCCAGAACACCACGACTACCTTGCGGTCGAGCTTGCTCAAGGCGTTGAGGAAGTAGCGCAGCGCCTGGTCGGACTGCTCGATGCACGAGACGTACTCGTCGACATCGGAGAGCGTGCCGTCCTCGACGGTCTTGGCGTCCAGATCGGTCGTGTCGATGTTCAGGTGCATCTGCTTGTCGACCGGCAGCAGGCCCGTGTCGTAGCCCGAGTGGTTCTGCATGGTCACGTCGAAGATAAACTGCGGATCGGCGTTCTGATCGAGCAGCTCAAGAATCTTGTCATAGGTAGCCTGGTCGGTCACCATGCCGCGCAGGGTATCGGCACCCTGGAAATCGTTGATGGACAGGAACCGGTCAAAGCCAAAGTCCTTGTAGACGTTCTCACGGTTCCAGTTGGTCGCGTGGTTGGGATGCATGGCCGTGGTGGAATAGCCGAGCGACTTGAACTGCTCTGCCAGGTTCCCGGTCGTTTCCATGTTGTAGATGGTGTAGGGGTACACGCCCGAGCCCAGGTTGGCCATGGAGTTGCCGGTCATAAACTCAAACTCGGTATTGGCGGTGCCGCCGCCGTAGGCGCTCACGTAGAGCTTGCCGCGGCTGAGGCAGTTGGACAGGCTCTTAAAGTACTGCGGACCCTCGTAGCCGGCGCGCATGTTCTGGTAGATCGACAGATCCGAGAACGTCTCGTTCATGATGGCGATGACCGTGGGCTTCTCGCTGTCGAACTGTTCCTTTGCGGCGGCGCGCTCGTCGCTCTTGGCCGCGTCGGACTTGTCGTAGGCCTTGGCGTACTTTTTGAGCGTTGCCTTGGCATCGTCGACGGAGTAGTCGGCGGGTTTGGGCGGCTTGATGGACTGCGCTGCGCTAATGAAAGCGGGCAGGTAGCCCTCGCGCCAGTAGCTCTCGAGCGGGCGCCAGGTGTAGACGGTGATGCCGAGAGTGTTGTAGTAGTCGATGAGCGTGACATGCGCGGTCACGCCGCCCAGGCACAGCACTGCCACGAGCAGGTTGGTGAGCAGCATGCGCTTGGCGTTGACGGCACCCTTCTGACGGTGCGGTGCCACCAGGCCGGCGTACTCGCATAGCAGCATGGCGATGGCGGTAAAGCCCATGGACAGCACGCAGAACAGAGAGATGGAGAAGGTGTAGCCGTTGCCGGCGACCGCGGCGGCGGTGGAGATGGCCGAAAGGTCGCCCGGCTGGATGGGCATGGATTTAAACGTGATGACGAAGAACTCGGCAATGCCCAGGACAAAGAGGGCAAAGGCCAGGACGGCCGGAGCTGCGCCATGGCGCTGGAACAGGAAGAACAGGCCGACCATGAGCGTGGTGATGATGGCCCACTCGAGCAGGATGCACAGGGGGTAGACCCAGGTAAAGTCGTGGTTGGACGAGACCTCCATGCCCAGCAGCGCAAAGACGCCGGCGAGCAGCAGGCACAGGACGACGGCGACGAGCGGTTTGCCCACAAAGGCGCCGCGCAGGCGGGCGAGCTTGCCGGTGGGGGCGGGGGCGTCGGGCGCGGCGAACGCAAAGACGCGCGGGGCGATGCGGTCACGTGCGATGCTGGCCCAGGCGCAGCCGGTGAGGATGGCGTTGGTCAGGATGAGCATCACAAAGGCGAGCGGCTCGTTTTGGGCGACGAGGCCAATGGCGCCCCAAATGGTCAAAAAGACCTGGAAAAGACCGAAGGCGACGCTCCACCCAAGAGCGCTTTTGGCAACGGTGCCCGACTGAGCGCGAATGGCCTTGGCCTCGCGCAAGACAAGGTAGACGGTCGCCGCAAGACCGACGAGCGAGATGGCGGCAGCGAACATGCTGAGACTCCTCACAAACTAAAACGTACGAAAGCGGGGGTTTACCCGATTGTTACCAAGATATGCGCTGCAATTGGTGTCTGCGCACAACAACCAGCCATATTAACGCGCACGTGTGGCGGTGTGGCGCAATGTAGTGGCGACCTGCGCGATAATGGACGGGAATTACACGGAAACGTAAAGGCTTCTTAAAGAATTGGCAGGGATGAGGCTGTGAACGAGCGGGTTTGTATGACGAGTGCGGGCGACGTGGGCGCTGGCATGGACGCGGGCGGTTATCCGGTCGAGACCACGGGCAACGCGGTGCTGGACACGTTGGAGCACCGTTCCTCCACGCGTGCCTTTGCGCGTGATGACGACGACCGTCCCGTGGCGGTGACCGACGAGCAGCGGGCGGCGATTCTGCATGCGGCGGGCCGTGCGCCGTCGGCAGGCGCCATGATGATGTATTCCATCGTAAGCATTCGCGAGCAGGCTACGCTGGACCGCCTGGCCGACCTGTGCGACCACCAGCCCATGATTGCCAAGGCGCCCTGGGCACTCATATTTGTGGTCGATTATGCCAAGTGGATCGATCTGTTTGAGCATGTGGGCTGCTTTGAGTCCGAGTTTGTCGAGCGCACGGGTAAGGAGCCCCGCCGCGCGCCGGGTTTGGGCGACTTTGCCATCGCGGCCCAGGACGCCGTGATCGCCGCGCAAAACGCCGTGGTTGCCGCCGAGGCTCTGGGCCTGGGGAGCTGCTACATCGGTGATATCGTCGAGAATGCCGAGGAAGTTGCCGAGCTGCTGGACTTGCCGCCCTATACCATGCCGCTGTCGATGCTCATCATCGGCACGCCCCGTAAGGAGCGTCCGGCCATTGCGCATCCCGTGGTGAACCTGGTGCACGAGGAGCGCTACTGCCGCGCCGATGCTGCGACCATGGACGCGCAGGTGGCCGAGATGGACGCGATGTTTCGCCCGCATGCCCGCGAGGTGGGCGAGCGCGTGGTGGATATCTACACCCGCAAACACACCAGTCCCTTTATGGCCGAGATGAGCCGCTCCATGGAGTGGTGGTTCAAAAATTGGCTTGGAAAATGACGAATGTGACAAGGGGACAGTCCTTTTGTCACATTTCATATCGCCGTGGTGGCCTAAAGGCCGTATAAATGTTTATTTAGCTGGGAAAACAGTGCCATTCAAACATGGGCCGATTACCTATAATCCCTTCGAACATTAAAGTTGGGAGGAAACCGGCTTATGGAACAAAAGGCCAAGGAGGCAGCCTCGCACGCTGCGATTCCTGTGAGCATCTCGGCGATGCTCGTCACGCTGGGCGTGGTGTATGGCGATATCGGCACCAGCCCCATGTATGTAACCAAGGCACTCGTTGCCGGCAACGGCGGCATCGGAAGCGTCACGGAGGAGTTCGTGCTCGGCGCGCTCTCCCTTGTCGTGTGGACGGTCACGCTGCTGACGACCGTCAAGTACGTGCTGATCTCGCTGCGCGCCGATAACCATGGTGAGGGTGGCATCTTTGCCCTGTACAGCCTGGTCAAGCGCTGCGGCAAGTGGCTTATCATCCCCGCCATGCTGGGCGGCGCCGCGCTGCTCGCCGACGGCATCCTGACGCCGGCCGTTACCGTTACCACGGCCATCGAGGGCCTGCGCACCATCCCGGCGGTCCATGCCGTGCTGGGCGATGACCAGGGCCGCGTCGTGGCCATCACGCTTGCCATCATCATCGCGCTCTTCTTGGTACAACGTATCGGTACGGCCAAGATCGGTCACGCCTTTGGCCCCATCATGACGCTGTGGTTCCTGTTCTTGGGCGGCACGGGTCTGTTCTTTGTCTTCCAGTACCCCGCGGTGCTGCTGTGCCTCAACCCGCTGCGTGGCATCGGCTTTTTGTTGAGCCCCAACAACCACGCGGGCATCATGATTCTGGGCAGCTGCTTCCTTGCCACCACCGGTGCCGAGGCGCTCTATTCCGACATGGGCCACGTGGGCCGCGGCAACATCTACGCTACCTGGCCGTTCGTTAAGTGCTGCCTGCTGCTTTCCTATATGGGCCAGGGCGCTTGGCTTATCAACAACGCCGCCAACCCCGAGCTCATGGGTATCGCCGACCTCAATCCCTTCTACCAGATGCTCACCCCGGGCCTGCGTCCCTTTGCCGTCGGCCTTTCCACCGTCGCGGCCATCATTGCCTCGCAGGCGCTCATCACCGGCGCATTCTCGCTGGTGTCCGAGGCCAGCCGCCTGGACCTCATGCCTCACATGCAGGTCTTTTATCCTGCCGAGACCAAGGGCCAGCTCTACATTCCCATGGTCAACAACGTCATGCTTGTCGGCTGCGTCATCGTGGTGCTGCTGTTCCAGAACTCGGCGCATATGGAAGCCGCCTACGGCCTTGCCATTACGCTGACTATGATGTGCACCACGCTGCTGCTCTTTTTCTACCTGCACGAGGAGCGCAAGCTCAAGGTCGCTCCGTGGATCTTCGCGGCCTTCTTCCTTTTGCTCGAAGGCTTCTTCTTTGTGAGCTCGCTCACCAAGTTCTTCCACGGCGGCTACTTCACCATCCTCATGGCTGCACTCATCATGGGCATTATGGTGTGCTGGTACAACGGCACGGCAGTCGAGCAGCGCCAGTTTACGCTGCTGCCGCTGCGCAGCTACCTGCCGCAGCTCAAGCGCCTGCGCGACGACGACCGTTACGAGCGCATGAGCGACAACGTCGTGTACCTGACCAAGGACACCCATACCGACTACATCGACCGCGATATCGTCTATTCGATCTTGGACAAGCATCCCAAGCGCGCCCGCGCCTGGTGGTTTGTGAATGTCGAGACCATGGACGAGCCGCACACCTTTGCCTATTCGGTCGAGACGTTCGGCACCGACTACGTGTTCCGCGTGCATCTGTACCTGGGCTACAAGATCAACCAGCGCGTCAATGCCTACCTGCGTCAGGTTGTTCAGGACCTGGCTGCCACCGGCGAGCTGCCGCCGCAGACGCATGACTACTCGGTCTACAAGGATCCGGGTAACATCGGCACGTTCAAGTTCGTCCTGATCCGTAAGCTTCTGGCGCCTGAAAGCGATGTGGAGCCGAGCGAGCGTACGGCCATCACGCTCAAGTACATCATTCGCCGCGCCGCCGGCACGCCTGCACGCTGGTACGGCCTGGAGAACTCCAACGTGAGCTTTGAGTACGTGCCGCTGTTCACCAAGTTCAAGGCTGTGAATAAGATGCAGCGCCTGGCTCCCAACGAGCGGCCGTAGACGTCGGCGGCTACACGGAGTTGGTTTTTGATGGATAAGCATGAGGCCGGGGAGGTAAACATGGATACAAAGGCGCTCGATGGCCGTGAGGCGGTGGTCGAAATGGTGCGTGAGGCGCGCGTCGACGCCGCCGAAGATCGGTTCTTTACGAATCGTGCCAACATGGATATGGCCGATCGCGTAATTTCGATCGTGGCACTGGTATTTGGAGCGGTGTGCGTGTGTGCCCTGCTCGCGCACGTGCTGTTTGTCTAGCGACCGCAGGTTGCAAAGGCTATACACTTGGAACCACCACAAGGGAAACCACCACAAAGGTGCCTGTCCCTTTGTGGTGGTTTTTGTTTTTGAGAGAGGGGCGGGGCGCTGATGGACGTCCGTGCGGACGGTGATATTGCCGAGAACTTTTGGTGGCGGCGCACTACGATGACGCGTCGCGGCCCCCTGTACGATATCTGCGTGTCGGTGGGGCTGCTGGTCGCGGCGACGATTGTGGGCGCGCTGCTCGACCATCCGGGTCTCGCGCCGAGCATCATGATCGTCTATGTGTTCGCCGTTCAGCTGTGCGCATTCTTTACCTGGAGTCGCCTGTATTGCTTGCTGAGCTCGGCTGCCGCCGTGGCGCTCTACAACTTCTTGTTTGTCGACCCGCGCTACTCGCTGTCGCTTATCGACCGCGGCTATCCCGGCATGTTCTTCATCATGTTCGTGGTCTCGCTTGTGTCGAGCTCGATTGCGTTGGCCCTGCGCCGCGCCTTGGCACAGGCTGCCGCCAGCGACCGCCGCACGCATATGGTGCTCGAGACCAACCGCATGCTGCAGCGGTGCGCCGATCAGCAGCAGATTGTCCATGCCATGGCAACGCAGCTGGCACGTCTTTCGGGCTGTCCGGTCGTGTGGTACAGCGCCGACGCCGAGGGCGATGACCTGCTGCCGCGTGCGACATACACGGCCGTGGGCGATGCCGCACCGGTGCACGAACTGGCGCCGCAGATGCCGCCGCGGCTCTCGGCGTCCGCCTATGTGGGAACGCCGCTCGATGCTACGTTCGGCGGCTCGGCGTTTTATGGCATCTACCTGACGGTTCGCACAGGCGACGGCTTCGCGCGCTCGGGCGACCCCGCCTCGGTGGTGGGCGTGCTGGCTATCGTTGCCGAGCCCGACGTGCTGACGCACGAGGAGCGGACACTTGCCGATGCTATCGTGAGCGAAGGCGAGCTGGCGCTCGATCGCGCCCGCGCCATGGAGGCCCGCGAGGAGGCGGCGGTGCTTGCCAAAAATGAGCAGCTGCGCGCCAACCTGCTGCGCTCCATCTCGCACGACCTGCGCACGCCGCTCACCAGTATTTCGGGTAATGCCGATGTGCTGCTCGACCAGGGCTCGACCGGCACCGCCGTGCTCGACGCCCAAACGCGCCGCGGCCTGCTCTTGTCCATTCGCTCGGATGCGCAATGGCTCAACGCCACCGTCGAGAACCTGCTCGCCATCACCAAGCTCGAGGGCGGCGGTATGCGCCTGTCGACCACGCTCGAGCTCATGGACGATATCGTGGAGGAGGCGCTGCGCCACGTGAACCCTGCCGTGCGCGAGCACGACCTTAAGGTGGTGGCGTGCGATGAGCCGGCGCTCGTCAACGTCGATGCGCGCCTGATGGTGCAGCTGGTGGTCAATCTGGTGAACAACGCCATCACCTATACGCCCGCAGGCTCGCATATCATGATTTCGATTAGCGTCGACGATGGACGCGTGGCGTGCTCGGTGGCCGATGATGGTCCGGGCATTGCGCCCGAGGACCGCGAGCGAATCTTTGAGTCGTTCTACACCGCCAACCACGGTCTTGCCGACAGCCATCGCAGCGTGGGCCTGGGTCTTTCGCTCTGCCGCTCCATTGCGCTGGCGCATGGCGGTAGCATAGAGGTTGCCGCGGCGGACCCGCACGGCTCGGTCTTTACGATTGAGCTTCCCGTCGCCGACGTTTCGTTTGATAAGGAGTAGCGCTGTGCCGAACTCTGCCGTAAAACCGCTCATCTTGGTCGTTGAGGACGATCCCGCCGTCCGCAACCTTATTGTTGCCGCGCTCGAGGCGCACGGCTTGCGTCATATGGCCGTGGAGACCGCCCATGCCGCCATCGCCGCCGCCTCATCGCAGGCACCGAGCATTGTGCTGCTCGATCTGGGCCTGCCCGATATGGACGGCGTCAAGGTGGTGGAGTCGGTGCGCGCATGGTCGGGCATGCCGATTATCGTGGTCTCGGCGCGCAGCGAGGATGCGGACAAAATCCGCGCGCTCGATGCCGGTGCCGACGACTATCTGACCAAGCCGTTTTCGGTCGAGGAACTGCTTGCACGCATTCGCACGACGCTCAGGCGCCTTTCGTATGCGCAAACGGGTGGTGTTGCCTCCGAGGGCTCGTTCGATACCGGTGAGCTGCATATCGACTTTGATGCCGGCATTGCCACGATGGATGGCGAGGAGCTGCATCTGACGCCGATTGAGTACAAGCTCTTGTGCCTGCTGGCACATAACGCCGACAAGGTACTAACGCACCAGTTTATCCTGCACGAGATTTGGGGCACGGCAACTAAGAGCGACCTGGCGAGCCTGCGCGTCTTTATGGGCACGCTGCGCAAGAAGATCGAGTCCGACCCCGCGCATCCGCGCTATATCCAGACGCACGTGGGCATCGGTTACCGCCTGGTCACCCAAGGCTAGATCGTCAACCACCATCCCAATATGAGTTGCGGTGAAATACGGACGGAAATGGCCTATTTGGCGGCCAAACAGTCCATATTCCACCGCAACTTTGTTTATTTGCCCCTGGGTTTGCTGGCGTAGAACTTCTTCTTTTTGGGCTTGCCGGCGGGGGAGGGTTTGCCGGCAAAGTTGGACTTGCCGTTGCCGGCCTGCGCGTGCGTGGGCACTGCCGCGCGAGGCTTGCGGACCTCGGGGTTGCGCAGCTCCTCGGTTCGCTCGGCAATCTCCTCGGCGCTAAAGCCGACCTCTGCCATGGCGTCCTCAATGGGCAGGCGGCGCACGATATAGCAGTGGTGCACCTTCTGGTTGCGCGCGAAATCCTCGGGGATGGTCTGCGCCGTAATGTCCTCCAGCACGACGCCCGCGCACGCGAGCTTGCGCGTCTCGGGGCGGAAGCCGCGCAGGTTGCAGCTAAAGATGGCGTGGCCGCCCTGTGCGAGCAGGCGCGATACGCCGGCCAAAAGCTCAACATGGTCGCGCTGGACATCCCAGGTGCGGCGGCCCATCTTGGATGAGTTCGAAAACGTGGGCGGATCGACAAAAATCAGGTCCCAGCGGTTGCGCGTCTGGCGCTGGTCGCGAATCCAGGCGAGCACGTCGTCGCGCACAAAATGATGCTGCGGACCAACAAAGCCGTTCTGGCGCATATTGCGCTCGGCCCAGTCCAGGTAGGTGTTGGAAAGGTCGACCGTCACGGTCTCCTCGACGCCGCCATCGGCCGCGTAGCAGGTGGCAGTGCCGGTGTAGGCAAACAGGTTGAGGAAGCGGCGCGCCTGCTTGGCGTGCTCGCGCACCAGGTTGCGCGTGACGCGATGATCCAGGAAGATGCCCACATCCAAATAGTCGTCAAAGTTGACGGCAAAGGTGAGTCCACCCTCTTCGATGAGCGGCAGGCGACGGCGCGCGATGTTGGCGCGCTCGCCCGAGCCGCCCTTGCCGGCGCCCTGCTTACCGTACTGCGAGCCGCCACGTGAGCGCATGCGGGCCTTGGCGTGCACGTGCTCGGCCGGAACATCAAGGATGCGCGGCGAGATGGCCAAGATGTCGAGCATGCGGGCCTGGGCCAGTGCGGGGTCGATGGTCTTGGGCGCGGCGTATTCGGCGATGACGAGCCAGCGGCCCGGCGTCTGCGGGCAGCCCTCGTACAGGTCGATGGCGGCGGAGTAGTCGGGTAGGTCGGCATCGTAGACGCGGTAGCAGCTCACGCCCTCGCGCTTGGCCCACTTGCGGCGCAGACGGGCATTCTTGCGCAGGCGGTTGGCGAACTGCTCGGACTCGGGGATGAGCACGGGCAGCGGCTTGCCGTCGCCCAGGTCGAGCGTGGCGGCAGGTTCGGACGTGGGGGTGTCGGCGGCTTCGCCTTGGGCATCTGCGGTCTGCTCCTCGGCGTCTGAGCTGGTCGCAGCTTCGAATGCCGCGGCGGCGTGGTCGAGCGAGGGCCAAACCTCAAGAGCCGCCTCCTCGTTATTGGGCATGACGGCGATGGAGCGCGCAGGCTCGGCATGGAGCGCGCGGGCCATAAGGCCGTCGCGGGCGAGCGCGGCGACCGGCGCGGCGGTAAGCTCGGGCGCGCGACGCAGCTCGCCGATCAGCGTCATGGCGTCGTGCATGAGCGAAAGCGGTGTCTCGGTCGTATCCGCGACCACGGCGGCACCGGCGACGGCGCCCACATGGTCCAGCACGGTGACGGGCTTGGCGGCGCAAAAGTCGACAAAACGCTTGTAGCCAGCGCTCTTGACCAT
>ERZ1673736.2344-NODE-2344-length-21216-cov-5.300411_pt1 | contig 21216 bp, 14 predicted proteins | sample MGYA00580212_ERZ1673736 | MGnify/ENA primary metagenome ERZ1673736 (study PRJEB41218, sample SAMN15661752) | gut metagenome | host: Homo sapiens | place: Canada: London | collected 2015-08-20/2019-03-30 | study: EMG produced TPA metagenomics assembly of...
CCCACTTGTGTCGCGGAGACATCAAGGGCATATTCTTCACGTAATGATTGATACACTCCCACACGAGCATCCCGTTCTCCCGCTCCCCAGCAGTTTCGTATGCATACTTTCCACCTCTCAAGATTCCCGTGCAAACCTGCTCTAATTCCTCCTCCGTAAACCCGAAACGTCGCACTCGTTCCAACTCGCCATACGCCGAAGTAAAAGCCTCGGCAATCGCATTCCCGCGTGCCACGACCTGCAATTCCAACGCATCACAAGTATTCGTCAGCGGAACATTCTGCAAACGGGCAGATGCAAACGGGCATCCCTCCTGTTGAGCCAACTCCCCAAAACGAACATTCATCATGGCTGTAGCAACATGAATCATCATGTTCATATAAGTCGCCCCAACCCGGTTATTCAACTCTTTGGGAACGGCAGCTCGCCTGATATAAAAATTTGCATTACACGTCTGTTGTTCCGGATCCGTGATCACCGCCACGACAGGAGTTGCATTATCCGGAATCCGTATCACCTCTTTCGCTTTCGGATGCTGTGCAACGGGAATATCCGCCATAACCTTCTTCAACTTCCCCTCCATCTCGTTCACGTCGAAATCACCTACAATCACTATCGCTTGTAAATCCGGACGATACCAACACTTGTAAAAATCTCGAAGCACTTGAGGATCAAACGTACGCAGGAACTCTTCCGTGCCAAGCATATTCCGGTGTGCATGACGGGTATCACCAAAAACGGAGGTAGCCGCCTTGTTACCTACCCGGAACTGAGCATTATTCCGTTGCCGCAACTCCTCTACAATCACCCCCCGTTCCTTGTCGATCTTCTTGTCTTCCAAAGCCAAATACCCCGACCAATCGTGCAAGATCAACAGCATCGAGTCCATGATACTTTCCCGTTTAAGCGGGACTTGCGTCAATTGATAGTACGTCATTTCCATCCCCGTTGCAGCATTCAGGTTAGTCCCGAACTGCATCCCGATACTTTCCAACCACCGGATCATGCTATCACCCGGAAAATGCTTGGTCCCGTTGAACATCATGTGTTCCAAAAAATGCGCCAACCCATTTTGCGAATCCTCTTCTTGAACAGACCCCACGTCATACACGATGTAGAAATCCGCCAATCCCGTCGACTTGGCATTATGCCTCAAATAATACCTCATCCCATTGTCAAGTTTTCCAACCCTCACGCTCGTATCTTGCGGGAGTATATCCCCCATATTCAATTGTTGGGCAGAAATAACACCACTTCCCATCACCAACAAAAATACCCCCAAGATAATTTGTCCTAATATTGTTCTCATAATAAGAATTTAAAATTTATTTTATCCTTCCATGTCAAATACATTACCACACGCACCAACTATTCATCGTATTGTTCTCCCCATAATAACGCTTAGAAATACACACTCGCCCATAATCTGCTTTCGGACGACTCTTCCTTGCAAGCATAAAAGCCTCCTGCAACACACGCTGAGCTATCGTATCTCCAGATGCAATTTTTCCCCTGCATTCCAATGCTGTCTTTTCCACATTCTCCAACGATTTGCGATATTCATCATTCAAACCATACAAGGATATGGAATTCATCACCTTCTCAAGAATCTTCCGACTACAATCCCCACCCATGCTCTCGTAAAACATCCGTTCCCATTGAGCTTGCGGCAAGACTTCAAACAAGGGCCTCGGCATCTCTATCGAAGACACGATAATACGCCCCTCTCGATCAAAATAGATATAGACATCTATCATTATGTCCATTAATAAAGAATCCGCTACTGCTTTCGCAAAACGATCCACTCCTCCCCCGAAAACCCTCTTCTCCATCTCCTTTTCCCATCGGTTCCACGGATGATTCTCACGAATAGTCTCTTCACCTTCCTCAAAGGGCACTGCCAACAAATCCACCCACCCAAACATCCTCTTGTCTAACGAATCTCTTATCGAATAATAATTTTTAGGAAAAATCTGAACATTCCTATCATTCTGTTCAACTACAATAAACTTTTCCGTTTCAAATCCCCGATCCTCCCTATAAACATACATTCTTTCTTGACTATGGAAAGCATCCATCCGATAAAGTACGCCATCCATTTCCAATACATCCGGACAAGCTCTCGACAAATATTTGTCCATCTCCAACCTGTACTTCCTCTCCACAGGCTCCACCAACACCCTCTGAATTTCGCCATCCAAGGTCACCACTCGCCAATCACCTATCAATTCGGCACACGCATAGACTTCACGAGTAGCAGGATCATCAGGTGCCAATTTCCCTTTCCTACACATGACCTCCACCCGATCCACTGTCCCGTCAGACTTAGGATAAACATAAGCATCAAAATCCGCCCCTCGATCCCGCTTCATCTCCTCTACATTCAACAACATCCCCATCGTGTAGTGACTCATCTGATTTCCTTGCTCCCGCAAACTGTTATGTACCTTTTTCCGCCCCGTCATCACCCCATTTCGAAACGTATACGTGATTTCCGTTTCAAATTTCCTAGTTATTGGACCACATGATATCGAAGCTGAATAATTTCGATAAGGATAAAAACTTTCACCCCCCACGACAAAAAGTTCCCCACTAAACCACCCAGCTACGATCCGCCCCTTTTCTTGATAGGCATCAAAGATTCCACTAATATCCACCTGTCGGTTTTCTTTTTCTATCTTCTCCAAGCAAAGCTTTCCCTTTTCCAATCGCCACAAACTACCATAATCCTCTACATACTGAAACGAATCCCGAACCAATCGTTCTCGCACTAACCTTGTTAACACGCTATCCTGCTCTATTGGACAAGAATACATGTTCAACGTGTCCTTCCCGATAATAATCTTAACAAATCCATGCCCCTCCACCAAGCCACACAAACCACACAAGCAAATTACAAGTAGTACTAATGTCTTCATGATTTCAATTATTTTTACACAAGCCACATTTTCACTGATCTCTTCATTCATTTAGGTTGTTCCAGTGAATCAAAATACTTCACCACGGCATCCCATGTTTTCGGATGATACTCTTGGCATTCTTTCGCCCATCGCAAACAAGCATTGGGAGAAAACTCCAACACGTATGTTTCTGCTGGCTCAAACTCTTTCGCTTCAATCCCTTCACTCGGCAAACGATAAATTCCATCGATCAATCGACAATTTTTCATAATTCCCTTGTAGATCGCCATCAACTGATCCTCTGTAACCAATTTGTATAAATTCCGATTTTGAAAAAAGAAATCAACCTGTATGATTTTCCCGCTCTTATCAAAACGAACCATAATTTGAATCTCATGTTCAACACATAAATAACTTATCTCATCATCTTCATATCGAGAAGCAAGATTCAATTTATCTTATTTCCTTAGGAATAATTCGTGCACACAACCATGCCTCCCACGCCTGAGCACTTTTAGGCCTTGGGTCCGTTTTAGGACTTCCATAGCCAAACTCCAAATCCGGATTATCCCAATACACCGAAGGGCTCAACAATCCGGCTCGTTTGCCATCATAATACAACTCAAAATGAACGGGAAGTTCTTCTTGTGTAATCACAACACTATCTCCTCGGTTATCCATGCATTGAAATCTTACTGTCGGATACGTTTCTCGAATATGTTGTTGTCCATAAAGTTGAACAACCGTGAAAACACAAACAAACAACACAAATAGTTTTTTCATATTTTGTATGTACTAGGTTAATAATATATTTTCCTCAAAATTGTTATCTTAGATGATTAAAATCAAAATACCCCATGAAAAGCAAGAATATTTCCTCTCCGGTCTCTTCCCTTGTCAATACAGTCTGCCATTAGTCATCAAAAATAATAACACACAAACGTTGTTTAAAAAACGATACTACCTTTATCACTCCAAAATTCTTTTCGATTAGGAGGAAAGAAATTTAATAATACCCCTTTTTGAGCAACAAGATTATGATTTAACAACGTGTTACCAACAAGAAAAGAATGAAACGACACATTCCCATAAGGGGTTATATCCATTTCACACTGAACACGGACTTCTTTCATACCGTAAACAGCATTATCGTCTATAAATCCGTTATTCCAAAATATAGAAGGAATAATAACCTCCTCACCTTTCATCTTTAATGGAATAGGGAAACTAAATTTTACTACACGTACCCCATTTCTTTCATCAGTAACCTCATAATCCGAAATAATATACTTGGACGGGAAAGGTCTTCCATGCTTACGAGGATTATCATACACATATTCCAAATCCTGACGAGACCACGTATCATAAACCATAAAAGAGAGCAGCGTGTCGCCTGAGATTTGCATGTAAAAAGGTATATCAGGACCATGATCTCCACCAAACCATGTAAAATCTATCTTGAAATCACGATCTTCCAACATCTGTCGTACAACCTGTGGACGCTCTTTCAACCTCGGTTTCCCTTGTTGCGAGGCACATGCACATACGCACGCCATGAATGCTAAGCATAACAATTGTTGCAATTTTATTTTCAACAAAAAGAAATATAATATATTCATAATTCGACAATTATAAATTTTTATTAAAGTTTATTCTCGCCACAATGCCTAGATATTGTAAAAACTCCAAAACTAGCTTTGGGACGCTCTTTTGGGTGCATTACCAGAGAATCAAATAATTTATTTTGCTCCTCCTTGGAAAGTGTCCCGGATTCAAATCTCTCCTTAAATTCCAACATATTTTTCTCCATCACATTGGAATATTCTTCATTCCAACCGTACAAGGATATGCAATTCATCGCTTTCGTTGGAATCTTCCTTCCGTTATCACCTCCCATACTCTCGTAAAAAAATCGTTTTAATTGTTCTTCACTCAATCTATCAAACAAATGTTTATGCATCTCGAAATAAGAGGTAAGCAAAACTCCATTTTTATCAAAATAAATACTGACTATAAACCAAATGCTTGTATTCAAAGAGTCTGACGTGGTAGCGAGAGAATCTACAATATTTTGCATAATTGTTTCACTCTCTCGGTTAAAAATTCTTTTTTCTATTTGATCCTTCCACCGATTCCATGGACTATTCTGTATGTTTTTCTCTCGATCTTCATTAAATGGAATATTATATTCTATATAAGTTTGAGATTCTTTTTTTCTCAAACTATCATCTATCGAGTGGAAATTTTTAGGAAATATTCTCACGGAATTCTTCCCCACCTCTGCAATCGTGAAATCCCCATGTGTATATTCTTTATAATTATACCTCTCATTTTGAGCATTCACTGAAAAACAAAAAACAAAAAACAATAGTTCTGATAATAATATTTTCATAATCATTTTTCTACATTTAATTTATTGAAGCATGTTCCCACCAGGAAACAACATAACCAAGGGCACGAGGTGCGTAAACATAAGGAGGATTATTTCCATGAATTTCTTTATACCATTTCACATAAAATTCCGTTATCTTCTCAGTATTAAATTTTCCTGTTAAAACAAGAACATTCAATTCTTTTAAATATTGAGTTTCTTTACCCTTTATTCTCGAATCATGCACATCCCTAAAAAGCATAGATTCATATTTTTCAGGATAGGAATAAGAATTATACAGAAACTCCAATGCATCTGTAACAATATCCGTTTCAAACTCAATAAAAGGTTCATCCACATTCATATTGTATTTCAATGCTTTATGTTGAAATGCATGTACAAGTTCATGGGTAAATACATCCCGAGCAATAACATGAGGGCCCTCCCCCCTTCGCAAAAAATAAATTCCCCATTTATTATAAACAGCTCCCACATTATCTTCTGATTTTAATGATGTGTCAAAACCCATAGAAATGGCTTCATTTCCATTCTCATAAAACACTCGATAAGCTATCGATTTAAGTATAGGTAACCTCTCAAGCCAATCATTAGCTAATGATTTAAAAGAACTTTCTGTATGTATATCAAAAGCACAAAGAGATTGGTATTTCTCATCAGTGATTTTATTGTCTCTTACAAATCTTTTGTAAAATCCCTCCATAGTCCAACCTGGGAGGACGGGATAGCAGTTTTCAGGCACCCAAGGAATAAAAGACGATCGTATTTTTTCTGTTTCTAAATTCAGAACTTCTTGCAGACAACTTGCTAGAATAGTTACAAACAAAACGAGTAATATAATTTTTCTCATCATTCTTAAGAATTGAAAATTAATTTTAGGGAATTATAGTTTACAGTAAGCCTTATTTTATATCCAAACTCCTCCGTCAGCTTCGCTGCCACCTCCTCTATAAACGAGGCCGATGAAAAAGTCCCGTTCTATCGAACTACCACCCCTAACCCCTCCTGCACAGGCGGGGAAACCGCTTGGTAATCAGCCCTCCCCCCTGTGTGAGGCTGTGCAAGGGGGAGTTGGAGGGGGTAGCCTTTACGCTTAGAAATAACTTTTGCATCGGCCTCACAAATAGAGGTAAAAATGACGATTCATTCAGAATATAGGTAGTATTTCAACCCTCCCTCTGTTTATAGAGGGAGTTGGCTTACTGTAAACTTGTATATAAATGCCTAATTTTATATCTATTTTAAGGCAAAAACACCTCCACCCCCACCTCACGCTCCTTCCCCTCCGTATCCCGAACCGTCACCGTTTTCGCCCCATGCTCCCGGATCAGTTCATCAATATTGGGTGTATCCAATGTCACATGTTCCAACACTTTGCCGTCCAAAGCTACCACCGTCCATTGCGGAGCCAGTTTCTTGCAAGCCTCTTTCCCCCACACGGCAGCGATCTTCAACTCGCCATTGTCCGCACCCGTCATCACGGGACGGCGATCTCCTGCCCACACGGCAGCATCAGCGTAAGGCTCGAAATGATAACGTCCATTCGGATAATCAAGCACGAATCTTCCCAAATCCGTCGTTTTGAAACAAAGCAACAAATACCCAACTCCACCGGTAATGATCGGCATCTTTTCAAAAGCGGAATCACCCAGATAGAGTCCCGTCATTTCTCCCCGGTAAAGCTTATCTGTTTTCACCATTCCACCAACCATCGTTCCGATAAAACCTGTTCCCTCTTCCACGTTTCCAATAATTCCCGCTTGTGTCCATTGTTCAAACCCCTCCACCGAGGGCAACCCAATGGCTCCGGTACCGTTACCCGTGTCAAACAACGCCGGTACATCATGAATCTCACCTTTCCCCTTCACCCGGATAGAAAGCAACGGCACGTTATTCCAAAGTTCCAACTTATTCCATCTCGTGATAGAAGCATCCGCCCGGCTTGAAAAAGTGATCGTCCTCGCACGAGAGTCAATAGTCACCACGTAATCATTGATAATATTCGCTCCAATCGTTCCATCCACGTTCAAATGTTGAAAAACGGGGTTATGCTCACTCATCACTGCCGCCTGCTTATTCTGCACCGTCAATTCACCCAACAACAACTCCGGGACTTCAGCCATAACGACCTGCCCGTCCATCCCCTGCATGGAATTACCCGTCTGTTGATAAGCCAACTTCTCCGTGTTCACCAACTTATCGGATACGCAAGTAATTCCGGCACACGTGTCAAACAGGAAATAATACGTATGTCCGTTGATCACCACCTTCACTACCGGGACTCCTTGACGGAACTCATAGTTCAACGTCACGTCACGCTCCAACCGGATATTATTTCTGGAAGTCACCGCCGTTTCAGGCACTCCGCCTTGCGTCGGAACTTGCGCACCAGCCGTCTCTTTCAGCAAATTGACATACTTTTCCATCTCTTTCTGCGCCTTCTTCATCTCCCCCGCTTTACCGACAGCCTGCAACAAGGAAGCCTTCCCCGCGTACATCATTGCTCGGGTTTGGTAAGACATCGCGTCACTCCCCGAAGCTCGTGCAATCAATTCATCCAACCATTTCAGTCCGGCCTCAACGGCAGCCTTCTGCTCTTTCACCTGTGTCAACGTCTGCATAAAAAACGAGAAATATTGTCCGAACAACTGCGGGGGAAATATATTCGCTTTCTCCACCTCCCGCATGGCATCCAGCATTTGTTTCCAATCCCCCTGTCGAGAAAGTTGAGATGTATTCAACCAAACAGCAGCCATCGTTTTTCCCGGTCCTTCTTTCGCCTGATCCAAATAATCGACAAAAGCATTAAACCTATCCTGCTCGTAAATGGCAAGATTGGGATTGGTCGAAAATTCTATTGCCGTTTGCACCATGGCTCCTGTCAATGTTGCATCCACCATTGCTCGCTGATTGTCCAAAGGAATGGCATAAAAACAATCAATGTGATCACGTACCGTCAACAAAGTCTTCGACAACGGGTCATTTTCAAACTGCATAATTATCGGCCACATGGTCGGAGTTGCCAACTGATCAACGGATAACCCGTCAAGCCACTCTTTAACCACTTGCTGAATTTCCGCTTTCATTCCCGCATTCCCCAACGCTTTGATAAATTCCAATAGAAACGACGGCTCCCGCTCTCCCGCATTATACCGTGCAGCCAAAGCATCCAATCGCTTAGCAGGATCCAACACCGCCTTGGCCCCATTCACCAGCCAATCGGCATCACCGGCTCCCACGAGCTTCCCAACAATCTGCTCCGTTTCTGGATCAACAAACACCAACGTGGGCAAAGAAGCCACACCCCATTTAGGGGCATTCGCCTTACCATCGGCATCTTTCTCTACATTTAACTGAATACTAACAAAATGACTATTAAAAAAATCACCTACCTCTTTCCGAGTGAATACTTGCGAAGCCAATTGTTTACACGGTCCACACCAATCGGCATAACAATCCACGAAGACCAATTTGCTTTCCTTCCGAGCCTTTTCCACGACCTTCTTCCACGATCGGACAGGCTCAAACGCAATGCCCTGCGTTTGGGCCAGAGCATTCAAGCCCATGACCCAAAACAAGACAATGATAAAAAGTCTATTCATTATTTAATTTCCTTGAATTATCTGAATTGAAGACAACACGGCATTGTAAAAATCTACATAACTCCAAGAGGCATCATAACCTTGTTTATAGAAAGCATCAGGTATCGTGATCCGAATTTTTTGAGTTCTTTTCGTTCCTTTTTCTTTATTCAGATAAACAATAGTAGTCTCTCCCTCTCCATTTCCAAGAGGAGTACTTTTACTAAAAGTTGCAGACTCCCATTGTCCAGATCCGGTTTCTACCTCTATATCCAAACTTTCCGGACGAGGAACATTCGGATCTCCAAAATCTTTTGCTTGTACGATTTTAAATCCGGCAATCGTCTCCTCCTGTTTCATATCAATCTCAATAACATGAGTCCGAATCTGAGTTGCCGATTGAGGTAACCAGTAAGAATCATCGCTAACCAACAAATTCTTTAGCCCCGAATCATATCCCAATGCATCCGCCGGTGATACGGAAATACTCCAATTTGCCGCATCCAAAAATGCAATCGTCGGTTGTTCGGCTACTTTATTCTTTTCCGTAAAGAAGTCCGGAACAGCATCAAAATAATGATGTCCGTAATGATATATCTTCACGCCCAACTTCTCCGCTGCAACTTCCAAAGCCCCAATACTGAGATCTTTATTGGCAAGACCTGACTTCACTTTATCTTCCGTTCCCGGTGCCAGATACCGATTCCTTCCCAAATGAAGCTCTTTCAAACTCGGGAAATGAAGTACATCTACCAATGAAACTTGGTCATAGTCAATATCCAAAACCTCCACGTTCTCGACATCATTCTGTTTAATCTCTCCCAACAAATCCAGTCGATTTCTCACGTCTGCAGCAAAATCACTCTCGAAAGAAGGAACATTAAAAAACAACTCTATCGGTTCTAAATCCAACATCATATCATCAAGGATAGAAATCTTACCTTTACGATACACCTTTACGGGTTTACTAAAATCAATATCCTCTCCCAACAATGCATAAGACTTACCCTTCGGCCAATTATTTACACGATCCTCTGGCTCAGCTGTCCAAAATTGCTCCGTATCATTCCCTTTCTCAAAATACCCCACTTTAAATGAAATCAAATTATCCGTCCACTCATCGAAAGAGAGAAATAAATATTTATTCGCCAATTGGAACTGTTTATTTATGACACGAGTAAAAAGCAGTAATTCTTCCGATGCATACGTGTATGGCCGCACGTACACGGGATCTCCCAATGAACGCTTCACAATTTCACCATCCTTTTCCTCGATAGCACAGACTTTAAACGTGTACTCGTAATTTTTCAATCCTTCCACCAAGTAACTCTCACTTTCCCGATCAATAATTACAGAATCCGTCTTTTCATCATCCGTCCATTCCACCATAATTGCCGTCCGTCCCGGATCAAGTTTCAAATTCCAGGTCAGCAATACCGACAACCATCGCGGTTCTCCCTTCAAATCATAGATTTTAGTAAGATACTGCTCCGGACCATCACCCGTATGCTCTGAATAAGTATCTTCAAGATCCTCGCATCCTGTTAGGAATCCCATAAACAGGATGCACATTACCGTATATTTTAAAAATATTCCTTTCATAAATCGTTACTATTTTACTCCGTAAATTTCCAATTCATGGAAAGTTACATTGTTGTTTCTGTTATGGTAATAATCAGGCATAAGAGTATTCACGTAAGTTTCGTTGAATTGGATTTTCAAGAAACGATATTCTCTCTCCTCAAATGGAAAAGGAATTGACAAATAATGAGCATCCACCGCTGCCAATTCAGCCAACGTATTACATCCATCCACTACTTTCTCTTTATTCACGTACCAACGTTCTGCCTCTTCAATATTAGGATCTTGTTCAAAATTACCTATCAACTCCCAATCTGCCGCTGTACCGGGATTTGTACTTGGATGATAATCACCGTTTCCTATCCAAGCATACACTTGAACATTACAAGGAAGTTTGGTATAATAATCATTATCAAAATCTTGATTTATCGCTCCATTTTGTTCTTGTATTCTCATATACAACCGCATTTCTCCCACAACAGCAGGTTCCTTGATATCAAGTACAAAATAAACGTCATTTCCCGGACGATTCAATGCATTAGGTCCTGCCAGGAAAGTGAAAGGAGGAGTGGCATATCCCCTTCTAAAATATTCAAGAGCCTGTGTTCCTTTCACATCACCATCAAAAAGATATGCTTTACCCAATGCTCCCGGATGCCACGAATCAGTTGAACGAGGCATCTCTTTTGATTTATTGAAAGGATCAAAAAGTTCGAAATTAGTATTAGGGATCAGCGAACGAACAGCTCCTTTAACCCCGGTCCAAACCTGTTTTCTTGCAATCCGTTGACGATTATCTTCCGTTGTAATCATCACGGTGTAATCTTCTTGTTGCTGCGAATCATCCAAAGAATAGGCCTTCACAGAACGTCCACTTGCAAGACGGAAGTTTTCCAAAAAAATCGTATCCTGCAATTTAGTTGTCGGATTTGTTCCAACAAAATACACGGAAGCAGAGCCTTCTGTTCTCCCTTCCAAATTGCAAACCACTTGAAATCCATTCCAATACGAATTCACCTCTACCTTGTCAAAAAAAGTATAAAGTGCTGAAGGACGAGTATTAAAAGTAAAATGCATCACTTTCGACTCCTGCTCGTTTTTATCCAAAAATGATACTTTCACCGGAACGTTTTCACAAGCTTGATTAAATCCGTCAAGCATTAATGTGTCTACAGCATAATCCGCTACTTTATAAACGGAAGCCCCATACTCATCCGTATACTCCGCTTTCACTTTATTGATGCGTCGGTCGGCTAGAGAATAATGCATTATAGCTCCCCCTTCCGTTGGGATAAAAGAAAACATATTCTCATCAATCTCAACATCAAAATTTCCATTGTCATCATTGGAACAACCGATCCAACCCAAACAACTCAGAAAAATTAAATATATATATTTTTTCATATCACTCCATGCTAAATTAATTACCATCCGGGATTCTGCACGATACCGGAAATCATAGCTTCTTCGCTTTTAATCGGGAACAGGTAATCCCGTGCCGGGTTAAAATAGGCATCATCCCATACCACCACAGGACCTTGTCCATTATTAAAGAACTCCTGCCAGGTTTCACCCAACACAACCCAAGCCAAAGGCTTATCATTCCATCCTTCTGCAATAGCTGTACCCCAGCGACGTACATCCCAAAAACGATGTCCTTCAAACATAAACTCAATCGTTTTCTCTCTGTGAATAATATCCCGTAAACCAACCTGCTCGTTAAATTTATTCGGATTAATACCATATTCACCCCAACTTACCTGTACCGTGGGAAGTCCTGCCCGCTCTCGCACGGCGTTCAATCGATTGAATATTTGATCCCGATGAGCTCCATTCGGTCCTTCATATTCATTCCAAGCCTCTGCCGCTATCAGGTAAAGCTCGGCCAATCGCATATACACGGTCGCCCCCTGCTTAAATTTATTTATTTCAGTAAAATATTCTTGTGTTCTGAAATCACTTCGCGTACCTTTTTTCACGTAATACCCCGTGATATTTTGCCGTATTCTCGGATCAATACGATCTTCTGTCAAACCGAACAACTGTCCTCTACGGGAATCCACCAACAATCTGTTAGAAGAGCCACTTCCCCGTTGCCAATAAAGTCCCGGAGCTGCAATCGTTGCATAGAAACGCGGCTCTCTATCCAAATGCAGTGCCAACACATCCGTTCCCAAAGGAATCACATTCGTGTACATCACATCACGTTCTTGTGCCATCCCATATCCGTCTCCGTGAACCCAAGTCTTATCTTCCGAAATCGGTAATCCGTTTGCCGTGTAAAATTTATTTATCATTCGAATATTTGTTCCGAGAACCCCGTAAAGGACCCCGCTATAGTGCGGATCTGTTGACTTGGTCCCTAAACGAGGTAACACGTATTGATACAGATCACTCGCACCCGAAACAATCATGATTGCCTCTGTCGAATTCTGAAAATTCGGAGCCCATAAAGAAAGTTCCAAATCCCGCATCGTATTCAACAACGGAGTTGATTCAGAATTTGTTCCCGATATCAATTTATATCCTCTAGCCTCCAAATAATCAATCACTTCATCTGCATATTCAGCAGCAATCCGCCATTTCTCCTTATCCTCTTTTGAGAAAAGATCCACCCCACTTTTATTCTTCATATCCTTGTATGGACTTATTCCACCATTGAACAAAGGTGATGCTGCATAAAGCAATACTCTAGCCTTCAAGCCCATCGCTCCTTCTTTAGAAAAGAATTCTCTTCTTGATGCATCTTTCTCCCTTAATGGAGTCAGATAAGGAATAGCCTCATCCAACAAATTCGTAATTGCTTGAACACAACTATCCATCGGACTTCTCAACTGACGCTGTTCCTCGATAGGAGCATAAATATCTATATTCTTCGGGACCAACACAAATGGCCCATAACGTTTCATCAATTCGAAATAGTAAAAAGCTTTCAATGCCTTTATTTCCGCTGACCAGTTTTCCAACTCCCCTGCACGCAGGTTATACACATCCCCGATATGCTCTAAGAATGTATTACACAATCGGATATAATAATATACCCCATTATAAGCCCATATATCACCAAGCGGAGATAATGCCGTTTGTAATCCATCTGCAATATAAAAAGGAGTAAACACGTAATTCGTACGGGCAAAAGCATTTGCCGTATATTCGTCGGCCCCCACGAATGCAGGATTACCCCCTCGATCAATCGTTAAAGAACTAAACATCATATTCGCATCGATCATCCACTGTTCAGCCCCACTCCTCGTTTCAAATATTTTCGGAATTGTTAGAATATCGTCTTCCGGTACCAAATCAAGATAGTCATCACATCCTGAACAAAGGCAAACCGAACAAATCAAAATCAATATATTCTTGAATTTCATAAGCATGATTATTTAGAAACTAATATTAACACCCACAGAATAAGTCCGCTGGATCGGATAATTGAATCCGCTACTACCTAACTCTACATCCCAAAGATCAAAATCACTAATCAAGAACGGATTATTCACTCGTACATAAGGCTTCACCCGTTGCAGATGAATCTTCTTCACCCACCTTTCAGGGAGACTGTAAGCCAACTCCAACGATTGACAACGCAGGAATTTTACCTCACGCATAAAATAAGTTGAAGCACGCAAAGTTTCCGTTCCAAGCAATCCCTCTTCCATATTATGAGCGGCAATACTATTGGTAGACAACCGCGGCCATAAAGGACGACGCTTCATATTCTCCGGGGTCCAATGATCTTCCCAGATAGCACTCAACAATGCCCGGTCATTAACAAACGGAGTAACTGCACTCGGATTGATAAAAAGAGAACGTTGTCCCGATCCTTGGAAAGCAAAATTAAATTCAATCCTTTTATAACTTACCGTACCGTTAATACCGTACACCAAACGCGGTTCCGTCGGGAATCCGATATGAACAGCATCCTCAATGGTAATCTGCCCATCATTATTCACATCCCGGTAACGGATATCCCCCGGCATATAATCTCCTGATTGTTTCGGAGATCGATCGATTTCTTCTTGACTCTGGAAAAGTCCTTCTGCCACGTATCCCACCACTTGTGAAATATCATGCCCTACCTTCCGTTGCCATGAAGGTTTATCTGCAGCTTCTTCTATCTCCTTGTAAACCGCTTTATTATACGTGGCCGTTGCATTCAAGATAAACCAAAAATCATTTGAAAAAGCATGTTGAACCTTTCCGGCAAAATCAAAGCCTCGTGAACGCACGGCTCCAATATTAGCATCCGGATAAAGCCCCAATCCCATACTTCCGGGAACAATCACCCGTTGTGACAAAATATTATGACGGATTTCCTGGTAAATATCAAACGTAAAATCCAGTAACCCGTTCCAGAACGTCATCTCCAAACCGAAATTGGTTTGCTCCGCAATTTCCCACTGCACCGTCGGGTCTCCATAAGATTTGATACTATAATGTCCTTGAGAATCAACTCCAATATTCGGCAAATACACGTACCGGCCATTTTCTCCGATTCCACTTCCCGTTCCGATACCATCATTACCCACTTTCCCATAAGAAGCGCGCAATTTCAAGAAAGACAACCAATGGCTTGTACCGACCATAAAAGGCTCTTTAGAAATCACATAAGACAATCCCACCGAAGGGAAGAAACCAAAACGATTATTTTTAGCAAAACGTTCTGAACCATTGTATCCGAAACTACCTTCTAAATAATAGCGTTCTTTAAAACCATAGGAGAGACGCATTGAAAGTCCCATGTTCCGGTGTTTGATAGCATCAAATAGCGTTCGTCCTTGGGAAGAGGCAAATTGTGATAAGTTAAAAAGCCCGGTATAACTCACCGTATGATCACCCCAATTACCATTATAATACAAACGGAACTCCCCTGCCAATTGAGTTTCGTCTATTGTAACCTTACTATTAGGTTCTACTTTCAAATTTTTTTCTCCCTCTACCAATTGTTCCAAAGTATGCTTTCCCGTCTGGTGATTATAATCTAAAAGTCTATACTGATACGGAACGGTTATAAACGGAGTACTATTATAAGATTCCTTATAAAGAGAAACATTCGCCCGAATCTCCAACCCCTTCAACAAAGCGGATAGATTCTGTATATACTCCACCCGGTTTGTCGTGGCGAAACGACTCCGTTCCACGTATCCTGATTGAATATCTGCATAAGGATTCCTTGAATTTACTGTTTCATACCCGTAACGGATATGCGGGAACACATACGTATCATCTGCCGGATACACGGCCGCGTAATCCACCGGATTGGCATTAAAAGCTAGTCCGTACGCCGCGGTCACATCCTGTTGCGGCCCGTGATAGCTATCATACGTGGAATTTGAATTAATCACTAATTTAGCAGAAGGCGTCATATCAATATTCATGTTGATACGCAAAGAAGTCGTATTATTCCGGATATTGACATTAAACTGATTCAAACGATCTGTTTTCAACATACCTTCATCATAATTGTGTCCCAAAGAAGCGTAATACTGCATGATTTTCGTTCCCCCGCGGACACTTAACCCCAGATGGTGATTTATCGCCACATCTTTGAAAAGAAGATCGTACCAGTCATTTGCCGGGTACAACCACGATGGGAAACGGTCACTTCCCGTGTTAGCAATCCGATCGGCGGTATATTTGGGTTGTGCCAACGGATCGCGGGTCTGTAACGCCTCGTTGTATGCCTTCATGTAAGTAATGGGATCCACCACGTCAATCTTCCTTGTCGGCATGGAAGCAATAGCCTCGTAACGAAAAGCCGTATAAACCGATCCTTCAACCCCCTTTTTCGTTGATACGAGAATCACCCCGTTCGCACCGCGGGCACCATACATGGCCGTGGCCGAAGCATCTTTCAACACGCTGAACGAATCAATATCCTCCGGGTCAATACGAGACAAGTCAAGCACGGAAACCTCTACCCCGTCCATCAAAATAAGCGGAGCCGTGTTCACATTATTACCAAAAGACGTGATACCGCGAATCGAAAACTGCGTGTTCAACTCGGCTTCCGTCAATGCACCCGGCTTACCTCCTTTAAGATAACCGATCATACCCGGAATACGCCCCACGAAACTCGCCGTTAAGTCACTATTGGAAGTTTTCAATGAATTCGGTCTCACCGTCGTGATTGAACCCACCACGCTCTCCCGCTTCTGTTCCCCGTAAGCAACCACCGTTACTTCTTCCAACGCTTCCTCCGCGGGTTCAAGAGACAAGTTAATGGTAGATTTCCCTTCTACCGGAACCGTGGCATCCTTATAACCGATAAACGAAAACTTCAACACGTCATCCGTCCTGACAAGAATATCGTAATTCCCGCGATGATCCGTTGCCACCCCTCTTGTCGTCTGGTTAATCACCACGCTCACCCCGGGCATAGGATTTCCCTTTTCATCCGTCACGCGTCCTTTCACCGTTATAATCTCTCGGGCAGAAGCTTGTTGTTCCTTTGCTTTTTTCTTCACGACAATCACTTTCCCCTCGATCGAATAATCATAACCATGAGCCGTAAGCACCTTTTTCAACACATCGTCAAGCGTTGCATTCGTGAAGGTCTCCGTAATTTTCACGGTGTTGGATATATCGTTCTGTTTATGCACAAACGTATATCCCGTCTTCGTTTTCAAATCCTCCAAAACTTCCAGAATCGTCTTGTTCTGGTACTTAGCAGTAATTCTTTGCTGCCGGGATGACTCACTCTGTGCGTACAAAGATACACCCGACAACAGCACCAAAATTAAATTTACTAACATAATCTTCCCCCATTTTCGAATTTCCACTCGAAAAATGGCGTGCCTTGACTTTTTTTTCATACATTTGTTTTTGAATTAATAAGATATCGTCTGTCGCCAACAGACGTTACACACTGCAAGCGGGAGAATTCCTTGAATTCTCTCTCTTTTTTTACTTTAATTTCTGAACTTCTATTTTACCATCGGCTCTCATTTTAAATTTTACATCTGCGACTTTACTCAACACGGCAAGAAACACCTCCAGCGTCTCGTCACTCGAAATACTTCCCCGCAGAACGATATCTTCTGCCGACAAAGCATCCGTTACAAAATCCACGTCGTAAGCACGCGAAACGACTTTTAGGATTTCACTCAACGCCATGTTCTCTATATTGATAATACCATTTTTCCACGACACCACATCATCGATATCCACCTGTCGCACGATCAAATGATCGGCATCCACTTTCAAAACAGCCTGTTCTCCCGGGGTTAGCACCACGCCCCCCGTTCCATTCTCCGGCATTACCGTCACCTTTCCCGATGCCAGCGTGGTCATCACCGGCTCCGACGGATAGGCCGACACGTTAAATTCCGTACCCAGCACGGTCACCGTCTGCCGTTCCGTCTCGACAACAAAAGGTCGCAACGTATCCCGAACGACATCAAAAAACGCTTCCCCCGTGACACGTACTTTCCGTTCCCCCTTGGCGAACTTCTCCGGATACTCCAACCGACTATCCGAATTCAACCATATCACGCTACCGTCATTAAGTGCCACACGATACAGACCGGCTCCCCGGGGAACCGTAATCTTGTTATAAACAAGCACATCCTCTTTCTCCACGTCCTCCCCCCGCTTTTTATCATATACCACCTTACCGCTACTAATCGCCACCTGTACACCATCCTGCTCCTTAAACACAATCTCGTTACCCCCCAGATAATGATGCTCCCCGTCAGCAAGCTCCAATATCGCCGCACGTGCCGGAGGACCGATATAAGCAATCTCGTTATTGTTCTCGTCAATAGAAAAACCTTTCCACAACAAAACCGAAGACACGAGAATCCCTACCACGGCAGCTGCCGCCACCCCGTACCACCACCTGAACACCCGATGGCGTCTCCCCCCGATTCGCTCCCGTATGGCAGAATAATCTCCCTTGATCAACCGGGCCCGAACAACTTCCCGCATAACAAGATTTTCTTTCCGAACAGCATCAAACAACCTACGGTTCTCATCGCAAGCCTCCCTCCACGCCAAAACCTCCCTCTCTTCCGAGACAGAAAGTTTGCCGTTAAAATAATCCAATAACTCGGATTCGGTAATTTGAGGTATTTTCTCCATTTGTCAGTAATTATTTTCTACCGACAAGACCGGAAACGAATAAAAAAGGTTGATTCAAATTAAGAAAAAAAACGCGGGAAACATGAAAAAACTTTTCGCAGCCGTTTTAAAGCATTTACTAACAACGTCTTAACCGTGGCAATAGAAATAACAAATTTTTCTGCCGTCTCCCGATAACTTAGTCCATCGATATACACGGCCTTCAACACCTCCCTCATACGCGGGGGTAACTTTTCGATCTCTTCCTCCATCGCCTGCAGAATTTCTTCCGTGAGCCATCCGGCATCACTTTCGTCCGCCAACACGGGCAATTCCCCGTCTGCTTCCCGCAAAACATCTCTTTTCTCCAGCAACTTCAAGGCCCGATTCCGCACGGCGGCAAAAATATACCCCCGGACACTACTCGAAGTAATCCTCTCGTACGCACGTTGCTCCCAGAAATCCACGAAAAAATCCTGCACAATATCCTCCGCTGCCGGAATATCATTCAAAAATGTATCTGCCCACAACACCAACGGTCGATAATAATACTCAAACAAGACCTCCATACCCCGGGGATCATGTTCTTTTAAAAACCTACATATCAACTTATCATCGACCTGCATAAATTCAAAAGTTCACACACGTGTATAAATTATCGGATTACAAACCTACACAAAAACATTTAAATTTTATACACGGACAATAAAAAATACGGCTCTACTCATTTCCGGTATTTCTCGTCACCCTCCTCAAACATATTCACGTAACTAAAATAACGGCTCTCGCTGATCTCCCCGTCTTCCACCGCCTGAATCACCGCGCAGCCCGGTTCGTGAATATGCGTACAATTATAAAAACGGCAATCTTCCGCCCGTTTGAATATCTCGGGGAAATAATGTGAGATTTCGGTTTTCTCCATGTGAATCAACCCGAAAGCCCGGATTCCCGGGGTATCGATGATAGAGCCGCCGAAACTCAACGGGAACATTTCTGCAAACGTGGTGGTATGCTTCCCCGTGTCATGGGAATCGGATATCTCCGCTACTTTCAAGTTCAATCCCGGTTCGACACGATTGATCAGTGAAGATTTCCCCACACCCGACAGGCCGGAAAACACGGTCACTTTATCTTTTAAGGCAGCCACAACGTCCTCCATCCCCTCCCCCGTCAACGAAGAGGCGTGCAAACACGTGTATCCCACCTGCTCATAAATCCGGGTCAAAGCTCCCAGTAACATCAAATCGTCATCGCTATACGCGTCTATTTTATTAAACACGAGTATAACCGGAATCCGGTATGCCTCCACGGATACCAAAAAACGATCGATAAAAACAATGGACGTCACGGGATGATTCACCGTCACGACCAACACCGCCTGATCGACATTCGCGGCGATAATATGCGCTTCCTTCGACAAGTTTGTCGATTTCCGGATAATATAATTCTTCCGGTCTTCGATCCGGTTAATCACCGCGCCATCGGGATTCATCTCCACCTCAACAACATCCCCTACCGCAACGGGATTCGTGGTTTTAATCCCTTTCATCCGGAATTTTCCCTTTATCCGACACTCCATCACCTCCCCCGAATCCATGCGTACGGAGTACCAACTTCCGGTAGACTTCACAACAATCCCTTTCATACGATCAATTTAATGGTTTCTGTTTTACTTGAATGCAAATATACACGATATAATTTTCTTCCCATACGGAGCGAGGAAAATTATAATATCAAGGCGTATAAATTGTCCTACCCACGACAGCCCCTTGTCTATCCTTACTGGATGAGTCATTCAGTATTACTACCGGATCACTAGCGAAAATCTCGCTCTTACTCTACTTTTAAAGCACTTATAAAACGCTATTCCGTATAGCGTTTTAATAGCGTTCTAATAGCGTTCTAATAGCGCTTTACATGGTAGTGGTCCGGTAGTAATCGTCTGGTGATCATGATTTTTTCACATTTCACGGTATTTCCAGGGATAAACGTTAGCTTCTACCCCCGATTTCATTACCTTTGCCACGTATAAAATTATTATCGGCCATGAAATTAGTTTTTGCAACCAACAATGCCCACAAGTTGGAAGAGATAAAAGAGATGTTGGGTTCCCGGCACGAGATCGTTTCCCTGAAAGAGATTCAATGCCACGAGGATATTCCCGAGGAACAGGACACGCTCGAAGGCAATGCCCTTCAAAAAGCCCGGTATATCCACGAGAAATATGGTCTGGATTGTTTCGCGGACGATACAGGCTTGGAAATAAAAGCTTTGAACAACGCTCCCGGTGTCTATTCCGCACGCTACGCGGGCAACGCCCACGATTCGGAAGCCAACATGAAAAAGGTTTTACAGGAGATGCAACATATATCGGAGCGTCAAGCTCGTTTCAGAACGGTTATCGCTCTAATTCTCGGGGAAAAGGAATACCTGTTTGAAGGCATCGTCAACGGGGAAATCCTCACGAGTAAGCACGGCAGCGAGGGATTCGGTTACGATCCGATTTTCCGGCCCGAAGGTTTCCAGGAAAGCTTTGCCGAAATGCCCCTGCACGAGAAAAACAAGATCAGTCACCGGGGACGAGCCGTCCGGGAATTATGCCGTTTTTTAAACGACTTGTAAAAAACATGCACACGATAAAGGCCATCATATTGAAAAGCATACCTCATTCCGAACAGCAACAAATTCTACATGTTTATTCGGA
>ERZ1673736.2354-NODE-2354-length-21063-cov-7.437976_pt1 | contig 21063 bp, 7 predicted proteins | sample MGYA00580212_ERZ1673736 | MGnify/ENA primary metagenome ERZ1673736 (study PRJEB41218, sample SAMN15661752) | gut metagenome | host: Homo sapiens | place: Canada: London | collected 2015-08-20/2019-03-30 | study: EMG produced TPA metagenomics assembly of...
AGCGGAAGAAAAGAGTGTCCGGAAAGTAATTCCCTGGGAAATGGGCTTTCTGGCGGTGGGAGATCAGGGCGAAGTGCTTGAGGTTACACCGGAAGGGAAAGTGACGCAGCTTGATTCCAGAAACAGGAAAGATTTTACTGACGTCTGTAATGATGGGGAGAATCTCTGGATCGTTGGTGAAGACGGAATGGTGCTTCGGGGCGGCAGAGATTTTTCTTTTGAAAAAGAAGATACGCAGTGTGATACAGATCTGAATACGGTAAGCAGCTTTGGCAATCGAATTTACTGCGGCGGAAATGACGGCGTGGTGATCTGTTCTGACAGGGACGGAGAGTGGAAGCGCTGTGTCACGGATATTTCCGGTACGGTGACGGGAATGGCTGCGTCTGACAGCCGGCTTGTGCTTGTTACGGATGCGGGTGAGGCTGCAGTGACGGAAGACGGATACAACTGGACTGTTTTAAAATATAGCGAATACTACGGAAAGGAGGCGGAGTTTCAGGGCCTTATCTATGACGGGACGAACTTCTGGGCGAACGGCGTGACACAGGAAGGGGCGGAGCTTTTTTATACCGACACGGGAAATGTGTGGGCTGAGAGAGACATCCATTACCTGGAGGGTGATGCGGCGGATCTGTCAGAGATACAGATTTTATCAATGGTATCGGATGGGCAGCAGCTTTATGCATGGTGCGAAGGAGGGGAGCTTTATACATTTCCCGACTGTGTACAGTGCAATAAAAGGACGACGGAAGAGGCGGTGCAGACCGGTGCGGCAGGATACAATGGCGGTAAGCTTTTGCTGATTGCGGATGCGGGGCATTTAAAGATTATGGATACAGAGCTTGCGAAGCAATATCTGGTGTCCGGTGAGACGGCTTACCTTAAGATGCAGGAGGGCGCAGTTCTGATTGATGTGAGAAGCCAGGAAGAACATGCGGAAGGTTATATTGAGAACAGCATCTGTATCCCGCTGAATGAACTTCCCGGGAAGCTTGAGGAAGCGGTTCCGGATAAGGGACAGACCATTATTTTTTACTGTGCAAAGGGAATCCGCAGCCAGTCGGCGGTGGAAGAAGCCCTTAAGTTTGGCTATGCAGAGGTCTACAGCATGGGAAGCATTAAAAATTGGAAACATGAGTTAGCAGAGGAGGAAGGGAAATGAGAAAAAGAAAAGTATTAGCGTTTCTGCTTGCGGGAGCTATGCTGGTGGGGAGTCTTTCCGGCGCAGCGTTCTCATCGGATGCAAAAGAAGAGGTGAAAGCGGCAGAGACGGCAGAAACAGCGGCAGAGTATCCCTATCTGGATACGTCTCTAAGCTTTGAAGAGCGCGCCGCCGACCTGGTGTCCAGAATGACGCTGGAAGAAAAAGCGCTGCAGACCATTACCACCAGCGCGGCAGCGATACCGCGTCTTGGCGTGTCAGAATATAATTATTGGAGCGAGGGACTTCACGGAGTAGCAAGATCCGGTCATGCGACGTCCTTCCCTCACGGACTTGGAATTGCGTCTACGTGGAATAAAGAGATGGTCTATGACATGGGCGAGGCTATTTCCGATGAGGCAAGAGGTTATACGAATGAAAAAGGCAAAGGGCTTTCCTACTGGTCGCCGACCATCAATCTGGCGCGCGATCCCAGGTGGGGACGTGCAGAAGAAGGATATGGAGAAGATACCTATCTGACGGCGGCTCTTGCGGAAAACTATGTAAATGGTATGCAGGGAGAGGACGATACCTATTTAAAAACCATCGTTACGTTAAAACATTTCCTGGCAAATAACAGTGAATTTAACCGTCATAACGGCAGTTCGGAGCTGACGGATAAGGAGCTGCGGGAATATTATTCGTATACCTTTAAAAATGTAGTGGAAAATACCGATGTGGCTTCTGTGATGAGTTCTTATAACCGTGTAAACGGAGTCCCCATGTCGGCAAACAGATTCCTGCTGACAGATGTGCTCCGCAATACCTGGGGCTTTGACGGCTATGTAACATCAGACTGCTGGGCAATTCAGGATATTTACCAGAATCATAAATGGCAGCCGGAAGGACTGGATCATTCCGTTAATTCCGTGGAAGCGACCGCATATGCGATCAATGCAGGGTGTGACATTAACTGCGGCAGTACCTTTCACGTAAATGTGAAGCAGGCAGTGGAGCAGGGGCTTCTGTCAGAAGAAGATCTGGACCGCGCGTTGATCCGTTTGTTTACGGCGCGTATGAAAACGGGAGAATTTGATCCGAAAGAAGACGTTCCCTATACAAGCGAGGAATATTCTTACAATAATCAGGTAGAGTCAGAAGAGCATAAGCAGCTTGCAGAGGATATGTCAGATGAGGCGATTATTCTGCTGCAGAATGAAGACAATATGCTTCCGCTTACCGCAGACCAGAAAAAGATTGTAATTGTAGGCGAGATGGCACAGAGATGTACCCAGGGTGACTACAGCGCCGACCCATCGTCTGAAAACCGTTCGACACCGGTGCAGGGCATAACAACGGCGGCCAAGAGAGCGGGAAGCGGCATTACGGTAGATTATATTGATAATTATGGTGTGACAGATGCCCAGGGAGTAAAATACCTCCAGAATATCCAGGGGTTTGAACTGGGATATGGCAGCTCTTCTGTTACGAAGAAAGCGGCGGATGCTGATGCATATGAGGCATGTGTCATAGAGTCCAATTCCAATAAGAATTTTGGTTATATTAATTCCGGCGCCTATGCCGTATATAAGAATGTGGACGTATCGAATCTTAAGACATTCGCAGTTCAGGCGGCAGGAGCCAAAACCAATGCGTACAGTGCTACGGTAAAGGTTCACCTGGATTCCCTGTCAGGACAGGTGATTGCGTCGGTAGACACAGATTATACAACCGGATGGCAGAATTATAATACTTTTACAGAGAATGTTGCGGCAAATGTATCCGGCACACACGATCTCTACATCACGCTGGAGTTCAATTACTCTGACGTAAACTTTACGGAAGCGGAAGAAAAATTAATTCAGGAGGCAGACGCTGTTATCGTGGTTGCGGGAACAAGAACTATCGACGGCGAGGGCGCTCTCGGCAATCCGGACAGTGATTCCGCAGAGGAAGTTGACCGTGAGACGCTTGATTTCCCAAGAAACCAGGCGGGAAGCATCCTGAAATGTGCCCAGTTGAATGCAAATACGGTGGTATGTATTTCAGCAGTCGGGCAGATGAACGTGGAGCCATTCAAGGATGAAGTAAAGGCAATTACATGGAGTACCTATAACGGACAGGCGCAGGGCAATGCGATCGGAAGAATCCTGTATGGAGAAAAGAATCCAAGCGCCAAGCTGACATTCAGCTGGTATACCAATGTGTTTGACTTGGATGATATCAGCATCTACTCCTTACAGGCCGGCGATACCAGCAACGGAAGAACCTATCAGTATTTTACGGGAGACGTTACCTGGCCGTTCGGTTACGGGCTGAGTTATACAAACTATGAATACAGCAATGTGAAGATTGATAAAACGTCTGCAACCACCAATGACCAGATTAAAGTCAGTGTGGATGTAAAGAATGCGGGAACGAGAGACGGACAGGAAGTTGTACAGATGTACGTAGCTTCCCCGAATGCAGATTCTGCAGACCGCCCGGTCAAATCCCTGAAGGGCTTTGAGAAGGTTGCGCTGAAAGCGGGAGAGACGAAGACGGTAACCATGACGCTTGAGACGAAGGGGCTGGAGTTCTGGGATGATGAAAATGACAAATTTGATTATGACCTGGGAACGTATACCATCTCCGTAGGCCCGGACAGCGAACAGGTAAAAGGAACGGCGACATTTTCTATGACAGAGAAGGCGGCGCCGACGCTTAAGACTGTTACCTTGACCGGTAAGCAGGTGTTGAAAGAGACGGATCTTAGAACACCGTCTGAGACGGTATTGACGGCTGCAATGAGTGATGATTCTTTCGTGGAAGTACAGGACGGAGAAGTTACTTATTCCAGCAGCAACGAAGCCGTAGCGCGAGTAGATGAAAACGGTGCAGTAACGGCAGTAGGCATCGGCACGGCGACCATTACGGCGAAAGTAACCAAAGACGGCGTGACGCAGGAAGGCAGCTATGCGGTAGCGGTACAGGAGAGTGTAAAAGACCTGTATTACATTACCAATAAAGGCAACAATACGGTAGTCGCTGTCAATGGAGGAAGTACGGTATCCGGCGCACGTCTCATCGAATGGGAGAATAACGGCGGAACAGACCAGCAGTGGTTCCTGAAAGAAGCGGGAGACGGTACTTACTACTGGATAAATAATAAGAGTAATCTGCTGCTTAGCGCTGCGGATGCAAGTAAGGGCGCTGCGCTGATCCAGAAGGAAAAGGCAGAGGGCGATACAAAACAGCTCTGGAAACTGGAAGAGAGCGAAGAAGACGGATATTATCTGATTGTAAACGCAGAGACCGGATATGCACTCAGCAGAGGACCGCAGGAAAATATTGCCGGATGGGATCTGTATCCATTTATCATGGCGGAAAAAGATGCGTCCGACGAAGAACAACTCTGGAAGCTGGATGCATTGATTGAGCAGTATACCGTGAAAGTATCTGCAGGCGAAGGCGGAAGTGTAAGTCCGGAAGGACGGAAGACGGTGATTAAAGGCGGAGCTTTGGTTATCACTGTTACGCCGGATGAGGGTTACCAGGTAAAAGATGTTCTGGTAAATGGCGAATCTGTCGGCGCTGTTACAGAATATGTGCTGAAAGACATGCAGGCAGATGCTGTTGTGGAGGCAGTATTTGAGAAGGCGGCAGTGCCGACCGTAAATAAGGAAGCGCTTCAGGCAGCAGTAGACGGCGCTGTGTCAGCAGATGAGAAATCCCAGTACACAGAAGCTACCTGGGCCGTTTATGAAAAAGCGCTGGATACGGCGAAGAAAGTTCTGGCAGATGAGAAGGCAGTTCAAACAGATGTGGATGCAGCAGTAAAAGCGCTTGCAAAAGCACAGGAAGGGCTGGAAAAAGTACAGCCTGACCCGTCAGAACCAGACCCATCACAGCCTGAGCCGCCGAAGCGTCCATTTGTGGATGTAGATCAGACATCCGGCTATTGGTATTATGACGCTGTGTATTATAATTACGATAATGGAATTATCGAAGGTGTGGACACCACCCATTTCGATCCGTTAAATGATGTAGTAAGAGGACAGTTCGCAATTATGCTGTACCGTGTAGAAGGGAAACCGGCTGTCAGCTTTGCGGATAGATTTGTAGATGTAGCGAAGAACGACTGGTTTGCAGATGCGGTTATATGGGCAAACAAAGCCGAGGTGGTAACCGGCTATACAGACGGCAGTGGGAAATTCGGGCCGACCGATCCGATCCTCCGGGAGCAGATGGCAGTCATGATGTATCGTTATGCAAAGAGCAAAGGTTATGACGTATCGCAAAAAGCAGACTTCAGTAAGTTTGAAGATGCCGCTTCTGTATCCAAATATGCCGAAGAAGCAATGGAGTGGGCGGTAGGAACCGGAATTATTACCGGAAAATATGAAGGGACGCAGATTGATCCCCAGGGCAAGGCGCTGCGTGCGGAATGCGCGATTATTTTCCAGAGATTCCTTGAAAAATATGAAAAGTAAATATTAGGAAACGGAAGTAGAATATCCCCCGGTCATAAGAATGGCCGGGGGATATTCGTTTTATCCGTTCAGGTTTCTGAGGTGCAGATATACGGTGTTCTTTGAGATGTTCAATGTATCTGCAATAAACTGGACGGAATCTTTGAAATTAAAAAGTCCCTTTTCGTACAAAATAGAAATAATCGCTTTGTTCTTGTTGGTTGATATAATCGACGTATCATTCATTACTTTTTCTTTTGCATTGTTGATAAGATGCAGCATAAGTTCATGAGAATCTTCAAAAAATTCCTCGTTCACAAGCTCTGTTCCGGAAGATTGTCTGGGCGGTGAAGTAAAGCCGTCTATAATTTTTGAAAAAGGAACATCGAGATAAAAGTTAATACACAGCAGACCGATAATTTTGTTTTCTTCTCCCCGGATAATAATAGTCGTGGACTTCATGGGCTTATTATTTTTGTTTGTTGTAAAATATGTAATATTATCACCGGAAGCATTCTCTTCAATGTTTTTCAGCATATTTAAAGCCATATCGGTAATGGGAGAACCTACTTTTCTCCCTGTATAGTGTCCGTTGGCGATTGCAATTACGGATTTATCGTAAGATTCCAGATTGTGAAGGATTAATTCGTAGCCGGGTCCCAGATAGTCGGCAAGTCCCTTGATCAGGTTTTTATAAGAATTCAGGATCAGTCTGTCAGTTTCAGTTAATATGCAATTTGTTTTCATTTGTATAATCTGCCTTTCGCTTACACCCCACTTTTTGGATATAACGTGGATATAATAAAAAATTATATCATAAAAACGAGAAAAAGTAAAGTGACGGATTGTTTTGACAAAACAAAACAAATGTATTGACAATTCGAATAAAACATGTATAATAAAAATTAGTTCACTTAATAAATTATTTTTTATTCAAAGGAAGAAAGGAGAGAAGAGGATGGAGAGAATCAATACAGAAAAGGCCCCGGCGGCGATTGGCCCATACTCACAGGCGGTGGAGCATAACGGCATTATTTATGTGTCAGGACAGCTTCCGATTGTCCCGGAGACCGGTGGGTTTGCAGAGGGAGGAATCGGTGAATTAACCAGGCAGTCTATCAAAAACATTGCAGCTATTTTAGAAGAAGCCGGAAGTGATATTACACAAGTATTAAAGACGACCATTTATTTGCAGGATATGAAAGATTTTACAGAAGTAAATGAGGCATATGCGGAATTCTTTGGAGAGACGGCTCCGGCAAGAGCGTGCGTGCAGGCTGCGGCGCTTCCGAAGGGGGCGAGAATTGAAATCGAAGTGACAGCTTATAAAGAATGATGGCATTTAATTTAGAAGAAAGGGAGAGATTATCATTTCCGGCGAAATATCTATGAAAAGAAATATGAATGTGAGATTCTCTGATTTATCAGGCGGATTGTTTGCGGAAACCGGAAAGGCGGATGTTGGTGAAGGCGCGGACAAGTTTCAAAAAGCAGGCGGAGATAATATGGCATGGGCGGATATGTTCTATCCGGATCCCTGGCTTCCGGAATCAGTAAGGGATGCGTCCATTGCTGTTATTGAGGAAGGTATTTCTTCACACTATACGCTTCCGGTCGGCCTTCCCAGACTTCGGGAGGCGTTGGCAGAGCATATCCGGGAGAAGGATGGAATTGAGGTAGACGCGTCCAGAAATATTATTGTTACACCGGGGTCGGATTCCGGGCTGTTGTTTGCAATGATGCCGTTTCTGGAAAGCGGCGATCAGGTGTTAGTGCCGGATCCCGGATATCCCAATAATTACCTGAACTGTAAGCTTCTTGGAGCAGAGGCGGTCCATGTGCCGACCTATCCGGAAGACAATTACCAGATAAGAGTGGAGGAGCTTGAAAAACGAGTAAATAAGAAGACAAAAATGGTTGTGCTGACACATCCGAATAATCCGACGACGGTTGTTTACAGGAGAGAAAATTTTGAAAAACTGGCGGAATTTATGGTTGCCAATGATTTGATCCTGGTATGCGATCAGGCATTTGAGGATCATGTGTTTGACGGGATTGAATTTGTAAGTCCATGTACGCTTCCGGGCATGTGGGAACGCACGGTAACGGTCTGCTCGCTTTCCAAAGGATACGGGCTGAGCGGTTATCGGATCGGTTATCTGTATGCAGATGACAGGATTATGGATGTATACTATGGAAGCGCGGTCAATGTGGTTGGCGCCCCCTGCACTATATCCACTTACGGGGCAATCGCTGCGTTAAAGGATAAGACGATATTACCGGCATATAAAGAAATATTGGACCGCAGGCGCTGCATCGCGCATGAAATTCTAAGCAGTGTGCCGGGCGTCCGTATGAACAGGAGTGAAAGCGGTATCCTGTCCTGGCTTGACGTCAGCAGGCTTGGAACAGCCCGGGAGGTTACAGATTACCTTGCGGAACATGCAAAGATTCTTGTGAATCAGGGGACGGCCTATGGTATGCAGGGAGAAGGGCATATCAGAATTGTGACAGCCTGTTTCAGAGAGGAAGAAGAAGCAGTGAAGCGCTACAAACGGATAGCAGATTCGTTGTGGCAGTTAGCAGAGAAAAAATCTATTATTACATGACGAGAGGAGGAACTATTATGACAACTTTGATTTCAGCAGATAACCATATTGCGTTATTTGCCTTGCTTTGTGCAATCTGTGCGATTGTTATTTACCTGGAGCAGAATTATAAATGGGCGGCGAAGATTACAGGGTGTATCATGGTTCTTTTGATTACCCTGGTGTTATCGAATCTGAGAGTAATTCCGGAAAGTGCGCCCGCCTATGATTTTGTCGGCAATTATCTTGTGCCGATGGCGCTGCCGTTATTACTTTTTAAAGCAGATATTAAATCCATTGTAAAGGACAGCGGGCGTTTAATTGTGTTGTTTTTCATCGGTGCAGTGGGAACCTGTGTGGGCTCTGCGGTGGCATTTCTGATTACTTCAGGGCATATCAACGAGGCACCGAAGTTTATTGCCATGATAACAGGTTCTTATATTGGCGGAGGCGTTAATTTCGTCGCTATGGCAGATAATTACGGAGCAAGCGGGACAACAGTCGCAACGGCAAATGTAGCGGATGCGCTTACGATGATGTTCTTCTTCTTTGCGCTGATGGTTATTCCTTCTATTAACTTTTTCAAAAAGCACTGGCTGCATCCCTATGAAGATAAAATAGCAAAGCAGACGGAAGCAGAAAATGGACAGGCGGCTACCAGTGCGGGAGCATATTGGGGAAAGAGAGAGATATCGCTGTTTGACCTGGCGCTCGAGATTGGGCTTTCGCTGGTAATTGTAGCAGTGTCGACGCCGATCTCTGAATTTTTCTCAACGGTGATTCCTACGAGTAATTTTGTGTTTAATTTCTTTAACGCACTGCTTGGAAGCAAATACTTGATTATCACAGTGATTTCCGTTATTATAGCAACCATTTTCAGCGACAAGCTTGCGAAAGTCGGAGGAGCGCAGGAGCTTGGTACATACTTTATATATCTGTTTTTTGCGACGATGAGCGCACCGGTATCCATCAGGCTTTTAGTAGGAGACGCACCGTGGTTTTTCGTGGCATGTATGATTATTGTTGTGATTAATATTCTGTTCGTGCTGCTTGGGTCAAAATTGCTGCATTTTGGTATTGAAGAGGCGATGATTTGTTCGAATGCGAATATCGGCGGAGGTTCTACCGCAATGGCGCTGGCGATTGCGAAAAACTGGACGGAGCTTATTATTCCGGGACTTCTGGTAGGCACGCTGGGAAATGTAATCGGCAATTTCTTCGGGATTTTAATGGGAACATTGTTTGGAGCATAGGAGGTGGATTATGAGGATTGATAACAGGGATATTCCCAAAGGAAGTAAGGTAAAATGGAATTTTCTGGCTGCAGAAATGACAGTAAACAAAATCGAGATACCGGTGACTGTAATCAACGGAGTGAAGGATGGACCGACGGTCGTAATTACGGCAGGCGTACATCCGAATGAACTGATCGGGCAGGCGGCAACCGTACATCTGGCTAAAGAACTGGAGCCGGAGGATATTGCAGGAACTTTGATTTTTGTACATATTGAAAATCCCATGGGACTTCAGTTTAAATATGCAAACCGCTCGCCGCTTGATAATGTGAATATGAATTCTGTGTTCCCGACGGGAATGGAAAAGGGAGAAGATATGGGAAAGGACAGCCTTCATTTAGGAATCTCTCCGACCAAGCAGGCGGCAGAGAGGATCTTTCACACATTTATCAGCCTTGCGGACTGGCATGTAGATATGCACGGCGGGGAACTGTTCGAGGATCTGGATTTCAATATAGAAATTCTTCCGATTGGCACAGAGGTAGATGAAAAGACGCGGGCTTTGGCGAGGATGTTTAAGTCTGAAAAGATATGGGAGGTTCCACAGGGAACAATCCCGCAGATGCCCAATTATCCCGGCAGGGGATCGGCGGTAGCCGAGGCGAACCACAGAGGAATCCCATCGGTATTTTTCGAGATAGGCGGAGAAGGACGTCTGAATAAAGAGCTGGTGGAACAGGCATGTGATGCACTAAAGAATATGATGATGTGTGTCGGCATGTTGGAAGGAGAACCGGTATACGTGGAGCCGGTTGTATATTCTGGCGGAAATGTATTATTTGCACAAAAAGGAGGCCTTCACTACATTCATATTAAGAGCGGAGATCTTGTGTATAAGGGTCAGGAGCTTGGATATACCATGAATTGGGATGGAGAAATTATTTCCCGTGATATCTGTCCGTGTGATGGGCTGATGACAAATATGGTCGTACATGGCGGTGTAGAGCCGGGAGATATGTTGTACGTAATTGCTAATAAATAGAAGTTAATAAAAGAGGAATAAACCGGCGTGGCAGAAGTCGCGCCGGTTTTTCCTTTTCTGAGAAAATATTTTAAAAGCTCTTGTACAAGGTGTTTGGTAATGCTAAAATAGTAAATAGTTACAAAAGAGTTGCTGTAAAGAGAAAAAATATGGCAAAAACAGCCAAAATATTTAAAGGAGGAAAAAGTATGAGGAAGAAAGCAGCACGAAGTTTTTTAAGTCTGATTCTTGCGGCAGCGATGGTCGTCATAGGACTGCCGTCAGCCGTATATGCAGCAGGGACATCTGCGAAAGAATCAGATGAGGTCATTGAGACTGCAGAAGGAGAGGATATCATTGATATTGCACCTTATGCAGCAGTTTCCACGGATTATGTATCCAGTTGGGAAAATTTGAATGGGATTAACAATGAGGCGTTTGAACCGGGAGCTTCTAATCAAGGCAATAATCAAGGATGGGGCAACTGGCCGCAGGATCCGGGAAGCTCGCATTACGTTCAGTATGACTGGACAACCCCTATTACCACGGATTCTTTTCAGGTATACTGGTATGATGACGGCGGCGGTACACGGGTTCCATCCGCAATTCAGTTCCAATATAAGGATGCAAGCGGTAATTGGCAGGATCTTGCGATGAAGTCCAATCTGGATGATGTGATTAAGACGGATCAGTATAATACGATTTCCGTGGACAGCGTGACGACGAAATCCATCCGCTTCAATGTGACGGTAAGAGATGATGCGGCGGCGAATGGCATATATCGCTGGAAGGTTCAGTTCGCATTGACAGATGAGACGGCGGATACTGTTCTGGAACTGGCGAAGGAACAGCTGGTTTTAAGTGACAGAATGGCGTCGGATACACTTCTGCCGGCACAATTGTCAAATGGCGTGACGGTGGCGTGGACGGAGAATCATGATGCGGTCAATATCGAGGGTGGAAAAGCAGTTGTAACCAGAGGTGATACAGATGTGACAGGAACTCTTCGGGCAGAGTTGTCTTTGAAGGGCAAGTCTGTCACGAAGGATTTTACAGTCACAGTTCCGCAGAAAACAGATGCCATTCCGGATATGCTTGCGAAGTATGATTTTTCGAATCTGTCAGGAACACTTGCGTCCGGCAGTACGATTGCCGATGTATCCGGCCACGATCATAATGCAGTTGTGCAGGGCAGCGGAGTTTCAGCGGCGGGCAATGTGCTGACGCTCTCCGGAGGAAACGGCTATGTGCAGCTTCCTACAGGGATGTTCGACAATCAGAACAACCTGACAATTTCCATGTGGATCCAGAATGATATAGGGCCGGCGTGGACGTCTGCGTTTTTCTTCGGTAAGAATACTACCAGCTATTTTATGATTAATCCGCAGAATCCTTCCACGAATGCGGCGAAGATGTGTATTACATGGGGCGGCTCCGGAAGTGAGATCGGGATTGCACCGGGGACAAATCTGAGTGACGGGCCATATACAGGAAGCGAATGGACGCATTATACGGCGGTTATTACGGAAAATAGCATTACAGGCTATATTAATGGGGAAAAATATAACAGCTATGCGCTTAACAGAAAGGTTTCCGATATGGGAACAGGACTTCTGTCCTACATCGGAAAATCTGAATATGCCGGAGATCCTATCTTCCGGGGTAAAATAAGAAATGTATCCATTTACAGCAAAGCAGTTTCTGATGCAGAGGCTGGGCAGCTTTATACGGAAGGGCTTACCGAGGAACAGATTCTTCAGAATGCGGCAGATGCATTGACGATTCCGGAGGTAAAAGACGACGCTCTTTCTACCGGAATCTATGATTCCGTGACGCTGCAGAAAGCGATGCTCAGCGGCTTGGTTACTATTTCATGGGAAAGCGGCAGTGAAGAGATTATTTCCACAGATGGTAAAGTAACCGCACCCAAGGAAAATACAAATGTGAAGCTTACGGCTGAGATAAAGGTCGGAGATAAGACGCAGGAGAAAGAATTCAATATCCTGGTTCTTTCCAAAGATTCCACTACTTACGCTATGACTCTTGATAAAGAGGATAAAGGTGTGGATATTAGCCAGGAGCTTTTCGGACTTTTCTATGAAGATATTAACAGCTCTGCGGACGGAGGACTGTCACCGGAACTGGTAAAGAATAATTCTTTCCAGAATTACGCGGACGGCTCAGCGCCAACGAGTCCGGCAACCCGCGGAGACCAGACTTCCTGGAAGAAATACTGGACGTCCAGCAATAGCTCAGGATTTACGGTGGAGCAGACGGGCGGACTGAATGAAAATAATACGAATTATGCGAAGCTTACCGGAAATCAGACCTTGAGCAACGTAGGCTTTACAAAGATGTGGGATAACACCACGCCGTCGATACCGGTAGAGCAGGGAATGAAGTATGACTTCTCCATGTGGATGAAGGCGGACGCTGCTTATGCAGGAACGGTTACCGTACAGGTGACAGACAGCGCGGGGCAGGCGCTTACGGACGTGCAGACGTTGGAGCTTAAGAAGGACGGCAAATGGAATAAGATCAGCGCAGCGCTTACGGGAAGCAAGACGCAGACAGGAAAACTGACACTTACTATTTCAGGAGCTGCAGCAGCGGATGTACTCTGTGTTGATATGGTGTCACTGGCATCTCAGGATACCTATGGCTATGGAAATAAGAATTATGCTTACGGCGCAGGCCTTAGAAAAGATCTGGTAGAGGCGCTTGCGGATCTGAAGCCAAGCTTCATCCGGTTCCCGGGCGGATGTGCCATTGAAGGCGACTATGGCGAGGACAGCTTCTACAACTGGGAGAATTCTATCGGGCCTCTTGAGGAAAGAAAAGCACAGGCAAGCTACTGGGGAGATTCTACGATTGGCAAGAACCCGGATCCGGAGTATGGATATATGATGTCCTTTGAACTGGGCTACCACGAAATTATGACGCTCTGTGAGGATCTGGGAGCAGAAGCTTTCCCGATTATGAGCGCAGGTATCTACTGCCAGTTTGCAGGAAATGCTCCGGCAGCGAAGTCAGGAGAAGAACTTGATCCTTATGCACAGTACGCTATTGATTTCTTAAATTACTGCTGGGGCGACCCGGACAGCAGCAATGCAGAAGAAGCAAAATGGGCGAAGAAGCGTGTGGAGAACGGGCACGCAGAACCATTTGAACTTCACTATATCGGTATTGGTAATGAAAACTGGAATACCAATACGGTAAATTATTATGAGAACTTTACTTATATTAAGAATAAGATTGAAGCTTACAAAGAAGCGCATTATCCGGATCATCAGTTACAGCTTATCTTTGCCTATGGTCCGTATTACTGGAATGCAAGCAATGGTGAGGATGCCTATTCTTATGTAAAGAGAACCATGACAGGTGAGGTTCTGGTAGACGAGCACTATTATGCGGGAGCAGGCTGGATGCTTGAGAATACCCACCGTTATGATAGTTATGACCGTCTGGATGAGGATGGAACGAATGTATTTGTAGGCGAGTATGCAGTTAATGATAAAGGCAATACACTGGAAGGAGCAATTGCAGAGGCCGCTTATATGACCGGCTTCGAGCGCAACGGAGACATTGTGCGCCATGCGTCCTATGCTCCGCTTCTGGCGAAAATTGGGGCAACCAACTGGTCGCCGAATATGATTTACTTCGATGAATATGATGTAATGAAGACACCGAACTACTATGTACAGTGGATGTATGCGAATAATTATGGAAAAACGATTGTCAATACAGCTCTTAGCAGGATTAACGGCAGCGGTTCCTATCAGGCACTGAATGGCGGACAGACTGACATTTACCAGGTATCTTCTGTAGATGAAAATTATATTTATCTGAAACTGATTAACAGCGCGGACTATCCGAAGGACATTACCCTTACTTATCCGGGCGTTGAAGCTGGCGAAGCAGAGATTATCTGCCTGACCGGAGATGCAAAAGCGGAAAATGTGATTGGTAATGAGACGGTTGTTCCGGTGACAACTAAGGAGAAACTGACAGATGGAAAGCTGCAGTATCTGGTTCCGGCGACGTCATTCAGCGTAATCAAAGTAGCGTATAATGGTAGTGTGACGCCGGAAGTAAAACTGGAATCCATTACGGTAAAAGCTCCGACAAAGACCGAGTATACAGCCGGAGAAGAGCTTGACCTTGCAGGAATGAAGGTAGTTGCGAAGTATTCTGATGATACAGAAAAAGAAATCACAGAAGGCTACGAAGTAAGCGGCTATGATAAGGCTAAGACCGGAGAGCAGACAGTAACGGTGACGTATGAAGGAAAGACAGCGACTTTCAAGGTAACTGTGAAGGAAGCAGCGAAACCGGATGATACTGACAAGAAGGAGCTTGAGAAGGCAATCGAAAATGCAGTTCCGGACACTAAGAAGGAACAGTATTCAGAAGCGAGCTGGGCAGATTATGAAGAAGCTTTGAAGAAGGCAGAGGAAGTAATGGCAGATACAAACGCAACGCAGAAAGAAATTGATGATGCGGCTGCAGCGCTTGACAAAGCGGCAAAGGCTCTGCAAAAGAAAGAACTTCCATATGTAGACGTAGTAGACAGCGACTGGTTCTACGATGCGGCATACTACAACTACTTTGCAGAAACCATGACGGGTACAGATCCTACGCATTTCTCACCATATGCAACGCTGGTACGTGCACAGTTTGCAACCATCCTTCACAGAATGGAAGGAAAGCCGGATGCAGAGTATACGAACAGATTCCCGGATGTACCGGATAAACAGTTCTATTCGACAGCAGTTCTCTGGGCGGCAGATGCGAAGATTGTTACGGGTTATACAGATTCCGGATACTTTGGAACGAACGATCCGATTACCCGTGAGCAGATGGTAGTTATGATGTACCGTTATGCGGATTATAAGAAATACGATATATCAAAGACAGCAGACCTCAGCAGCTTTTCTGATGCAGAGCAGGTAAGCGGATTCGCAGAAACTGCTATGAAGTGGGCAGTAGAAAATGGAATCATTGAAGGGAAAAAGAATACAGATGGTTCTTATCGTCTTGACCCGCAGGGCAGCACAAGCCGTGCAGAATGTGCGATTATTATTCAGAGGTTTATGGAGACATTCGGCGAGTAAGCAAAGAGAGAAACGACAAAATTAGAAGAAGGTGTAACCCATGTGAATGGGTTACACCTTTCTTTGTTGTGTTAAAAAATGTCAAAAGTATTCGATTGTGAATCGTAACGATTACCAAAAAAAGTACCAAAAAACCAAAAATATTACATATGGATAGTTTTAAGAAACTGTTATAATAAAGTGATAATTTTTTTGTGTAAGGGAGGAAGACGAATGAAAAAGACGAGAATGTGGAAAAGAGGACTCGCACTTGCACTCAGCGCAGCGATGGTTAGTCCTTTTCTTCCGGCAGCGGTTGAAGCGGCGGATGCACCGCTTTTGGCAGACTTTACGTTCGACGATGAAGCTCATGTGCTTACAGGCGGCAGTGCAAAAGCAACTGTCCATGGCAGTTATGAACTTCGGGACAGTAAAGATGCAGCAAGTGGGAAGGCTTTGTATTTGAACGGAACAACGTCAAATTATCTCGAACTTACCAATGCAGACGGCGGAAGCCTTCTGGCAGGCAAGGATGAAATTACTATCTCTTATGATGCGAAGCCGGACAGAACAGGAACAAACTGGGTATTCTATGCAGCGCCTGATAACGGGCAGCAGACAAATGGGAAAGAATATTATATCGGAGCATTTGCGAACGGAGGAAATACGAAGGTAGAGCGTTACAACAACGGGCGTACTGTTTCCTTTACGACTCCTACGGGAACGGACTGGTCGCATGTGGATATTGTATACGCTGAAGGTGTTACGTCTATCTATGTAAATGGAGAGAAGAAGCAATCCGTGGAGAACAGCAATGTGGCTCTGACGGACATCCTGGGCGACGAGGGAATCTTTTATATCGGAAGAGCCAACTGGACCGCTCCCGGGGAAGGCTATCAGGGTTGGATTGATAATTTTAAGGTTTATGACGGTGCACTGACGGATGATGATCTTGTGGATTCAGAGAGAGCTGCTGCGGCTGTTGCGGCAGATAAGGAGGCACTGACACTTCCGGAGAAAGTGGACGATGACTTTACACTTCCGTCAACCGGAAGCAATGGTTGTAATATTACATGGACGGTTGCAGAGAATGCCGGTGCAAAGATTGGTGAGGATGGATATTCGGTAACGGTTACAAGGTCAGAAGAAGCTGAGGTTACTGTCCAATTTACAGCTACGATTACAATGGCAGGTATATCGGATACAAAAACCATTAATGTTGTAGTAAAGAAAGAGCTGTCGGATGCGGAAGTTATAGCGGCGGCGAGGGATAAGCTTGATATTGTGGGCAAAGATGCGGTAAAGGGTAATGTAACCCTTCCTACAACTATTGAAGTGGAAGGGACAGATAAAGTAGCAACCGTAGAGTGGAAGTCTTCCAATACGGCTGTTGTTACCGATAAGGATCAGGATGGCAAGGCGGCGGGCGTCGTTACCAGACAGGAGACGGATACAAAGGTTACCATGTCTGCGACTCTTAGTTGCGGCGGCGTCAAGACGATGGTGCCAGAGGAAATCGTTCTGAATGTGGTGGCAGCGCCGAAGAATCTGGATGATAATTATACGGCAGGCTATCTGTGGACACATTTCGGAACCGAGAGAGGTTATGAGAAGATCTTCTTCGGATACAGCGAGGATGGGCTTACCTGGGAGAAGCTGAATAAGGATGCAAGCGGTACAGCACAGCCAATACTTACCAATGATGCAGAAGGAAGCGACCTTGGCGTGCGCGACCCACATGTGATTCGTTCCGCAGAGGGCGACAAGTACTGGATCCTCGGAACTGACCTTCATGCAGAAGGCGGCGGAGCAGGCGGAAGCGGCTGGAACCAGTCGAGCGCCAGCCAGAACCTGGTGGTATGGGAATCTGACGACCTGGTGACCTGGAGTGAGCCAAGATTGGTGTATGCAGGATTCGACAATGCAGGATGCGTGTGGGCGCCAGAGGCAATCTATGACGAGAGTACAGGGGATTACCTGGTATACTGGTCCTCCAGAGATAACAGCAAGGAAGGAACAGAGGAGAATGCATTAAGAGTGTATGTATGCAGAACCAGAGACTTTGTAAACTTCACAGAGCCGAAGGTGTGGTTAAGTGAAGACCGGGATTCCGGCAGTGAAGTAAATATTATTGACTCCACGATTGTGGAAGACAACGGCAAGTTTTACCGTTTCTCTACATCAGATTGGAATACGGTTATCGACGTAAGCGATACCCTTTCCGAGGATCTGCTGGATGTAAGAGTGAATGAAAATGCAAGCGTTAATGGCGACTGGACCCGTATCGTGAAGCGTTCCGGCTCCAGTGCAGCAGGCTTTGACAGAAGAGAAGGTTTTACGGTATACAAGCTTCCGGACGGAAGATGGTGTGCAATGGGCGATAACGGCGGATATAAGGCGTTCGTGACAGACGATCTGTCTTCCGGTAAGTTTACTACGGAAGTAACTGCGAATTTCGGAAAGGACCGTTTCCGCCATGGTACGGTAATGCGGCTTTCTAAAGCGGAGCAGGAGCGGCTTCTGGAAGCATACGGTGAAGCAACAGATCCTGATCCGGATCCAGATCCGGAACCGACAGAGAAGAAAGTTCTGGCGCAGTTTGATTTTGACGATGAAGAGACAGGCTTTACCAGCGAGGATGCAAAGGCAGAGGGAAATCATACTCTGCAGGATAGCTGGAATGAAGAAAATGGCAAGGCATTGTACCTGAATGGAAGCCAGTTCCTGAATGTGACGGATCAGAATGGCAAGAGCCTTCTGACAGGAGCAAAAGAACTTACCGTTTCCTTTGAAGTAAAGGTAGAGAATACAAGCACGAACTGGCCGTTCTATGCAGCGCCTAACGGAAATGCGCAGCAGTACGGAGTGTCTGAGCATTACGTCGGTCTGCTGATGAAAGATGGCTCTCTTACAGTGGAGCGTTATAACCAAAATGGAAGCCGTCCGGCCAATCCGTCAGCTTCTGTTGCTGCTAATAAATGGACAAGAGTTGATGTTGTGCTGACATCCGGCAAGACTTCTGTCTATATCAATGGAACTTTAGAATCAGAAGTAGCAAGCAGTTATGGGGTTGATGCTATTCTCGGCAATTCCAGTATTCTTCAGATTGGTAAAGCAAATTGGGGAAGCGGAGAATATTTCAAAGGCCTGATTGACAATATGACAATTCGCAACTATGCGCTGACCGGAGAGGAAGTGGAGGAAGAGGCAAGTGACTTCGTAAGTACACTTCCGATGGTAGACGGAGCAGTTGTAGGAACGGCGCCGACAAAGGACGAGGCGGCCGATTATCAGGGAACAGATGATCATACAGCAATTATTACAATGGTAGATACTGAGAAGAATGTACTGACTCCATATGTAAGAAAAGCGGCTGATGTTACAAAGCTTCCGGTAACTTTGGAATTGAACGGAGTTTCTGAGATTACTGTGGATGGCAAGGCATTTACCAATGGCAGCGAGATGAATCTGTCTAAGGATGTGGAAGTAAAGGTTAAGAACACAGCGGGCAGAGAAGAAACCTGGACCATCAAGGCGGCAGTATCCTCCAACAACCCGGTACTTCCGGGACAGTATGCAGACCCGGATATTGACTACTTTGACGGTAAGTTCTGGATCTTCCCGACGACCGACGGTTATTCCGGATGGAGCGGAACCGTGTTCCATGCATTCTCTTCCGAGGATATGGTGAACTGGACGGATGAAGGCGTTATCCTGGATTTGGCAAATGACAATCCGGGCACCAACGACAAGGGCGTGCAGATTGCAGCATCCACCTGGGCAGTAGGAAGCGCATGGGCGCCATCTATTGAAGAAAAGAACGGAAAATATTATTTCTATTATTGCGGCAAGTTCTCAAATGGACAGTCAGCAATCGGCGTAGCTGTTGCAGACAATCCGGCGGGACCATATGTAGATAAGGGAGAAGCGCTGCTGACCGTTTCCATGTGCAGGAACGCAGGTGTAAGTATGGGACAGGCAATTGATCCTTCTGTCTTTACAGACGATGATGGAACCTCTTATATTACATTTGGTAACGGCAGTGCAGCAATTGCAGAGCTGAATGATGATATGATGAGCATCAAAGACGGCAGCTTAAAACAGTTGAACGGACTGAGAGATTTCCGTGAATCTGTTGTAGTAATCAAGGCAAATGGCAAGTATCACTGGACATGGTCCTGCGATGATACGGGAAGCCCGAATTACCATGTAAATTATGGTGTATCCGATACCATTGACGGAAATATTACATATGTGAAAACACTGCTTTCCAAGGATGAGGCAAATGGGCTTCTTGGAACAGCGCACCAGTCTATGCTGCATATAAAGGATGCATATGGCAAAGACCGCTATTTCATCGCATACCATAGATTCTACACACCGCTTGGCATCTATACATCCGGTCTTGGCTACCACAGAGAGACCTGTATTGATGAAGTTACATTCGGTGAAGATGGTTATATGCAGGCAGAACCGACGCTTCAGGGCGTACCGGAGGTTCTGGTGAATATAACAAAGGATGTGCTTGAGGAAGAAATTGACAGCGCTCCTGGAGAAGACCAGAAAGAGAAATACACAGAAGAGACATGGGAAGCGTACCAGGAAGCACTGAAGAAAGCAGAAGCTGTTTTGGCAGATGAGGAAGCAACGCAGCAGGAAATTGATGACGCAGCAGAAGCTTTGAAAGATGCGAAGAATGCGTTGGAAGAGAAAGCAGAACCTGTTGTATTAGAATCTATTACAGTAACAGCACCGACGAAGGCGGAGTACACGGTAGGAGAAGAGCTGAACCTTGCAGGAATGAAGGTAGTTGCGAAGTATTCTGATGATACAGAAAAAGAAATCACAGAAGGCTACGAAGTAAGCGGCTATGATAAGGCTAAGACCGGAGAGCAGACAGTAACGGTAACATACGAAGGAAAGACGGCGACCTTTAAGGTTACGGTGAAAGAAGAAGCGGTTGCTCCGAAGCTTCCATACGTAGATGTAGCAGAAAGCGATTGGTTCTACGATGCAGCATACTACAACTACTTTGCAGAAACCATGACGGGTACAGATCCTACGCATTTCTCACCATATGAAATCCTGCCACGTGCGCAGTTTGCAACCATCCTTCACAGAATTGAAGGAAAACCGGCTGCAGCGTATACGAACAGATTCCCGGATGTACCGGATGGACAGTTCTATTCAACGGCAGTTCTCTGGGCGGCTGATGCGAAGGTTGTTACCGGATATACAGATTCCGGATACTTTGGAACGAACGATCCGATTACCCGTGAGCAGATGGTAGTTATGATGTATCGTTATGCGGATTATAAGAAATATGATATCTCAAAGACGGCAGACCTCAGCAGCTTTTCTGATGCAGGACAGGTAAGCGAATTCGCAGAAACTGCTATGAAGTGGGCAGTAGAAAATGGAATCATTGAAGGAAAAGAAAATGAAGATGGTTCTTATCGTCTTGACCCACAGGGAGGCACAAGCCGTGCAGAATGTGCGATTATTATTCAGAGGTTTATGGAGACATTCGG
>ERZ1673736.2363-NODE-2363-length-20994-cov-4.796122_pt1 | contig 20994 bp, 16 predicted proteins | sample MGYA00580212_ERZ1673736 | MGnify/ENA primary metagenome ERZ1673736 (study PRJEB41218, sample SAMN15661752) | gut metagenome | host: Homo sapiens | place: Canada: London | collected 2015-08-20/2019-03-30 | study: EMG produced TPA metagenomics assembly of...
GTGTCGATTGCTTTTTCCAACCGGAGCACGGCTTTGTCCATATCTTTCATTAGGAACGGATCGTGGAGCATTTCTTTGGTTGGATTGAAGAAAGCATGGGCCTCTTCTGCAGTGTCCACACCGCGTTGCAAAAGCAAGTTAGCGATAACATGACTGCAGTTAAGTTCTTTGGATAGTTTGTCAATTTTCTCCCACTCGGGTGGGGTGTTGATGACCCATCTTTTTTTCATTATCTCTTTCTCCTATTCTGCTACAAAGAAGCAGAAATTCCTTGGGATTTCAAAAGAATACGGATTATATTTTTTAACAGGTTTGTTCTAAATAAGGTTATGCGCTTGTGTTTCAGTTTTATAAAAATGTGATTGAATGTTTGATGATAAATTTTTAACAAAAAGCAGGGGAAATGTAAATAACGAGGGTGTGTGTGGTCCTTTTGCTTTCTTCTTTGCACTTTATTTATTATCTTTGCACATTAATTTTTGAATAAAATTCAGAACGGGCGTATGTCCGGTAACGAATAGATTTTATATAACCTTTTAAAGCATATAAAAATGAGTCTTGCAGAATTAAGCGAACAGGAAATTATTCGCCGGAACTCTTTAAACGAGTTGAAAAATTTGGGAATAAATGCCTATCCGGCACCGGAATTTAAAGTAACTCACCTTTCTAAAGAGATTCGGGATAAATTTGAAAAATCACCGGAGGAGTTGCAAGAGGTTGTGATCGCCGGGCGAATGATGAGCAGGCGGATTATGGGTAAGGCTTCATTTTTTGAATTACAGGATGCCGAAGGTAGGATTCAGGTCTACGTGAGTCGGGATGATGTGAGTCGGGATGAAGCTTGCACGATGTATAATACCGTTTTCAAAAAGTTGATGGATATTGGTGATATCGTGGGCGTGAAAGGTTTCGTGTTCCGCACGAACATGGGGGAGATTTCGGTTCACGCGAAAGAGTTGGTCATGTTGTCCAAGTCCTTGCGTCCGCTGCCGATTGTGAAAGAAAAGGATGGTAAGGTGTTTGACGCTTTTACCGATCCGGAATTAAGATATCGTCAACGCTATTTGGATTTGATCGTGAATCCGCAGGTGAAGGATGTGTTTATCAAGCGTACGAAGATGATCAACGCCATCCGTCAGTTCTACACGGAAATGGGATGTTTGGAGGTGGAGACTCCGGTGTTGCAGGCTATACCGGGAGGTGCTTCGGCTCGCCCGTTTATCACGCATCATAACGCGCTGGATATCCCGTTCTATTTGCGCATCGCGAACGAGTTGTATTTGAAACGTCTGATCGTGGGCGGTTTTAACGGGGTATTCGAGTTTTCCCGTAATTTCCGTAACGAGGGGATGGACCGGACGCATAACCCGGAGTTTACCTGCATGGAGGTGTACGTGCCGTACAAGGATTATTTGTGGATGATGGATAGCACGGAAAGAATGATTGAAGCGGCGGCTATGGCTGTGAACGGGACTACGAAGGCTCCTTTCGGGGAGAACGAGGTGGACTTCAAGCGTCCGTTCAAGCGTGTAAAAATGTCTGAGGCAATTAAGGAGTATACCGGGTTTGACATCACGGGAAAGAGCGAGGACGAGATTCGGGCATTCTGCGTGTCTATCGGTTTGAACGTGGATGAGACCATGGGTAAGGGGAAATTGATTGACGAGATATTCGGGGAGAAATGTGAAAGCCATTATATACAGCCGACCTTTATTTATGATTATCCGGTGGAGATGTCTCCGCTGACCAAGATGCATCGTTCCGATCCCGGGTTGACGGAGCGTTTCGAGTTGTTCGTGAATGGTAAGGAGGTGGCTAATGCCTATTCCGAGTTGAATGATCCGATCGATCAGTTGAATCGGTTCAAAGATCAGTTGGCGCTTCAGGAGAGAGGGGATGATGAGGCTATGTTTATCGATTATGATTTCGTGCGTGCTTTGGAGTACGGTATGCCCCCGACCTCGGGAATGGGTATCGGAATTGATAGGCTTTGCATGTTTTTGACGAATAGTCCGTCTATTCAAGATGTGCTGTTGTTCCCGCAGATGAAACCGGAGAAAGTGGCTACCGTGGATGCTGACGAGAAATTTATCGAATTGGGCATCCCGGCTGATTGGGTGACTGTGGTTCGTAAAGCCGGATACCAGACCGTGGAAGCCTTGAAAGCGGTAGAGAACCCGAACAAGTTGCACCAGGAGTTAAGCGGTTTGAATAAGAAAATGAAATTAGGTTTGAAGACCTTATCCCCGGATGAGGTAAAAAGTTGGTTTAACTAAATGAACGTTGCAGGTTACAGGTTGACAGGTTGCAAGTTCGTGTGGAACAAAACCTGGAACTTGTAACCTGTGAACTTGTAACTTATTGGATCATGGAAATAGTTGAAAAACCAAGGATTGGAGTAGTTGGTGGGGGTAGCTGGGCTACCGCTATCGCTAAGATGCTGACCGAAAATAACGGGCATATTAATTGGTTCATGAGAAATATTGAATCGATAAAGGCCTTTAAAGTATTGAAACACAATCCACGGTATTTATGTGGTGTCGATTTTGATATAGACAGGATCTCGTTTTCGGATGATCTGGATTGGGTGATCATGAATTCTGATGTGATCGTGTTTGCCATCCCGAGTGCATTCCTGCAAAACGTGGTAACTCCAAGATTGCAAGTATCGCTGAAAGATAAGATTGTTGTTTCGGCCATTAAGGGGATGATTCCGGATGAAAATTTGCTTATCGGGGAGTTCTTCCACCAGAAGTACGGGGTGCCTTTTGGCCAGATCGTGATTATCTCCGGGCCTTGTCACGCGGAGGAAATTGCTTTGGAACGTTTGTCTTATCTGACATTTTCCAGTGAGAACCTGCGGGTAGCACGGGCGGTGTCTCAATTATTCGAGTGTTTCTATGTAAAGACCACGATTTCCGATGATATATACGGGGCCGAGTATGCCGCGGTGCTGAAAAATGTTTTCGCAATTGCAGCAGGAATCTGTCACGGATTGCGGTATGGCGATAATTTCCAAGCAGTGTTGGTTGCTAATGCCATTCAGGAAATGGAACGTTTTGTGAATGCCGTTCATCCGATGCAACGGGATATTAAGTTTTCCGCGTACTTGGGAGATCTGCTGGTAACGGCCTATTCCCAGTTCAGCCGGAACCGGACGTTCGGGACGATGATTGGGAAAGGGTATTCCGTGAAGTCCGCGCAAATGGAGATGCTGATGGTTGCCGAGGGATACTTTGGCGTGAAGGGAATTCATGAAATCAATCAGCGGTATAAAGTTCATATGCCTATCACGGAGGCTGTTTATAACATTCTCTACGAGCGAATCAGCCCGACCATGGAAATTCGATTGCTGACCGACGAGCTTCGGTAATTTAGAATTTAAAATTTAGAATTTAAAATGAAAAGTCGCCAAGCGGCTTTAAAATTATAAAAGTTTAATTGGAAAATTGGAAGTTGGGAGTGGGGTTTTATCATTTTCAATTTTCAATTTTCAATTTTCAATTAATAAAGTATGTCAAGTTACAGTGCGAGGGTTTGGGGGTGTGTGAAGAAGGCCTTACCCGTGGCGATAAAGACGTCAATATGGTTCCTGAAAATCATGTTGCCGGTATCTTTGTTCGTGACCTTGTTGTCGTACTTTACTATTTTGCCTTATATTTCTTCGTTTGCTTCCCCGTTGTTTACCTTGATCGGTTTGCCGGGAGACGCGGCATTGGTGTTCGTAACCAGTATATTTACGAACATATATACCGTGATTGCCTTGCTTTCCACGCTCGATTTCTCCGTGCGGGAAAGTTTAATCATGGCGACCATGTGTCTGATTTCCCATAATTTTGTGGTGGAAACCATCGTGTTGCAGAAAACCGGTTCGTCCGCGGTGTGGATGGTGATTCTGCGTATCGCGGGTAGTTTCGTTGCGGCAATCGGTTTGAATTGGTTGCTACCGGAAATGAACGAGAAAATGATGGTGAAAACGGCGATCTCTTTCGGTTTTGGAGAGACGATGTTACATTGGCTGGAGAGTAGTGTGATGTTGGGGTTGAAAATCGTGCTGGTGATTTCGGGATTGATGATTTTGCAGCGATTATTGGAAGAGTTCGGTATTTTGAAAATATTGTCTGCCATGTTGTCCCCGTTGATGCGTTTGTTCGGGTTGAATCCGGATGTGGCTTTCCTGTGGTTGGTGGGGAACACGGTAGGATTGGCTTACGGCTCGGCGATCATGATGGATTATGTCAAGATGGGAAAATTGGGGCATCAAGAGACTGATTTGCTGAATCATCACTTGGCAATTTCTCATTCGCAATTGGAGGATCCGCTGTTGTTTGCCGTGATGGGGTTGCCTGTCGGTTGGTTGATCCTTCCCCGGGTGGTGTTGGCTATGATTGTCGTGTGGGTTCGTCGAGGTATTTATTTGTTGCAGGTGCATATACACCCACCGGTAAAAGTTGAAAATATTAGTTTATAAAGATATGAAATACACTATTGAAGAGGTTTTGAACGAAAAGCAGGCAAAAGAATTTTTGCTGTTACCTGTATCCCTTTACAAGAATGATAAAAATTGGGTGCGGCCTTTAGATAATGACATTACAAAGGTATTCGACCCGAGGAAGAATCCTTTTTTCAACCATGGCGAGTGTACCCGTTGGTTGTTGCGGGATGAAAAAAAACAATGCGTGGGGCGTGTGGCCTCTTTTATTGATAAAAGTTCTTGTCATTTGGATTCGTATTCGGTAGGGGGGATGGGTTTCTTCGAGTGTATTAATGATCAGGAGGCCGCTTTCATGCTGTTCGACCGTTGTCGGGCATGGTTGGAGGAACGAGGCATGGAGTCCATGGAAGGGCCGGTGAATTTCGGGGAGCGTAACGAGTGGTGGGGTTTGCTGGTGGACGGTTTCAAGCCGCCAGTATTTCAGATGCCTTACACGCATAAGTATTATGTCCCGTTTTTTGAAAATTACGGGTTCCGTGATTATTTTAAGCAATATATTTACCGGACTCACCTCGTGATGGAGAGTCTTTCCAAAGTGGTGATTTGGAAGTCGGAGCGGTTGTTGAAGAATGAAGATTACCGGATTGCTTCCTACCGGGAGATGACGCCTCGGCAGGCGAAAGATGCCTTCCTTGTCATTTATAATAAGGCGTGGAATCTGAACGTGCATGGTGTCGGAGGAATGGATAAGGAGCAGGTGGAGGTGTTGTTCAAGACTTTGAAGCCGGTGCTTGATCCGGATTTGTTGTATTTTGCTTACTATAAGGGAGAGCCTATCGGTTTCTTTATCATGATTCCGGAATTGAATTATATCGTGAAGCATGTGAATGGTAAGATTAGCGGCTTGGGTATTTTGAAATTCTTGTACTATCGCTATATCAAGCGCGGGCGTGTGGCCTTGGGATTAATTTTTGGTGTTGCATCCGAATTTCAAGGACGTGGGGTTGAGGCTGCCATGATTTATGCTTTCTGTAAAAATATTATTTTGTCGAAGAAGACTTATGACTGGTTGGATATGAGTTGGGTGGGAGATTTTAACCCGCAGATGATGCATTTGATGGATTACATCGGGGCAAAACAGTCTCAGACGTATATTACTTATCGCAAATTGTTCCGTGATGATATTGCATTTTGTCGTTCCATTGATAAAAAGGTGAAAGATACAGGTAGTGAAGAGTGATAAGGTGCGGAAAGCGGTTATCGAACGATCCCGCCCCCGATCACTCGGTCTTGCCGGTAAAAGACTGCCGGTTGTCCGGGGGCGACGGCCCAGGCGGGAGAGGATAGTTGCACGTGTAATGTCTGATCGGGTTGGAAGGAGAGACGTGCGAATCCTTCCGGGTTTAGCCCGATACCTCGTACTTTTACCTCGATGTCTTCGGATAAGATTTCTTCGGGGTCAATTAAATGCACTTGGTGTAGGGAGAAGGTTGTTCGGAATAAGCTTGTTTTGTCTCCCACGACGATTTGGTTCGTGGAGGGGGACAGGCGTGAAACGTACTGTGGGGTTTGTCCCTTGAGGGGGATTCCTTTTTTTTGTCCCACGGTGTAATTTACAATCCCGGTATGTTCTCCCACGGGATTGCCGGATTCATCCACGATCCGACCGGGAGTGAAGCAAGCGTCAGTGCCGGGTTGTCGGGCGATAAAGTTCCGGTAGTCACCTTTTTCAAGGAAACAGATACTCATGCTTTCTTGTTTTTCTGCCAGACGGGTGAAGCCGTGAGTTCTGGCTATTTCTTTGACCTGTGTTTTCGTGTAATCTCCCAACGGGGTGATGACCCGGTGTAGTATTTCTTCCGGCACGCCCCATAAGAAGTAAGATTGGTCTTTATTCGGGTCAATTCCTTTGTGGACGTAATCATGGTTCGTGAAAGGGAGTACCCGGATGTAGTGACCGGTGGAGATGTAACGTATGTTTAATTCGTCTGCCAGATCGCGTAGCAGGTTCCATTTGATAGAGCTGTTGCACGTGGCGCATGGATTGGGGGTAATTCCCGAGAGATAGCCTTGGATGAAAGGTTGGACCACTCGTTCCTGGAAGAGCTGTCTGCCATTCAGCCGGTAGAGTTTGATGCCCGTTTGTTTACATAATTCCTCGACTTCTGGTTCTTGCGAGTGTCCGACCTGTGAGTCCCATAATTGCAGGTGAACGCCAATGACTTCAAGCCCCTGTTGTTGTAACAGGAGTGCCGTTACGAAACTATCCACGCCTCCGCTGAGGCCGACTACCACTTTTTCCATGTTCCTTAATTTATTGAAGTCGGGGACAAAAATACGGTTTAATTTTAGAATTGTCATGCGGTTTTGTATTTTGTTGGATGAATTTGTTGCTTGAATTCCTGACAGTTGTGGGATAATAAGTATTTTTAAGATGATATTTTTTACACGTACTCCCGCGAGACACTTGTTTTTCTCGTTTAAATTGTCTTAATTTGCAGCACGAAATACGGGAGTGGCTCAGTTGGTAGAGCATCGGTCTCCAAAACCGAGGGTCGGGAGTTCGAACCTCTCCTCCCGTGCAGAAAGAGGTTGGACAGACAGCCTCTTTTTTTATTTATATAGATAAAATGATATGACGAAATTGGTAATTTTTGATTTGGATGGGACATTGTTGAATTCTTTACAGGATTTGGCAACGAGTACGAATTATGCTTTGCAGCGACATGGGTACCCGACACATGAATTGCCTGCTTTTCGTTATTTCGTGGGGAACGGGATCGATAAGCTACTTGAACGGGCTTTACCGGAGGCAGAACGCTCGCGTGAGAATGTGTTGAAGATTCGGGAAGATTTCATGGCTTATTATGCTGAGCATAAGGCAGACTTCACGGCTCCTTATGATGGGATTTGCGAATTGCTGAAGACACTGAAGCGTCATCAGCTGTTGTTAGCCGTGGCCTCCAATAAATACCACGCGGCTACGCAGGAGTTGATTCCGGAGTACTTTGGTGAGGGAGTCTTCGATTTCGTTTATGGACAACGGGAAGGTATTCCCGCGAAACCCAATCCCACGATTGTTTTTGACATCATGAAAGAGGCTGGAGTTTCTAAGGAAGAGGTGCTTTACGTGGGAGATTCCGGTGTGGATATGCAAACAGCCGTGAATAGCGGTGTGACCTCGATCGGTGTGACATGGGGATTCCGGGATCGGAAAGAGTTGTTGGCAAATGGGGCTCAATACATTGCTGATGAACCTTATGAGATTATGAAGTGGGTTCATATGTAGGCATTTTTTATTTTACTTGTTTACTCGAAAATATTTTCTATTTTTGTGCCAAATGCGAGTGAAATGGCAAACTCTAATGAGATATTATCTTTGTACAAGCATGATGAAAGGGCTGCTTTGCAGAAACTTTTTGATATCTATTATGAACCACTTTTGCTTTATTGCTACCGTTTGATACGAGATTCGGAAAGTGCAGAGGATATCGTACAGGATTGTTTCGTGCATATATGGCGTTCTCGGCGCTTGGAAAATTTTGAAGGAGAACTGGATCGGTTCATGTTTCAGGCAATAAAGTTCAGGGCGATTAATTATGTCCGCGATCAATATCGAAGAGATCGGTTAGCTGATAATATTTCTGAGGAGAATGATGAACTACCGACTTATTTTCAAGAGGAAGAGGCGGGAAAGGAAATAGAATTGTTGCATTACACGATTAGTTGCCTCCCGGATGAATGTCGAAAGATATTTTTGATGGCTTGTTTGGATGATATGAAATATCGGGAGATTGCAGAAACGTTGAATATCAGCATTAACACGGTCAAAACACAAATGAAGATAGCCTTGCGATTTTTGCGGGAGCACTTGACACGGGATACATTTTCTTCTATTCTACTTTTTATTTCTACAGGAAAATAATTAAAAATTCGGGAAAAAATCTTTTTTTCTTTTCACCCTAAATGAAAGGTGGGGTGATATATATGTAGAAGAACAAATATTTTGGAATGGAAGAAAATGATATAGATCGAATTTTAGCTGCCAGTTTTACCGGAGAAAAGCTTTCCGAGGAGGAACGATGTCTGTTGGAAGAATGGAAACAAGAGGATGGACATAAGTGGTTTGAGAATGAACTGCATGAGTTGAAAGAGCTTGGTAAAGATTTGAAAAGCCGGGAAGACAAGAATCTTGTTTTTGCTCGAATCGAAAAAAATGTACGAAAGCAACGAAAAGGGCGATTGTTTATTCGTTGGAGTTCTATTGCTGCAAGTATATTGTTGCTAGTCGGTGTTGTGGGGTATTTAATGTATTCTCAAGAAAGTGAAGATAAAACAATGCAGTTGGTGAATATCGGCCCGGGTTCACCTAAAGCGGAACTTGTGTTACCTCAAGGGCAAGTTATCGAGTTGGACTCTTCTTCTCGGGAGATACTTCTTGCCAATCATCAATCAAAAGTGACGAGTAGTAAAAATACATTGATTTATGGTGGTGACACAGATTCTGTGGCTGTAGAGTACCATACTGTTCGGATTCCGTTAGGAGGGGAATTTAGTCTTCAATTGTCCGATAATACGCGCGTGTATCTGAATTCCGGTTCATCATTGCGTTATCCGGTTAGGTTTGCGGGAGGTGTTAGGGAAGTCTTTTTGACAGGAGAGGGATTTTTTGAAGTGACAAAAGATAGTGAACGGCCTTTTATAGTGAAAACTGAAGACGTGGACGTGAGCGTGCTGGGGACTTCTTTTAATGTGAATGCTTATCCGGATGAAAAAATGGTCGCAACGACGTTAGTAGAGGGGAAAGTAAGGGTTGGATACGGAACACAAAAATATGATTTGGATCCGGGCATGCGACTTGTGTATGATCGGGAAAATGGGACAGCGGATGTGCGTGTTGTTGATACGGAACTTTATACTTCTTGGAAAGATGGTTATTATTATTTTAAACAAGAGTCTTTGGAGAAAATAATGGATGTATTAGCCAGATGGTATAATTTGAATGTCTTTTTCCAGAATTCAGAGTTGAAGAGTATGGAATTTGGCGGACGCTTGAGACGCTATGAGAATATAAGTTATTTGCTGGAAAAAATGGAAGGAACTCAAGATGTGAAGTTTGTAATTAACGGTAATACCATTATTATAAAAAGAAAAACAGATTGAAAATCTGATCAATCTTCAATCTGCTAAATTAAAATATACTTTTCTTGTCATTTGCACCGAGAAGAAAGTATATCATGTATAATTTGAATACAAATCTATGAAAAAAAAACGAAATGGTGCCAGGTCATACCTTGGGATATCATGGCGCAAGATGTTAATGTTTATGAAATTTTTGAGTATTCTATTGTTTGGGATGTGTATGTCTTTACATGCTAAAGTACTATCTCAAGAGGCGAAAGTTACTCTTGACATGAAAAACGTGGCGTTAACCACCGTGTTAGAGGAGCTTGGTAAACAATCGAAATGTGATTTCTTTTACAATTACGCTTTGATGCAGTCGAAAGGGATGGTAAATGTGAAAGCAGAGAATCTGGAACTTGGAAAAGTTTTGGAAGAGTTATTACCCAAGTTAGGATTGACATTTACTTTTGACCAAAATGTTATTGTTATCCGGGAGAAAGTAAGTGACGAGAAGTCGAAATTCGTACGTGTCAAAGGTTATGTGTATGACATTCACAAGCAAGGAATGCCTGGAGTAACGGTGAAGGTAGCAGGATTGCCTATTGGAACGTCCACAAACTCTAAAGGCTGGTTTGTGTTAGATTTGCCTTTACAGAAAGGATCTTTGGAATTTTCTTTTATAGGTTTTAAAAAGCAACTTATAAATTTTACGGAGAAGACGGATACGTTGCAAATTGTATTGGAGGAAGATTTGATGGAGTTGGAGGAAGTGACGGTGTCCACGGGATATTATAAAGTGGATAAGCGTCATTTGACAAGTTCCGTGACCACGTTGAAGATGGATGATATCATGCAACCGGGAGTCGGGACGTTGGATCAAATGCTGGAGGGAAGGATTCCGGGAATGATTTTTATGCAGAATAGCGGACAAGTGGGAGCTGCACCCAAGATTAAGATACGTGGAACAACAACGTTGTTGGGAAGTACAGCTCCCTTGTGGGTGTTGGATGGGGTGATTTTGACTGATCCTGTGAATGTTGATCCTGCAAGTATCAATGACTTGGATTTCGTGAACTTGTTAGGGAATGCCATTTCCGGTTTGAATCCCGAGGATATCGAAAAGTTGGACGTGTTGAAAGATGCTTCGGCTACTGCCATTTACGGACCTAAAGCTTCTAACGGTGTTATCGTGATTACCACGAAAAAGGGAAAAGTCGGGGCGCCAACCGTTTCTTATTCATTATCGGGAACCTATCGCCAACGTCCTCGTTACACGGATCGTTCTGTTGATGTGATGAATTCGCAGGAGCGAATTGATTTTTCCAAGGAAGTTGTACGCAAAAAGCAACTTGTGCCGAATTTGACGAGCTACGTGGGGTATGAGGCTGCCTATAATGATTATGTGAATGGGGTGATATCTCCGGATGAATTTATTCGGAAGGTGAAGTATATGGAAACGGTGAATACCGATTGGTTGGGTTTGTTAATGCAAGACACCTATTCTCACGCGCATACGTTGAGTGTTTCCGGGGGATCGGAAAATGTTCGTTATTATACATCGTTGGGGTATTCGACTGAGAATGGAAATTTGAAAGGGGAAGAGAATAATCGTTACAGCGCGATGGCTAAGGTCGATATCAATTACAATAAGTTTATTCTGTCATTTAATTTAAACGGGAATGTACAGAAAAGGCAGTATACTCCTCAAGAAGTCGGGTTGATGTCGTATGCATTGAATACGGCTCGTAGCGTGGGGGCATATAACGAGGATGGTAGTTTGATGTTTTATCAGAGGGATAATAATTTGGATCACATGTATTCCAAGCCTTTCAGTATTATTAATGAAAGGAAGAATACGGATGATGATGTGCAAACCAATGCGATTAGTGCGAGTGCGAATGTTGAGTATCGATTGATTCCTAGCTTAAAGGTCGGGATGCAATTTTCTTACGGGGTATCTAATTTTGAAGAGAAAGTTTACTTTGGAGAGAAAAGTTGGTATGCGGCAAATTTGAAGAGAGAGTATGCTCCCGGGACTGCTAATTTCGGGTATATAGCAGCTAATTCGGGAATGCCTGTCGGGGGTGAATTGCGATTGAATAATACTAAAAATGAGAATTATAGTATTCGGGCGAATTTGGCTTTCAATAAATTTTTGGATAAAGAAAACTGTCATCAGTTTCAGGCTTCTGTTATCGGAGAGTTGAGTTCAACGCTTTACACTGGTTTTGCCATTACCAAACGAGGGTACATTCCGGAGCGGGGAATGCTTTTTGATGATGTTAATTTGTCGGATTCGTGGGGATACGTGTCATATCCTGATTATGACAATTGGTTAAAAACTAATTCTGCTGCCAAGGGGATTTTGACTCATAATTTGACTCGTCAGGTGGGATTGGTCGGAACGTTGTTTTATGCTTATAAAGATGCGTATATTTTTAATGCTAATATGCGTATCGACGGAAGTAATAAATTCGGGGATGCTAGTAATGAAAAATTAAACCCGATATGGTCCGTTTCCGGTCGGTGGAATATACACGAGAATCTGTTGTCGAATAAATGGTGGATCAATACTCTTGCGTTAAAAGCCTCGTTCGGTTACCAGGGGAATATGTCTGCCCAGGATTCTCCCAACTTGATTGTACAGCGGAAGGGCACGCATTGGGCATTTAACGAATTATACTCTTCCATCAAGTATTACCCGAACCCGCATTTAAAATGGGAAAAGACGTCAACCTATAACATCGAGTTGGAATACTCGTTGTTTAATAACAAGCTAGTCGGGAATTTCAGTTATTATTACCGGCACACGACGGATGCGTTTATGTCAAAAACGGTTTCGAGAATTAATGGTGTTAGCAGTTACACGGTAAATCAGGGGACGTTAAATAATCAAGGTTTTGAATTTGATATTAATTATACCCCCATCGAGAATCTTGGTGCGGGAGGGGAGAAGCGCGGTTTTGTGTGGCGTATAAACCCGAATTTCGGTTCCGTATTCAATCAATTGGTGGATAAAGTGAAAGGTAAAGACAAGGTTTTACAGGATGAAATCAGGTACGGGGATTATCTGGATGGCCGGGTGCAAGTGTCGGGACGTCCCGTGAACACGTTTTATTCCTATAAGTTTACAGGCTTGGATTCCAAGGACGGGCGTCCTACTTTTTACGGGACGGATGCCGACGAGATTGTCGGAAAGGATAAAAATGGGAATGACCTGACTCGCCAGAGAGCGTATGAGTTGATGACGTTGGGAGAGGTGTGTATGGAAGTAATGGAGCATTCCGGTTGTAGGGAACCTTTTTTGCAGGGAAGTATCAGTAATTATTTGGGCTGGAGAAATTGGGGTTTATCTTTTAATTTAGCCTATAGTGTGGGATCGAAGATTCGTCTGTTGCAAATGTATGGAAGCAATAATTCAGCCGTTTTACCTCCGGTGACAAATATGCGAGGTGAATTCGTGAATCGTTGGCAACGTCCCGGAGATGAGGAATATACGAATGTTCCCGGTTTGTTGGATGCTAAAAGTTACAACAGGACTAAAACTCCCTGGTGGAATGATAAACCGTATGAATTTGCCGGAACGATCTGGAATATGTATGATAATTCCAATCTACGAGTTGCTTCGGGTGATTATTTGAAATTGACGAGTTTATCGTTACGCTATGTCGTTCCGGAGAGGATTTGCCATAAAATGTATATGAAATCGGCCTATTTGAATGTGAGTGGAACAAATCTATTTACCATTTGCAGTAAAGAATTGAAAGGGCAGGATCCCTCTCAATCCGGTTCTTCCGAGTTGATAAACATATCTGTTCGCCCGACTTATAGCCTTAGCTTGAATGTAACATTTTAATGCGTGAAAAAGATGAGAAAATATGTAATCTTAATACTTTGTGGGTTATTGTTTAACTCGTGCGGAAAATTCTTGGAAGAGTTTTCACAGGATTTGGCGTATGCGGAGAGTTGTACCGATTTGGACGAGATTCTTATCGGGAATGGGTACATGGATCAGCCGACGTTTGCTACAGAGGCCAGTATTTATGGGAATGGCTACTATCCTTATATTCATGTGATGGATGACGATGTGGTGATGACAATATTTAAAAAAGATGGCACTAGAGATGTGATTAACAATTTGGTTTCTTTCAAGAATTTCTATGACTGGTCTGACCAATTGACGATAAACCCGAAGACGGAGGAGGAGTGGGAAGATCGGGATTGGGAGAAAATGTATAGTCATATTGCCTACCTGAATGTCATCATCGCTCACGTGAAAAAATTTACAAACGATTCTGTTGAGATTCGAAATAGAATTGAAGGGGAGGCTCGTTTCTTAAGAGGGGCTTATTACTACCTGCTGGTTAATCTTTACGCGAATCCTTACGTGAAAGAGACGGCGTCCACAGATATGGGAGTCCCTTTAAATCTTACCGAGGATATTGTGGATGAATATTATAAACGTAATTCCATGGAAGAGTGTTATCGGGTGATCGTGGAAGATCTGAAAGCTGCCGCGGAGAAATTGAAGGGGGTAACCCAACCGACCATCTATCGGGTGAATGAGCTTGCCGCTCGTGTCTTGTTAAGCAGGGTGTACCTGTATATGGGAGAGTGGCAATTGGCGTTGGATGAATGCCAGAAAGCATTGGCGTTGGAAGGTGTAGAGTTGATGGATTTGAATTCATTTCCGGGAAGAGAGGGAAACCGGAATATGCTAGATGTACAAAATCCGGAAATTGTATTTACTCAAGGGTATAATGCAACTACTCTATTTTACAAGGATATTAGCTATTTTATGATATGTTCTTTCGCCTGTTCGGAAGAGTTGATTTCTTTATATAACCAATGGGATGATCAGGGAGTCAAGGATTTGAGATTGAATGCCTTTTTTGAACTTCATGGAGATGAGCAGTACAAGGTGGCTAAAGTGGTAGAGAAAGTCTACGATTGTTTTGTGATTCGGAGTGCGGAATTATATTTGAACAAGGCGGAAGCTGAAGCCATGTTGGATAAAGCGGATGCCAAGCAGACGATTAAAACGCTATTGTACAATCGCTTTGAAGGAGAAATCCCCCCTGTAGATGGATTGAGTGGGAAGGATTTAGTCTCGTTTATCCGGGATGAACGACGCCGGGAACTTTGTTTTGAGGCTCACCGTTGGTTTGATTTGCGTCGGTACGCTGTTTCTCCGAAATACCCGGAGAAAAAATCCATAAGACATGAGACTTATGATAAAAATGGAGTCTTGGAAGGGGATTACGTGTTGAAACCGTATGGTGAAGATCCGGCGTGGGTGTTACCGATTCCCGGTTACGAGATCGTGTACAATCAAGGTAATTTGGTGGATAATCCCCAGCGGGTGGAAAGAGAATTGGAGTAACGGATAATAAAAAATAAGTTATATGTGGAAAAGTTATTTATTATATAGTGTATGCGTCTTTATGTTATTGATTTCTTGTAATGAAGAAGATATTAAACTGGATGCAAGTACTGTTGTTGACTGGTTTGCCGTGCCGGATAGACCGGGAGAATTAGGACATTTACTTCATAAAATATATGAAGAGACAGGGGTTTCCGTGTTCGTTAACGACACGTTGGGGTACGTGGAAGATGGTGTTGACGCTAACGGAGATCCGGTCAGATTTTATGAGACCGTAAGTGAAAGATACCTTATTTACAGTTCCGTGTCAAAAGATATTCGTTTCGTTTTATCGAAAGATACGGCTGCCATGTTGAAGGCTGCTTCTGCGATCGAGAAATGGGTGGTCCCGAATTTGCCTCCTTCGGGTAAATATAGGGTAAAATCTTTATTGTTGGTTGATAGCTTGTTGACGGCAGATTATGGCGGTGATACGATAAGAGAGGGGGGAAAAACGGCATGGGTTTTTGAGGAATCAATAGAAACAACTCCCGTGGGTAAACTGGCAGATATAAAGAATATGAATGAACCCACGTTGAAGTTTTGGGCCGGAATGGTGCTGAGTGCTAAAGTATATACTTGGTTAGACAGTCATTGTTCTGATTCCCTAAAAGTCTTTTATAAAATGACTAATTCGGATTTACCAACCAAAGCTAGAACTCTATACAATCTGCATGATTATAAATTTTATAGAATGATTGATACCGGAGAGGAGATTGATTTGAATTCGGATTGGTATTTCGGTGCAGAATTATGGGACCATTGGCGTATGGGATTTTTGGAATGGGGGGATACGGAATGGCGTGAAATTGATCCTAACAATAGTAACAGAGAGATAGTACATCGTAAAGCTTTGGAAAAACCTTGTGATGCGATGAATTATATTGCTGCTGTTTACGCTTTTTCGGACGAAGAGTTCAAGAATCTTTTTACAGGTGTGGAGTATAGCGAAAAGTGTATCCAGAGACGTTTGTACATGAAAAAGTTAGTGGAGCTTTTTTGTGAAGCAAACGGTACTACTTATCAATCTTTTCGTTAGAAAGGAATTAGAATGTTAGAATGAAAGGGGAACTAATGCTTGCTGAATGAAATTGGTGAATTAGTTCCTCTTTTGTTAATAAATCAGGTATGAAAAGAATTATTTTATTGGGAATAAGTCTTTTGACTTATTGTAGTGTGTTTGCCCAGGGTGTAAAATTTGATACAATTTCTTTGGATCAAGCTCTTGCTAGGGCTCAAGCGGAGGGAAAGTTCGTTTTTGTTGATGTTACAGCCTCTTGGTGTGAGCCGTGTCAATTGATGTTTGAAGAGGTGTTGAGTAAAAAAGAGGTGGGAGAGTTTTGTAACAAACAATTTGTCTGTATACAAATAGATATAGATAAATTGGAGGGGAAAGATTTTAAAAAAAAGTATGGTGTGAAGTCCCTCCCGACATTTTTTATTCTGCAAAAGGATGGCTCCGTAAGGCATCGTTTGCAGGGATCAAGAAGACCGGAAGATTTTTTGGCTTGGGCCAACCGGGGTGTGAGTGAAACGTCATCCTTGTTTTTTTTGAATAGTTTGCTTGAACAAAAACAGAAGATGAGTTTGCAGAATAGGGTGGATTATTATTTGGTGTTGCAAGATACAAGGAAGTTGTACGAAGCCGATAGTCTTCGGTCGGTTTTGTTTGAACAGACATCATTTGAAAAATTGATAGATAAAGAGTGTTGGCCTCTTTTTAGTGGAGATACGTATGGAAGCGAATATTTTGAATATGTGGTGAAGCATGGAGATGAATTCCGGGAAAAACAAGGGAAAGACCGTATTGACGATTATCTGGTTCAAGGCTATAAACAAGAACTACTGCGTTTGATGTATGATTGCCAGGCTTCTCCCGAAGCGTTTGATTTGGTCGAACAAATTACAACAACGTTGTCCGTCCCTGACCGTACGATTATCTCGGAGGGAGGGAAAACTAAAATCGTGTTGGCTTGGGCAAAGGAAGTAAAAGCTTTTTTGGAAAATGATATCTCGGGGATGGTGGAAGGAATGCGAGAATTGGTGGAGCTAAAGGAGTGGAAGGATTGTTTGTGGTATGCCATGAAATACGTGGGGGTGAACGGGAACGATGAAGATAAGGAACGCATGGGGCAATTTACTTTCAAGATGTTATTCGAATTTGCCAATACTCCTGTTGAACAATGGGATTTTTATCAAAAGTTTAGGTTTTTGGGGTTTCCGATAAGTTGTAACGGGAAATTTTGGAGTAATGCTTTAGAGCAAGTAAGGGTGAAGGATAAGCCGTTGTTGTTAGAATGTGTGAGAGGTAATGATGCTTATTTTATAGCTCGGAATTGGGCGTGGGATTTACCCGAACGGGTGAATTATCTGGATTCTTTATGTGTTAGCGTGAGGATTGATATGGATGATCCCGATGTGGCTTTTTTGAAAGAGAGATTTGAAATAACCCATTACCCCGCTTATTTTTTGCTGGATAAAGAGGGTAAGGTCAAATATTCTTGGGAAGGTATGATTGAAGAAGATCAAGTCTTTAGAGACTCGTTACGGAAAGGGTTGGAAGGTATTTGACGTATTTTCGACAAGCAGAGGAAGAGTTGGAATTCTGCTATGATGAATAGGAATTACCGGCTCTTCCTCTGTGATGTTCTAATATTTGAATGAACTTCCTCCTAAAAATTCCCTCAAGATGGAAGTTGGTGGTATTTCTCGGGTCGGTACGGCTTGGACGTACGAGAAGAATTTCAACAGGCGGGAGGCCTTGGAGTGTTCCGGGTATTTTACCAGCACTTCTTCCAGAAGTGGAACAGCTTGTTGTTTCAATGCTCCCAATTCGTACACGAGTGCCGAATTGAACATGACGTCGGCTTCTTCCTGGTAGGGAGTGATGTGTTTTTGTTCACCGGAAAGCACGCTTTCCCATCTTTTTAACGTGTCGAGAGCCGAATAGCCCCGGTATTTATGATCCCGGACCATGCGGCGGATCAAACGATTGTCCGATGGGTTAATAATGTTGTGGTTATCAATAGAGATCACCGTAAGTGCCGAAATAAATATTTTGAACAGGCTTTCATGAGGCAGGTATTCGGTTAGTTTGGGATTCAAACCGTGAATCCCCTCCACGATAATCACGTTGTTGCTACTCATTTTTAATATCTCTCCGTCGTAGAAACGTTGGCCTGTTTCGAAGGAGAACTTGGGAATTTCTACTTCTTCACCTCTCAATAAACTCATGATGTTGTCGTTGAAGGTGTTGATGTCCAATGCGTCAATCGTTTCGAAGTCATATTCCCCTTTCTCGTCCCGGGGCGTGTTTTCCCGGTTCACGAAATAGTTGTCCAGGGATAAGTTGACAGGTTTGATGCCGTTCACCAATAATTGGATGGCCAATCGTTTCCCGAATGTGGTTTTTCCCGAAGAGGAGGGACCGGCGATGAGCACGACTTTTACCTTCTTTTGTTTTTTGATCTGGTCGGCGATCTGGGAGATCTTTTTCTCGTGTAGGGCTTCGCTAACCTTGATCATGTCGCCGGCATGTTTGTGCTCGATGGCTTGGTTTAAATGCCCGATTTGCATTACTTCGGAGATTTTGCCCCACCGTTTGAACTCGCTGAAGGTGCTGAACAGTTTCTCTTGGGGGACGAACGGGAGTATTTGCGTCGGGTTTGTCCGGTCGGGGAGCATCAATAGCATTCCATCTTTGTAATCCATCAGGTCGAATACTTTCAAGCATCCGGTGGAAGGAGCCAGTGTCCCGTAGAAGTAGTCGCAAGTCCCGTCAATGGAATAAACCGAGGTGAACATCTTCCCTCGGGTGGAAAGTAATATCTCTTTATCCTTTAAACCTTGACGGTTGAAAAGTTTGATGGCTTCTTCCGTGGGAGTTTCCGTGCGCATGATCTCGTAATCGTGATCGATGATACGTTGCATTTCTTTTTTTATCTCGGTAATCCTGTCACCGGTGAGTGTAAACTCTTTGTTTGCCAAGCGACAGAAGATTCCGTTAGAAAGATGGTATTCCACGACGAGTGTTTTTTTCGGGTAGAGATTGCGTATCGCCTTGTAAAGTACGAAAATGAGAGAACGCAGGTACACGCTATACCCGTCCAACGTGGTGACATCAATGAAGTTCACGTATTTGGGGTTGTATATCTCGTAATGCAGATCTCGTACCTCGTTATTGACTAACGCACCCAGAATGTTCTGGTGATTTGTGGGGAATACAATTTTCTTGAATTCTTTTAAACTAGATCCAGTGGGTATCTGGTATTCTTTTCCATTGTTTTCGCAAAAGATGGTTATTTTATTCTTTTCCATGTTGGGAGTTTTTTACATCAAATATAGGCTGAATGGTACAAATAGCGTGCCGAACACCTTTTATTTGTATACTTGCTTGTTTTCAGGAATGGCGATATAATACGTTTTATGTTTCCCGACTTTTAACGAGGTCTGCCGTAGCCAAGGATTAAAGCGTTTCAACGTTTTGTAGGATATTCCATGCTCTTGCGCGAAGTCCGCCAAGTCCTTTATGTTTTTGGTTACTTTGACCTGCGTGGTCGGTTCCACGGGATACAAGTGGTCCACGTAAAAATCATACAAGTGAGGTTCTTCCATGATTTGCTTTAAGGCCAGCATGCGGTACACGTATCTTCCGGTTTCCTCGTTTAGCAGGAGGTCGTAAAAGTTTTTTTCTTTTTGTCGGTTCATCTGTTTGGTGAGCATGTTCATACCACCGTTGTAGGAGGCTGCAGCCAGTGTCCAGGAACCGAATTTTTGATAGGCTTTTTTCAAGTAGGTACAAGCGGCACGGGTAGCTTTTTCCACGTGATAGCGTTCGTCCACGTCGTTCGTTACTTCCAGTCCCAGTTCTTTGGCCGTAGCGCTCATGAGTTGCCATATTCCCACGGCTCCGGCATAAGATACGGCCAGTGGGTTCAAGCTACTTTCGATGACGGCCAGGTATTTGAAATCATTCGGAACGCCTTCCGCTTTTAGGATGGGTTCGATAATATGAAAATAGCGGGGAGCATTTTTCAGAATCTGGATCGTGTGTGAATGCAAGTAGGTATTCACGATCAGTTCCTTTTTGAAAGCTTCTGTCACGTCGATTCTTTCCAGGGGTACCGGTTCTCCGGCCAAACTGAATGTTGTCGGTAAATCCACGTCTGATGATTTCATGAGGAGGAATGGCGGTTCCTCGTTCTTCTTATGTTCCTTTTGATCGTGATAAATGTAATACCCGATCGCTGCACTATTTAGCAAGACAAGAATTGTCAGAAATGTAAGTAAAATGTTCCTTTTCACTGCCAATGATTTTATTTTTCGAAAATACATCTTTTTCTTGATTTTTACGATAAAGTAGAGAAAAAAAGTGTGTGTAGAATCGCTAAGAATTGTACATTTGAGGAATAAATAGTAATTTCGTAGGTTTTAATTTTAAATTCAAGAGCAATGACTATAGAGGAACAAGTTAGCAAAGGCATCATGGCGGCCATGAAAGCTAAAGATACCGTCCGTTTGGAAGTTTTGAGAAATATAAAGAAAGTGTTTATCGAGGCAAAATCTGTAGCCGGGGCTCCGGATCAGATTGCTGATAGCGAGAGCGTGAAGATTATCCAGAAATTGGCGAAACAGGGACGCGAATCGGCTGAAATATATAAAAGTCAGGGAAGAGAAGATTTGTATTCTCATGAGATGGCGCAGGTTGAGGTGTTGAACGAATTTTTGCCGAAACAGTTGAGCGAGGAAGAACTGAGAACAGCGTTGAAGGCGATTATCGAGAAGGTGGGAGCGACTTCAGCCAAAGAGATGGGGAAAGTGATGGGTGTTGCTTCCAAAGAATTGGCCGGGGTAGCTGACGGTAAAGCGATTTCCGCTATCGTAAAAGAATTATTGAGCTAAAGTTCGTAGGAATTAGAAGAAATGTTTACGGATTTCACGATCGCGTGATTGATTTTCTTTATGAACTTGTAATTAAGTGAAAAATGAGTAGTGTGAAAGATTGGACTGCCAG
>ERZ1673736.2371-NODE-2371-length-20972-cov-5.389826_pt1 | contig 20972 bp, 19 predicted proteins | sample MGYA00580212_ERZ1673736 | MGnify/ENA primary metagenome ERZ1673736 (study PRJEB41218, sample SAMN15661752) | gut metagenome | host: Homo sapiens | place: Canada: London | collected 2015-08-20/2019-03-30 | study: EMG produced TPA metagenomics assembly of...
TAGTGGTTTCGTTTTCCGACATAATATAATGTAATGTACCGGGTTTCCCCTCAACACGAACACGGCGGGGCGACCCGCCTGAAGGACCAACGGCATGTTTTGGGAACGCTCGTGCGGGGAGCAATTTAACGATCTGCTTCCAACAATCAACTCTTTTCACGCATGCCGGCAATTTTTCTGTGACTTACCGTGTGTCATCTGGCATAGTGACAGGGCAAACGCACACACAAGCCAATGAAGCATCCTGATTTTCTGGACAACAGGGATTTTACGGGGGAAGACAAGAAGCGCCCCTCCACCCTGCACATGGACACCAGCTACAAGGCCCTGGAAGGGGACGTAAAAAAACTTTCGGAAACCGCCTCTACCCGGCATGACCCCCGCTATTTGCAGGAATATATCAAAACGGGCATCAACATGGCGCAGTCGGACGCTTCCGACCACGATTTCACCGTCCTGATCCGCGCCGGGCGGGAGATGTACCGCGCCAACTGCGTGTTCGCGCCGTACCGCCACATCCGCAAGGTATCCATCTTCGGTTCCGCGCGCATCCGGCACGATGAGCCGGCCTATGAAACGGCGCGGGAATTCGCCCGGGAAGCCAACGAACACGGCTACATGGTCATCACGGGGGGAGGTCCCGGCATCATGCAGGCGGCCAATGAAGGGGCCGGGGAGGAACGCTCCTTCGGCCTGAACATCACGCTGCCCTATGAACAGACCTCCAACCATGTGGTGGCCAACAGCAACAAGTTGATCAACTTTTACTACTTCTTCGTCAGAAAGCTGAACTTCGTGGCGGAAAGCGACGCCATGGTGGCGTTCCCCGGCGGCTTCGGCACCATGGACGAAGTGTTTGAGACCCTCACGCTGATCCAGACCGGGAAAGCCACCATTTACCCCATCGTCCTGCTGGACTCCCCCGGCAAGACCTTCTGGCTGAACTGGCTGGCCTTCATCCGCGTGGAGCTGGTAGACGCCGGCCTCATTTCGGAAGACGACCTGCATCTGATCCACGTCACCAAGAATCCGGCGGAAGCCATCGACCACATCGACCGGTTCTACCGCATTTTCCATTCCTACCGCTTCATCGGGGACACGATCGCCATCCGCCTGAACGCCCCCATTCCAGCCCAGTGGGTGGAACACCTGGAACGGGATTTTGCAGACCTGATCCTGCCCGGAGGCCGCATGGTCCAGACCGGCCCCCTGCCGGACGAAGCGGACGAACCCCATCTGGACAAACTGCCGCGCATCGCCTTCCCCATCCGGCGCGGCAATTACGGCAGGCTGCGCCTGCTGATCGACCGCATCAACGAGGCCCCCAGCAGGACCTACACCCCCGCCCCCCATGCCTGAACTGTTTCCGGCATGGCTCATCCCCCTGGTCTTCGGGATGGCCGGGGCGTGCATAGGCTCTTTCCTGAACGTGGTCATTTACCGCGTTCCGCTGGGCATTTCCATCAATGATCCGGCGCGCTCCTTCTGCCCGGAATGCGATGAACCCATTCCCTGGTACCTGAACATTCCGGTCTTCAGCTGGCTGTTCCTGAGGGGGAAATCCGCATGCTGCCGGACACCCATTAGCTTCCGCTACTGGCTGGTGGAACTGCTGACGGCGCTCATCTTCGCGGCCATGGCCTGGAAATACGCGGATATGTCCCTGGCCGCCGCCGTTCTGCTCTGCGTGTGGAGCGCCCTGGCCATTGTCATCATCTTCATTGACGCGGAACATCTCATCGTTTACCGCTCCCAGGCGCTGGCCGCCGCCGCTGCGGGCGTGGGCGCCAGCTGCTTCTTCCCCTTCCTGCTGCCGGACAAGGATATCATGACCTGGACAGACGCTTTTCAAGGAGCCGTCCTGGGCGGAGCCGCAGGCTATGCCATCATCAGACTGGTCATTGAACTGGGCAAGCTGCTCTTCGGTTCATGGAAGGAGCATTTCGACACTCCCGCCGCATGGAGCTTGAAAGAGCCGGAATCCGACCATGAGGAATTGCAGCTTGTGGTCAACGGCCAGCGCCATGACTGGTCCATGCTTTTTCACCGCACTGCGGACAGGGCCGTGCTTTCCGGCGGTTCCGTCGTCATCGACGGAGAGGAGCAGTCCCCCGGCGACGTTATCTTGTACCGGGACAGAATAGAGCTGGAAAACGGAGACGTTTTTCCCCTGGAAAACGTGGAAAGTGTAGAAGGAGCCCTGACGGACATTCACGCAAGGCGGGAGGCCATGGGCTCCGGGGACGCCTGGATATTGATGATGGCCGGCTGCGTGGGAGGCTGGCAGGGAGCCGTTTTCTGCCTTTTTATCGGCTCTTTGCTGGGAATTGCCCAGGCTGTCGTCTCCCGCCTGGGTTTCGGTAAAAACCTCCCCTTCGGCCCTGCCCTGCTCAGCGCCGCCTTTATCTGGCTTCTGGGAGGCGACCGATGGTGGTTTCTGTACATCAGGTTCATTTCCGGAGAATAATTTCCTTTCCATGACACATTCAAGACCGCACCTGCAACAGGCTCGGTCTTATTTTTGTCGTTTTTCATTCACAGCCAGTGATTTTATCTATCCGCCGCCTTGTGGGCACATGGGGTCCGTCCCACCGGGTTTCCACCGTGATCTACGGAACATCCATATTTTTATTTTGAAACCAAACCCGGACTCGGGTGTTCATCATAACAAAGGGAGGTAATTCCGAACCGCCGCAAGATGTGCGGAAAGGATTCCCTCTCCAAACGCATTAACCTCACCACTCAAAAAATTATGACCAAACAAATGATATTAGCCGCAGCCTTCGCCGCGTGTTCGGCATTCGCCCAGGATGCGCCCGCTCCGGATATGCCCGGAGCTCCGGACGGCCAGCCGGCACCGGAAATGAGGGGGGCCCCGCGCCACAGGGGCGACGGTCCCCGCCGCCAGGGCCCCCGTCCTGGCCAGAGGGAACTCCAGATCAGGCAGATCAATCCCGGCATGATGATCATCGGGGAAGAACTTGTCATGGCCCGGTATGACACCGACAAGGACGGAAAGCTTTCCGATGAGGAAGTAGCCGTTCTGAAAGCCGATGTGCAAAAGGACCAGGAAGCCAAGAAGGCCGCCATCCTGAAGAAATTCGACAAGGACGGCGACGGCAAGCTCTCCGCTGAGGAAAGAAAAGCCATGCGGGAGGAATGGGCCAAGGATAATCCGGAAGCCGCCAAGCGCATGGAGGAAATGAAAGCCCGTCAGGAAGCCCGCAAGGCGGAAATGCTGAAAAAGTTCGACAAGGACGGAGATGGCAAACTCTCCGACGAGGAAAAGAAAGCCATGCAGGAGGAATGGGCCAAGGAACACCCGGGAGCCGCCAAGCGAATGGGAAAGATGAACAACCGCGGCCCCAGAGGGCCTGAAGCCGGAGACCGTGGCCGCGGTCCCCGCGGCCCAATGGCGGACGGCCCGCGCCACCAGGGAGGTCCGCGCTCGGAAGCTCCCCGTCCACCCAGAGCTCCGGAAGGACGCCGCGGTGACGGCGACCGCGGCCCCCGCGGCAACCGCCCTGACGGTCCCCGTCCCCAGCTTGATCCCAACCGAGCCCCCATCATGATGGCCGGCTGGATGCTGATCGAAGAAAAATACGATGCCGACAAGGACGGCAAGCTGAATGAAGCTGAAATGACGCAGCTCAAGGCTGATGCCGACAAGGCTCTGGAAGCACGCCGCGCCGCACGCAGGGAAGCCAGAAAGGCAGCCCGCGGCAATGACACGCCTCCGCCCGCTCCGGCTCCGGCTGAAGAAGGCGAATAATCTACCCGCACAGCAAAAGAGAGAAAACAGAGATACGGCCCCGTCTGCCTCACGGCAGGCGGGGTTTCTTTTTAGCCGGAAAAACACGGGGAAATACCCCGCTGCCTGTTGTTGAAAAGAAGGAATGGCAGAACCGGGGAAGGTACCGGGAGAGTCCTCCTTCCATGCCAGTTCTTTCCCATGTCCTACGGAATCCGGCTTCTTCCTTTCCGGACATTAAAAAGCCGGGGAAGGCACAGCCTTTCCCCGGCGTCATAAACTCAACTGATCCAGGATACCGGATCAGGCTCCGGCCTTCATGGCCTGCTTGACTTCCGCATGCAGCCCATGCTTTCTGGAGAAGAGGAGCGCCGCCGGAGAAGCGATGAAGATGGAGGAATACGTACCAATCAGGATACCGGCGGAAATCGTCCAGGCGAAGTCTTCCATGGAAGGACCGCCGAAAAAGTACAGGCAGACCAGCACGGCCAGCGTGGAAAGGGACGTCAGCAAGGTACGGGAAAGCGTTTGATTGATGGCGTCATTCATGATTTGCTCTGCACTTTCGTTCGGGTCAGCATAGCGTATGTATTCGCGAATGCGGTCGAACACGATGATCTTGTCGTTGATGGAATAGCCCGCCACCGTCAGCAGGGCGCCGATGTGAATCACGTTCAATTCCGTGCCGCTGATGATCACCAGGCCCAGCACCAGCAGGACGTCGTGCGTCAGGGCGATCACGGCCCCGATGGCAAAGGTCCATTCAAACCGCACCGTCAGGTAGATCATGATGCCCAGAATACCGAAGAACAGGGCCCATGCGGAGGTAATCAGCGTGTCGTACCCCATGGACTGGCCGATGGTTTCCTCGCTGAACGGCGCGTTGTCCAGCACCGGGAAGGATTTCTTCAGGGCGGAGGTGATTTCCGCCTTGTCCTGGGCATTGTCGGAAAAGTTGACCAGGATGTTCACCTTGCTGCTGTCCGTGGATTCCGCCACTTCCTGCACGGTAGCCTTCTGGGTCAGGGCCAGCTTGTTGACGGCATCTTCCGCCTCCTTGACGGAAATGTCCCCCTTGTTGACCAGATAGGAAATGGAGGAACCGCCGGTGAAGTCCATGCCCAGGCAGTCCTTGCCCTTCATGGCCCCTACCACGATGCAGATGACCAGCAGAATGGCGGAAATGGAGCAGGACCAGCCGCGCTGGCCCATGAAGTTGATGTTGCTCTTGCTCTTGAAGAGGTTCAGGAATTTGACATCTTTCATGATGCCGATCGTGTCCGCCCAGTAGAACAGGACGCGGGTGACGAGAATGGCCCCGATCATGGAAGTAATGACGCCCACCGTCAGGGTAACGGCAAAGCCTTTGATGGTGCCCGTAGCCATCCAGTACAGGATGACGGCCGTAATCAGGGAGGTAATGTTGGAGTCGAAAATGGCGGAAAAGGCCTTGTCGAAGGAATTGCGGATAGCCACGCGGAAGGGGCGTCCCGCTTCCTTTTCTTCCCGGAGGCGTTCGTAAATAAGCACGTTGGCGTCCACCGCCACGCCCAGGGTAAGCACGATACCCGCAATGCCCGGAAGAGTCAGTTCAAAGCCGAAGATGGACATGGCGCCCAGCAGAAGCAGGGCGTTGATCGTCAGGCCCACGATGGCCACCAGACCGGCAAAGCGGTAGTAGATGATCATCATGATAAAGCACAGGATCAGGCCCGTGATGCCGGCATATTCCCCCTGAAGCAGGGCCGTATGGCCCAGCGACGCGGAGATTTCACTGGCGGATTCAAAGTTGAGCTTGTTGGTCAGCGGGTTGGAGAGGACCTTCGTCAGGGCTTCCGCCTCACCGGGGCCGTCCAGGCCGGTAATCACGAAGCTCTTGGAAAGAACGGAGTTTACAGTGGGCGCACTCTTGACCACGTCATCCAGAACGACGGCCATGCGGTCACGTTTGAGCTCCATGCGGGAAGTCAGGTTGTACATCTTGTCCGCGCCGTCGTTGCTCAGCGTAACAGCTACTTCCGTAGGGCGGGAAAGGTCCACGCCCGCATGGACAATGTCCTTGCCCGTCAGTGATTCACGTTTCTCCAGGAAAAGCTTTTCCGTAACTTCCTCTCCCTTTCCGTTCTTGAACGTGTATTCATACAGCCTGTAGCCGGGAACGCGCACGCGCCCTTCCGCCACCAGTTCATAGTTGCGGGGGTGGACAGGCAGAATCTGGAGCTTGGCCACCTTGGTCAGGATGGACTTGGTTTCCTCGCGCTTGGCGGGGTCCGCCGCGGGAATTTGGACTTCAATCAGGTTCAGATCATCCTTCTTCTTGGGGCGGATGATGACGTCGTTGGCTCCGGTGCTGTTCAGGCGGTCCGTCAGGATGGTGCACGCCTGCTCCATGGCCTCGTTAGTCAGCGGAATCGGCTTGCCGTCGTCCCCAATGTTCGGTTCCACGCTCAGCGTGAAGGAAACACCTCCGGCAATGTCAATGCCGTATTTCAATCCCTGCTGGAAAAGGGAAAAGAGGGAAAAGGACGCAATGCCGATGATAAAGAAGGTCCCGGCATTGCGCTTGACCTTGTCCTGGTCAGAACCCAGGTACCAGAAAAACACGCCCAGCAGAACCAGACCGCCTACGAAAATAAACAGAGGGTTGTTGAAGAGATCGTAAATAAACGCGAGAGACGCGGACATGCCGCCGGCCGCGGGGAGAGTATCGGCAGATGCCAGGAGATTCATAGACATTTCAATCCGGATTGGGTGTGAGTAATACGGCAAGGGATTTTGGAGAATTTCATCAGCAGGTCAAGCCTTCTGTGCGTGTACCGCCGGATGATCCGGTTCCGCCCGCCAAATGCCGGAAAGCGCGGCGCCGCCGCAATAAAAAACCCGGTCTCCCTCAGGGGACCGGGTTGAAAAGGGAAGCGGCAGGCAAGCCTTACATGCCAGCCATTGTCTCCACCGGAACGGAAGCCGGAGCGGCAGGGACGGGATTGGGAATGGTCTCCATCCCCGGTGTGACAGGAGAAATGGGAGCAGCAGGAGACAGAGGCTGCACCGGGGAAGCCTGGCGGGAAGCGGCGCGGCCGCGGCGCAGCAGTTCGGAAACGGTCACAAGCTCATACCCCCGGTTTTTCAGCCCCTTCACGATGGCGTCCACGGCCGCTACGGTGGAAGCATGGATATCATGCACCAGGATAATGGAGCCGGGCTTGGCCCCGTTCACGGCGCGGGCGGCCACCACGGCGGAACCGGGCTTGCGCCAGTCGTTCGTATCCACGTCCCACATGATGGTGGTAAACCCGAAGCGCTGCCGCGCCCAGGAGGCTACTCCCGCATTCGTATAACCGCCCGGAGGGCGCATGACCACGGGGATCATGCCGCAGGCGTTGCGGATGGCTTCATTGGTCCGCTGAAGCTGGTCTTCCGCCTTCTCGCGGGATACCTTGCTCAGATAAGCATGGTTCCAGGTATGATTCCCCACTTCATGGCCTTCATTGACCATGCGGCGCACTACCTGGGGATGGGCCGTCACGTTGCAGCCCTGCACGAAGAAAGTACCTTTTACGTTATTGTTGCGCAGGATATCCAATACCCTGGGGGTGAGCGTTCCGTGGGGGCCGTCGTCAAAAGTCAGGGCCACCACCTTGTCCGGAACGGCCACGCGGTTCACCGTGACGCCCGGAATGCACGGAGCCAGGGGGACATCATTGTAAGATGGGCTCACGGACGGCACGGGAACGGACTTTTCAGGCAGCTTCACCACGGGACGGTCCGGCTTTTTTCCCGGAGCGGTGACGGGAGCCAGCGCCGTTCCGGCGGAAACGGAATTTCCGGTCGTCCGGCCAGCCTGGTCCTGATGGGAGGAACAGGCGGAAAGACCGATGATCACGGCGCATGTAAGGAATAAACGTTTCTTCATGACAGGTTTTTGCACGGTGTACGCCGATCGGGTCTTCTTGTCACGTCCTAAATCATCCATGAATGCGGCATGAACTCCAATAAAGAACGGTTGTGAAAAGAGGGCGCAGGGCCCTGTTACGGATTTTCCATGTCAATGTAGCTGACGGAGATCGTCTTCCTGGGATTGGACGGGTCTCTCACCTCCACCTTCATCCGCTTGAAGAACCAGGAACCGTCCTTGAGCTTCATCAGGGAATCAATCATGAATCTTTTGGCCAGCTCTCCACGGCCGTCGATGCCGTCTATCTGCCACATGGCCCCGTTTTCCTTGTCAATCCAGACGCGTACCCAGGCGTACTGCCCCACCTTGGGATTGGGATTCGGAATCTGGACGATCCAGCAATCCCTGCCCTTTACCGTGCTGGCCGCGTCGTCCTTCACTACCTTGGCGGCGGGCCAGTACAGGTAGCGCATCGAAAGGTCTTCATACGTCACGTCCGTTCCCGCAATGGGCACGGAATACCGGGTCACAGGCAGAACTCCTGCCCTGCCGTCCTTCCAGGACAGGATTTCCTGGCCGCGGTCCTTGAACTTCAGGTCGAACCTGTTCCAGACTCCGCCCTGCTGGTACTGGAAGACAATCAGGTTGCCGCGCAGGCTCATGGAGAAAGGCACTTTCACGCTGCGCTTGCGTATCTGGCCCTTGACATCCTTGTTTTCCTGTAAGGTGGCCGCCTGGCGGACCCTTTTCAAAAGCTGCCCGGCATCCGGAACCGCTCCCTGCCCCCACATGGGCGCCAGGGAAAGCACCATGACGGCCATGCCCGTAAAAAAAGCTGAAAGTGAAGGGTGTTTTCTCAACATGAATTGCTCATACCATCCCGGAAACGCAGAAAAAAACCTTTTCTCAGTCACCGGAAGGCCTCCGTGACATTTTGCTCCGATTTTGCTCGACTAGGTTATACAAAAAGACAAGATGTGCCCAACGACATTTACCAACCACTATGATGGAAACGCCCGCATTCCTGAAACCCATCCAGTCCTACCCCGGAGAAATCGTCCAGTTTATTGAAAGAATCCCGGGAGTGGACGTAACCGGAGACCGCCAGACCGTCCTGGAACGGCTGGAACCGTACCACAGGGCAGAGGTGGAAACTCTCGGCTGGCGGTGGAAGGACCTGCGCCGCGCAGAGCAGGTGCATGGAACCAGGGTGGCGCTGGTGGGTGACATCGGCTCCAACTATCCCGTGGAAGGCGTGGACGGCCTCCTGTGCTCCGGAGTTTCCGACTGCGTGCTCGCCATCTACGTGGCAGACTGCGCCGCCGTCTGGCTGTACGACAAGGAAAACTGCCACCGCGCCCTGATCCACTCCGGCAAGGCAGGAACGGCAGGCAACATCGTCGCCAACACGATCAGGTCCATGAAAAAATTCCTGGGTGTCGATCCCGCGAACTTGATCGCCGTCATTTCCCCCTGCGTACGTCCTCCGCATTATGAGGAGGACATTCCCACAGCCATCAAGAACCAGCTCCTCAATGAAGGAGTGCTGGAAGAACAGATCCATGACTCCGGGCTGGATACCGCCGCAGACACCAGGCGCTTCTACTCCTACCGCATGGAAAAGGGGCAGACGGGCCGCATGCTGGCCCTGTTCGGGCCGGACCACGCCACGCGCCCCCACCAGATCATCATCTAACCTCAGGGAATCAGAAGATTCCCGCCTCCCTTTTCAGTGCATCACGATTCCGCCGTGGTGCGCTGTTTTTTTGCATGGGCCATATCCGTTTTGCAGGATGGGACCGGCCGCGCAATCCCCGCACGGGGACCAGGCTGCGCCCCTCTGCGGCAGGACCGCTCCGTCCGCACCGGACACGCCAATCCAAAATGCCGCTCCCGCACTTAAACATCATTTCATTTACGATTATGGCAGTAACAATCACAGACAATTATCAGGTCAAGTACACCAAAAAATGGGGCACCCTGCTTCAGCAGCACGCCTCCCGGCTGGACAAATACGTCAGCGTCATGCGCGACTTGAGCGGCAAGGTGGTCTTTCTGGACCAGTTTGGCGTTCTGGACTTCACGGAAAAGACGACCCGCGTAGGGCAGACCGTCCTGAACGAGGCACCCACCACACGCCGTTCCATGCGTCCACGCACCTTCACCAAAGCCATCGGCTACGATGAATTCGACGCCACGCGCCTGGGCGACATGGACCTCCCGGTCAGCAAGACCATTGAGGGCCTCCAGGCCGCCGCAGGCCGCCGCATGGACGACGTGATGATCTCCGGCTTCCTGGATACGAACTATGTGGGCGAGGACGGCATGACCGCCGTTCCCTTCAAGGAAAGCCAGCAGATTCCTGTGGACCATGTGGACAGCGGCACCAAGGCCAACAGCAACCTCACCGTAGCCAAGCTGCGTGCCGCGCTCCAGCTCTTTGAGGAAAACGAGGCCTGGAACCAGGACGCTCCGCAATTCGGCGACCAGCTGGTCATCGCGGTAACCAGCTCCCAAATCATGAGTCTGTTGCGGGAAACGGAGGTCAGCAGTTATGACTTCAACAACGTCAAGGCTCTGGTGGAAGGCAAGATAGACTCCTTCATGGGATTCAAGTTCATCCGCACACAGCGCCTGCCGAAGGCGGAGAACGGCACCCGTTCCTGTCTTGCCTGGGTCAAGAGCAAGGCCCAGTTCGGCATCTGGAACGACTTCAAGGTGAAGCTTTCCGTGCGCGACGACATGGAAGAGGCGCTCCAAATCCGCGCCAAATTTGCCTGCGGCGCCACGCGCCTTCAGGAGGAAGGCTTCGTCAAGATCCTCTGCGACGAAGGGACAAACTAATCCCTCCCTGCAAGCCGCCTCCGCGGCATTTGAGAACCACGCCCCGGACCTTCCCGAAAGGTCCGGGGCATTTCTATTTCTTGCAGGAAAGCGAGTTTGACTTTTGCCGCACGCTGGATAGATTGCCCGGATGAAATGGAAGTTTCTTCCCCTGGTTATCCTCATGACGGCCCTGACGGCTTTTGCCCCGGCAAAAGGGGAGCAGACACGCGTGCTGATCGTGGACGGCTTTTCCAACCACGACTGGAAACGCACGACGGCCTGCCTGACCGACCTGCTGGAAAAACACGGAGGCTATTCAGTGGACGTCAGCACTTTCCCCGCAGACGCTCCGCAGGAGAAACGCGAAGCATGGAATCCGGAATTCAGGAATTACGACGTAGTGATCCAAAACACGAATGGAGGAACACAGGGCCCCGAATGGGGATCAAAAGCCAAAAAATCTCTGGAGCAGTATCTGAAGGAAGGAGGGGGAATGCTGGCCTTCCACTCCGCCAATAACGCCTTTCCCCAATGGCCGGAATACAACCGCATGATCGGGCTGGGATGGCGGCCCCGGGATTACGGCAGCTCCCTGATCGTCACCGATGACGGCGCCGTGCTCCGCCTGCCGCCGGGGGAAGGGGGCCCTACCTCCCACGGAGCGCGGATTGACGCGCTGGTGACGCGCCTGGGGGACCACACCATGCACGCGGGGCTGCCGCGCCAATGGAGGGCGGCGGACATAGAAGTGTACCGGTACACGCGCGGCCCCGCCGAACAGGTGCAGGTGCTCTCCTACGCGCGGGAACCCGCCACGGGGCTCAATTTTCCGATCGAATGGACGGTACGGTACGGCAAGGGAAGGGTGTACACCTCCACGCTGGGGCATGTCTGGCCCGGAGATCCGGATCTGAAGGGCGTGCAATGCTCCGGATTCCAGACCCTGCTTTTCCGCGCCCTGGACTGGCTGGCCGGAAAACCGGTGGACGGGAGTGTCCCGGCGGACTTCCCGCCTCCGGACAAGACATCCCTGAGAACATATCCCGCAGCGTCAGCTTCCGCCGCTCCATGAATGCGGACGTCATCCGGAACGCCTCTGGAGGAAATTGTTCATTCCGTCTATAAGAACAGCCGCTTCCCTTTCCTTCAGAACGGGATTCCGCTCATTCCCGGCAACGCTTCCGGCAAGCCCTTCAAATGGATGAATGTCACTAATAGAAGATTGACCTTCCTTTCTTTGTTGGGATAGTAGGAAGCATGCAGCAGATTTTACGTGAACATCAAACCTATCCGCCCAAAATAGTGGCGTCCATCACCTCCTGGGAGGTCTGGAAAACGCTTAAAGGCAAGGATTTGAAAGACCAGTGCGACTGGGTGGAACTGCGCGTGGACGCGCTGCCCCCGGAGCTTGCGCCGGAACAGGTCATGGAATTCAGGCCGGAAATGCCTTTGCTGGTCACCGTCCGCTGCCATGAAGAAGGCGGCCTGCGCCGCATTCCGGAAGAAGAGCGCTTCTCCCTGCTCCGCGCCTACATGCCTTGCGCCACGGCCATCGACATTGAAATCAAGTCCATGCGCCACGGCAGGGAACTGGTCATGGAAGCCGCCGACCGCGGCATCCTCGTCATCGGCTCCACCCATGACTTTCAAATCACGCCGGGCGTGGACTACCTGCGTGAACAGGAAAAGAAGGCCCGCGCCTACAGGGCCGACATCGTCAAATTCGCCTTCACCCCCTGCGTCGCGGGCGACATTCAGACTGGAGTGCAACTTTTCAAAAAGCCGAAAGGCCCCATCGCCGTGATGGGCATGGGACCGATGGGCCCCGTCTCCCGCCTGCTTTACTCCCAATTGGGCTCCTGCCTGGTATACGGCTACCTGGGGGACCAGGAGGCGGCTCCCGGCCAGTGGCATGTCTCCCTCCTCAAGGAAACCCTCCGCAACCTCGGCCCCATTCTCAGATAACACCGGAGATTCCTTTCCCGCTCTTTCATGAACATCATTACTTCCGCTTTTCTGGCGGCACGCCCAAAAACGCTCACCGCATCCCTGATTCCGGTATGGGCGGGCTGCATGGTCGTGCAGAAACTGACGGGCCACTGGGACGTGCGTCTGGCGCTGCTGACCTTCGCTTCCTGCCTGTGCATCCAGATAGCCTGCAATTTCTTCAACGACGCCATTGACCACGCGAAACACGCGGACACGGAACGCCGCACCGGCCCCGTCCGCATGACGGCCAGCGGAGCGTTGTCCCACAGGGCGGTCATGCTCTTCGGCGGCTTGTTCCTGGCGGCGGCATGCCTTCTGGCCCTTCCCCTCATTGAACTGCGGGGGTGGCCCATCGTCGCCATCGGCATTCCCTCCCTCTACTTCTCCTACGGCTATACGGGCGGCCCGTGGCCTCTGGCATACAAGGGACTGGGAGAAGCATTCGTTATCCTCTTCTTCGGGCTGGTGGCCGTCCTGGGCACCATTCTGGTGCAGATAGGCACGGCCCCGGTAGTCCCCGGCACGCTGGTGGACTCGCTGGCGGTGTACAACGCCGGAATCGTTCTGGGAATCCAGTGCGGCCTGCTCTGCGCCGTCATGATCTCCGTCAACAACATCCGGGACAGGAAAGAAGACCAGACCACCGGAAAGCGCACCCTGGCGGTACGACTGGGGGAAGGAAAGGCGCGCGCCATGGCCCAGGCGTTCATCGTGGCAGCCTACATCACGCTGCCCACTTCCTGCCGGGCCCTGCATCTGGACCTGTCCCGCCTGTGGTGGATGTGGATTCCCTCCATCCTGCTGGGGGGCTACCTGATGCTGCTCATCCGCAAAACGCCGGCGGACAAGAGCATGAACAGGCTCCTGGCCCTTTCCTCCGTCCATTTGATCCTGTACCTGGCCACCTACACAATTTTACCCGGAAACTGAAAAACGCCGCTCCGCCCCACCGTAGTAAAAGACGTATCATGAATCCTCTCAAACTCGTTCCCGTTTTTCTCATTCTTCCTGTACTGTTCTCCTGCACGCAAAAAAGCACTCTGGAAATCGCCACCGGAAAGGTGACGACGATCAAGCTGGGCAATGTCGTCCGCATCAAGGAAATCAACGTGCTTACCTCTACGGATGACGGAACCTTCGCCAACATGGCGGGAACCGCCGCAGAAGCCATGACCCCCGGCATCATCGGCATGGGCACCTCCAAGCTGGCCTCCGCTACAGGCTCCATCGTGGACGGCCGGGTGGAAGCCACCAAAATGATCCGTGTGCGCGTGAAGCTGAAGGACACGAACGAACTGGTGGAAGTCCAGCAGGAGGTCACGCCCAATTTCACATTGAAAATCGGCCAGGAAGTAGTCATTACTCAAGGCAGCACCCCCGGCAATGTCTGGCCGGATTGACAGATATGCGCCGCCCTCTTTCATCCCCCGCTGCTCTTCCCGCTCTTTTCACGAAAAGTGCGGGCATCCTCATCTCCGTGTCACCCCTCGCGGTGTGGATGAAATGGAAAATTCTTCCTTCCGCCGCCCTGCTGGCTCCCCTGGCCGTCATCGGCCTAGTGGCATGCTCCGCACCGTTTTGCAAACGCTCCGTACGCGACATGCTGGAGTCTCTCCTTCCGTCCATCCGCTTCACCTTGGGCGCGGCCCTGGTCTTCACGGCCATTTGCCTGGCCTCCCAGAATTTTTTCATCTTTCTTCCCGAGGCGCTGGCGGCCATGGGAAAACTTCCGCACTCCTTCCTCGTCCCTCTGATTCAGGGAAATCTGCTGGTCCATTTGGCCTCCCTGGCGCTGCTGACTCTGGCGGCGGCGTATTCCTGCATGCGCTGCATGGGAAAACACGGAAAAAACTCCTGAAACGCCCCTACCTTTCCCGCATCATGCGGAAAATATCTTCCGGGCGCATGCCTGCGGCGCGCATCTCCCGCAGGCTCATGCTCCGGTCCCTCTTGGCCAGCCTCCTGCCGGAAGCGTCCCTCACCAGCCGGTGGTGGTACCACTGCGGCACGGGCAGCCCCAGCAGCGCCTGGAGCGTGCGGTGAATTCCGGTTACAGGGAGCAAATCCTCTCCACGGCTCACATGAGTCACCCCCTGGGCCGCGTCATCCACCACCACGGCAATATGATAACTTGCCGGACAATCCTTGCGCCCCAGAATCACGTCGCCGAGTTCCTCCGGACGGCAGACCTGCTCTCCGAAACGCATGTCCCGCCAGACAAGCGGACCGGTAATCCTGGCGGCGGCACGGCAGTCCAGCCGCCATGAAAACGGCTTGCCGGACTTCATCAGCTCCTTCCTCCGCGCCTTATCCAGCTTGAGGCAGGTGCCGGGATAAACATCCACGGCCCCGCTGCCCTGCGGAGCGGCGCCCATGACGGCCACTTCCTCAGCAATTTCCCTGCGGGTGCAGAAGCAGGGGTACAGCACTCCGCGGTCCTTCAACACCTGCAGTGCATGGTCGTAGGAACTAAAGCGCGAGGACTGGACCATCATCGGGCCGTCAAAACGGATTCTCAGCCAGTCCAGGTCCTCCAGAATGGCCTGCACAAACTCAGGACGGCTGCGAGTCTGGTCAATATCCTCCATCCTCAAAACGCACCTGCCGGAAAAGCGGTCCGCCAGGGAGCGGGCCTCCCATGCGGCCAGCGCATGCCCCAAATGCAAGAATCCAGTAGGACTGGGAGCAAACCTTGTTACTATGGGAGAATCCATGCGGCGCACTCACCATAAGGAAGGACAAGGCCCATTTCAAACCCTTTCCGGAAAATTATTGCGGCTTGACAGAACGGCCCCGTAAAAGTAGGAGAGTTGCGCTCCTTATCCGTCAAACCACCCGCCACGACATGCCATTTCCCAACATCGACTTCGCCTCCATCATGGGCTGGCTGGATTCCGCCGCTACCCAGCAATGGATTGTAGGCATTCTTCTCGTCTTCCTGTTCATCAGCTTTATCAGGGAATGGCTCCCGGTGGAAATCACCGCCCTGGCCGGAACCGCCGTCCTGATGCTCACGGGAATCCTGACGACGGGAGACGTGTTGTCCAGCTTTGCCAACAGCGGCCCCCTGACGGTCGTGTGCATGTTCATCCTGAGCGCCTCCCTGGAACGCACGGGCCTCATCGGAGACCTCTCCAAGCTATTCAACAAGGTGGCCAAAGGCAGGGAATTCGCCGCCCTTCTGGTCATCACGCTGGGCGCGTTCGCGGTATCCCCCTTCGTCAACAACACACCGGTGGTCGTCATCCTGATGCCCATCGTCCTGGCCTTCTGCCGCGACCACAACATCGCCGCTTCCAAGCTGCTCATCCCCCTCTCCTACGCCACCATCCTGGGCGGCACCTGCTCCGTTGTGGGCACGTCCACGAACGTGGTCGTGCTGGGGCAGGTTCAAAAGCTGGGCTTTGAAGGCATCCAGATGTTCACCGTGGCTCCCATGGGCCTCATCTATGCGGCGGCGGGACTGCTCTACCTGTGGACGGCAGGCCGCAAATGGCTGCCTTCCCGCCCCACCCTGTCCACCATGCTTCCCGGCGGCATCCAGCGCGACTTCCTGCTCCAGGTCCGGATTCCCGCCGGCTCCTCCCATATCGGAACCACCGCCGTGGACCTGATGCAATCCGAACTGCTGGGGACGAAAATCGTGGAAGTACGCCGCAGAGGCTTCTCCATGCAGGAGGAACTGCAGCACATCACGCTGGAGGAAGGAGACCGCGTGCTGTTCCTGTGCAACGCCAGAAAGGTCAACCAGGTCCGGGAGGCCAAAGGCGTGGACCTTGGCTGGGATGACAGCCGCGGGCTGGAAACCATGGAACAGCGCGACGTGCAAATCGTGGAAGGCATGATCGCCAACAACTCCGAATTCGCCGGGCAGTCCCTCGCGGAACTCAAACTGCGCCAGCGGTTCAACATCTTCGTACTCGCCATTCACAGGCAGGGCAGGAACATCACGGACATGGGATCGGACACCAAGCTAATTGCCGGGGACACCCTGCTGCTGGAAGGTCCGCAGGAAGGCATGAACCGCATCCTCACCAAACAGCGCATCATTCCCCTCAGCCAGCGTCCGGCGGACGCCCACAACCGCAGCAAGCAGGGCTGGGCCATTCTGGCCATGGGCATCTTCATCTTCATCGGCCTGCTCGGCTCCTTTGAACAGTATGGGGAATTCTTCAAATTCTTCGCGCGCTTCAATCCCTTCTACCTGGCCTTCATCGGCGCCCTGATCGTCGTCATCTCCGGCTGCATCAAGCCCAAGGAAGCCTACCAGTCCGTGGACTGGGGCATCATTTTCCTGATTCTGGGCATGCTCTGCGTGGGGGAAGCCATGAGCAAGACGGGGCTTGCCAAGGCCATCGCCTTCGGCGTAGTGGATACCATGGGGCCTCTGGGCTGCCTGTTCGCCATCTCCGGCCTGTACCTGCTGTGCTCCATCCTGACGGAAATGATCTCCAACAACGCCGTGGCCGCCGTCATGGGCCCCCTGTCCTATGAAATGGCCCTGCAATTCGACGCCAATCCCCTCCCCTTCATCCTGGCCGTCATGTTCGGCGCCAGCGCCAGTTTCTCCACCCCCATCGGCTACCAGACCAACACGTACGTGTACAACGCAGGCGGCTATAAATTCAAAGACTTCGTGAAAGTCGGCCTCCCCCTCAACCTCCTGCTCTGGGTCATCTTCACCTGCTCTATCGGCTGGCTGTACCCGCTCAAATAGGAAAAAGGCCATTCCGGCAAAAACATTCAAGCCTTCATCCCCTTGAAGGCTTTTATTTTTCCAACGTTCCTCCGCAGATTCAGCACCGGAAACGGATATGGCAAACACGAAATTTTGCCGGCATCCATTACAGGAATGTGCAATATACGGCACATTTTTATTCCGAAATATACGGAAATCAAACTGCTGAAATTCTCCGCTACTCCCGTTATCCTTACTCCACGGTCAGCCGCGAGAAAACACCCGGAGCCGTTCATCATCCAAAATATATTTACTTTTCCTTTCTTGATATTAACATATTTTTACTGTTCCAAGCTTTTCATATTCATAAAATAATGTCTCCCAATCCTTCTGTTCTCTCAACTTCTCCTCCTTGCGGGGAAAAAACGCTCCATGCAGGCAAGGGTTCACTTCTGCCGGTCCTGGTTCTTCTGGCAGGCTGCGGCCTGTCCGTACCTGCAGTACTCGCCACAGAGGGGACGTCTCCCCCCGCAAATTCCTCAACAAACGCAAAGGGGACCTCTCCGGCTTTCCAGAAGACTCTCAAGGCCGCGCGGCAGGGAGATATCCAGGCACAGAGAAACCTTGCCGTTTTCTATGCCACAGGAATAGGCGTCAACCAGGACGACAAGGAGGCTCTCCAATGGTTAATCCGGGCTGCGGAACAAGGAAACGCCGAGGACCAATATAATGTTGGCACTTATTATGAGCACGGGAAAGGCACGGCCCAAAATTCCGGGGAAGCCGTCAAATGGTTTACTATGGCTGCCCGGCAGGGAAATGCTGACGCACAATACAGCCTCGGCATAGCCTATTACCAGGGAAAAGGCGTGAACCAGGACTTCCAGGAAGCCGCAAAATGGTTCGCACTGGGAGCCGCACAGGGAAACGCTGACGCGCAACACAACCTCGGTGTGCTTTACCAGGATGGGCAAGGCGTCCCTCAGGACTTCAAAACAGCCGTCAAATGGTTCTCCATGTCTGCCGAACAGGGGAATGCCAAAGCCCAGACTGTCCTCGGCGGCTGTTACATGCGGGGAACAGGCGTAAATCAGGACCTGCAGAAAGCCATTAAATTGTTCCTTCTGGCGGCGGAACAGGGAAACGCCCAGGCACAAAACAATCTGGCCTTCTGCTATGAAAGCGGAACCGGCGTGGACCGGGACCCCAAAGAAGCCGTCAAATGGTTCACCACTGCCGCCAAGCAGGGATACACGCAAGCCCAGAACAAGCTCGGCACCTGCTGCATGGCGGGAATAGGCGTGGACCAGAACCCCGGGGAAGCCGTCAAATGGTTTACCGCTGCCGCCAAACAGGGGAATGCCCTGGCTCAGGAGAATCTTGCCCAGTGCTATCTTCAGGGGCTGGGCGTTCCTGCGGACTTCAAGGAGGCGGCCAAATGGTTTATTCCGGCCGCCAAGCAGGGACAGGCCTCAGCCCAATATACCCTAGGACTTTTTTATCAGGATGGCATAGGAGTGCCACAGGATATTGAAGAAGCCGTGAGATGGTATACCGCCGCCGCCAAACAGGGGAACCCCCAGGCGCAGAACAACCTCGGCGTCTGTTATTTAAAAGGAACAGGAGTAAATCAAAATCTCAAGGAAGCCGCCAAATGGATTACTCTGTCAGCGCAGCAGGGTGCTCCCGAGGCCCAGCATACCCTCGGGGTTTTCTACGAAAAAGGAATAGGAGTGGAAACGGACCTTTCCAAGGCAAAGGAATGGTGGAAAAAAGCGGCGGACCAGGGCTTTGAGCTTTCCGTTCAGAAATTAAAGGAATACCCGTCCCTGTTTCAATAAAAGGCATTGCTGCTGTAAAATATATTCGGAAAAACTTTCCTTCTCCCTTCTCTATGGTAAAGAATAAAGGGAGAAGGAAAGAAGGCCGAATTCCGGATTCCTATTCCCGCATCAGTCCCACGCGCATGGACTGGCACTTGATCAGGGCGGAAAAAGCGGCGTAATCCGCCTCCCGGTCGGAGGAAACCAGGCAGTACTGGTACTGCGGCAGGCAGGCGTCTTCCTGCGCGGCGTTCCGCAGACGCAGGGAAATGGTTTCATCACCATCCGTCTGCCGTCCGCAAAGGCGCTTTTTCAACTCCTGCTGCGGCACATGAATGTAAACGTCCGCATAACACCGGGGAAGAATGCCGTCCCGGCACGCGCGGACCTGGGCAGCCCCCTGCACGTCAATATCCATCACCACGGTTTTCCCCTGTTCCAGAAGGTCCAGAATGTCCGCCTTCAGCGTGCCGTAGCGGTTGCCGTGTACCTCCGCGTATTCCAGAAAATCCCCCTTCTCCACCCTGGCGGCGAATTCGGAGGGAGTCAGGAAGTGGTAGTCCACGCCGTTCACCTCTCCCGGCCTGGGCTGGCGGGTCGTGCAGGAAATGCTGTACACGCACAGTCCGTTTTCCGTCGCCCGGCGGCATAAAGTCGTCTTTCCGGAACCGGAGGGACCAGAAACCACCAGCAAAGTTCCCAAATGCTGTTTCATGGCTGTTATTCGATATTCTGAACCTGTTCCCTGATTTTTTCCAGTTCCGTCTTGGCGGCCACCACCAGATGGGACAGCGTGGAGTCGTTCGCCTTGGAACCGATGGTGTTGAATTCCCGGAAAATCTCCTGGCAAAGGAAGTCCAATGGCCTTCCGGCGGGGGCGGAAGAATCGCACAGGGTGCGGAATTGGTCAAAGTGGGAGGAAAGGCGCGTGGTCTCCTCGGAAATGTCGCATTTGTCCGCAAACAGGGCCACTTCCCGGATGATGCGCTCGTCATCCGCAGAGACGGAAAGGTCCGCTTCCGCCAGGCGCTTGAGCATGGCTTCCCTCAGCCTGACGGGAACGGAAGGGGCGTGTTCCGCGATCTTGTTCCGGTACTTTTCCAGGGTTTCCAGCTTGCCGAGCACATCCGCCTTCAGGTTGGCGCCCTCCGCCGCGCGCATGGCGAGGAAATCTTTCAGGGCCGCCCTGAGGGCCTCTTCCACCGCAGGCCATGCTTCCTCCGGGGAAAGCGCGGTTTCCGCCTCGGAGGCGATGATGTCCAGCCTCAGCAGGTCGGACGCCTGCAACGTCATGGGCCGGGCCGCCAGATCGGAGGCGCGGTTCAGCAGCCCCACTAGGGAGGCCAGCTTCCTTTCGTCCAATTGGAGGGAGCCGTCCGCTTCCTCCGTCCGTTCCAGGGAGATGGAAACACCTACGCGGCCACGGGAAACGCTTCCCTGCACGATGGAGCGCACGGGGGCATCCCACTCCGCGCAGTTGCGCGGCACGTTGACGGCTATTTCCGTCTGCTTGCGGTTTACTCCGGATATTTCAACTGGAATGTTGTAACGGTCTGTCTGGGCAACGGCTCTACCAAAGCCGGTCATGCTGTTCATGGATTGCGATTTCGGATTGGGTTAGGAATGGGTATAGGCGCGCTTCACTTCGTCAGCCACGATGGAAAGCCCCTTGCGCAGCAGTTCTTCAGTCTGAGTGAAGCTGATGCGTATGCACTCATGCCTGTGGGGCCACGGCTCCCGGCCCTCCGGCAGGGCAAAGAAGAAATGATGGCCCGGATTCACGAAACAGCCGCGAGCCTTGCAGCGTTCATACAATTCCTGGCAGGTGATGGGGAGACCCTCAAACCACAGCCACAGGAACATGGCCCCTTCGCTTTTGTGCACGCGCCAGGGAATCTCTTCCCCGAAAAGTTCCGGCAACAGGGACAGAGCGAAGTCAGCCCTGCTCCGGTAAAACGGCGTCAGTGTTTCACGGCACACGTGCTCCAGCGTGCCATCCTCCAGATAGGG